>ENA-UESD01002595-UESD01002595.1-human-gut-metagenome-genome-assembly--contig:-NODE-2595-length-12616-cov-8.227291_pt1 | contig 12616 bp, 6 predicted proteins | sample MGYA00242985_ERZ507986 | MGnify/ENA primary metagenome ERZ507986 (study PRJEB26167, sample SAMN06115408) | human gut metagenome | host: Homo sapiens | place: China:Guangxi | collected 2016-04-06... | reverse complement strand
AACTTCTCCAAACGACGTAACAGACTTGAATTCTTTCTGTCTTTCATACTTTAATTATTAAGTTAAACAAAAGTTAGTTTTCTATTCTCTCAGGAGAAATAGGTCTCCTACCTGTGAAAAAGTGTTGCAAATATATGCACGAATATTAAAAAAGCCAATGTAGGATTGTACAAAAGCATGGAATTTCCCGTCTTTTCAACTGAAAAATAGTACAAACTTCTGTGAACAATCTCAAAATGGATAGTTTCAAGAGCATTTTTGTTATACAAGAGTGCTTTTATTTCTGATTGTTACTTTAATATTGTATTGTAAAACGTATAAACTAAAATTTGAATATGGCTAATCTTTCAATAGTAATTGTACCTGCTAAAAAATTATCTAACGGTAGACATAGAGTCAGGATCGCAGTGGCTCATCGTTCACAAACGAGATATATTTCAACTCAATTCATTTTGGATTCTGCAAATCAAATGAAAAATGGACGAGTAGTAAAACATGAAAATGCAGCTAATATAAATGCTTGTTTGCGCAAGTTGATTAATGAATACGAAGAGATTCTTTCGTCTATTCATTATCAGTCGAATATTTCATGCACTGAATTGATACATGTTATAACTCGGGAACAACAAAAAAAAGGAATAACCTTTAATACGGTAGTGAAAGAATATCTTTCAATGATGGAAGCAGACGATCGTAAAAAATCACATAAATTATATAATATAGCTTGTGCAAAGTTCCTTAAACATATGAAAGGTGATTTTCCTTTGGTACAACTCAGTCCGACACATATACAAAGTTTCGCTGATGTAATGAAGGCTGAAGGATTAAAAGAAACTTCTATCAGAATTTACCTCACTTTAATAAAAGTAATATTGAACTATGCCAGGAAAATGAATTATGTAACTTATTTAGTTCATCCTTTTGTTTTATTTAAAATGCCAGTTAGTAATATCAGAGAACTAGATCTGTCCGTTGATGAATTAAAAAAAATACGTGATGTGAAATTATTCAAGTCTGTGCATATCATGGCTCGAGATATATTTATGTTAACTTATTATTTAGGTGGCATTAATCTAAGAGACCTAATGGAGTATGATTTCACTAAAGGAAACTGTATGAGATATATAAGACATAAAACCCGTAATAGCAAAAAAAATGAAAATGAAATAGCTTTCACTATCCAGCCAGAAGCACAGACAATTATTGAACGATATATTTCTGAAAATGGGAAATTAGTTTTTGGCAAATATGAATCTTATGAAAAAGTATATAGTTTGGTTTTTAGACATATAGGGAAGGTGACTGATCTGGCAGGCATAAATAGAAAGGTTTCATATTATTCTGCAAGAAAAACATTTGCACAACATGGTTATGATATAGGTATCGAAATAGAAAAAATAGAATATTGTATTGGTCATAGTATGAAAAACAATCGTCCTATATTTAATTATATACGAATAATGCAAGAGCACGCCGATAAAGTTTTTAGAGAAATCTTCGATCAATTGCTTAAATAGTCAATGTTATTATATATGCATAAATGTCTTTCATATCATGTAAATGTTATTATTGTATTACCTTAAAAAGTAAGTGTGGTTCATAAATCAAGCAAATGCACTTAGACAGCTAATAAAGTACACTTGCTTTTTGGGGATATTTTTTAAGTTTAAGTCAGGATATAAACTACTCCATATAAATTTGAGAGCAAAGTGAAATATTTCATAAATACTAACTAAAAGAGTTTTTTTTCCAACAGCAATAAGAGCACTTTATATTCTCTATTATTGTATCATCTATATTATAAAATTCGATGAAATGGGCTTTTTTTGATACTTTCAACTTTATATATCAAGTTAACTTTTGTTTAACTTAATAATTAAAGTATGAAAGACAGAAAGAATTCAAGTCTGTTGGGACATCGATTAAAATTTCGGTGGCTTTTTCTCTTTAGTCTGTTTGCAGGTCCTCTGCCCCTTTCCTTTGGAGGACAGTCGGCAGTAGCTGCAAACAATATTATTCAGCAACAAAAAATATCAGTGACCGGTAAGGTCGTAGATAATTTAGGAGAGCCTATTATTGGTGCCAATGTTGTTGTACAAGGTCAGACAGTAGGTACTATAACCGACATTGATGGAGTTTTTAAACTGGATGTTCCTAAAGGAGCTAAGTTATTGATTTCATTCATTGGATATAGTTCCAAAACTGTAGAAGTAAAACAATCTAACATTGAAATAGTTTTGGATGATGATTCTCAAATGTTAGGAGAAGTAGAGGTTGTAGCTTATGGCGTTCAGAAAAAGGTTTCTGTGACTGGAGCTATTTCCAGTGTAAAAGGTGAAGAATTGACAAAAACTCCAACAGGCTCCATTTCTAATATGTTATCAGGGCAAATGGCAGGTTTGACTACCGTACAGTATTCCGGTGAACCGGGGAGTGATGCAGCGAATATTTTTGTCCGTGGTCAAGCTACATGGAATCAATCTGCTCCTCTTATTCAAGTAGACGGTGTGGAACGTAGTATGAATGATATTGATCCTAATGAAATAGAAAGTATTTCTATATTAAAAGATGCTTCTGCTACGGCTGTTTTTGGTGTACGAGGTGCAAATGGCGTTGTTTTAATTACGACTAAAAGAGGTAAGGAAGGAAAAGCTAAGATTTCATTTACGACTTCCTCAAGTATTATTGCCCCGACCGAAAGTATTAAAATGGCTAATTCTTATCAATATGCTACTTTTTATAACCAAATAAATACTGGTGATGGTTTGAATCCTACGTTTTCGGATGAAATAATCCAGAAATTTAAAGATGGTTCAGATCCCGTTCGTTTTCCAAGTGTGGATTGGGTAGACTATTGCTTAAAAGATATGACCCTTCAAACACAGCATAATGTTAATATATCAGGTGGTACAGACCGTGTACGTTATTTTATTTCAGCAGGAGCTTATACACAAGGCGGTTTATTTAAAGAATTTGACTTGCCTTATAATCTGTCTTATCAATATAATCGTTTCAATTACCGTTCAAATCTAGATATTGACGTAACCAAAACGACAACATTATCAATGAATATTGCTGGTAATGTGAATAATGCTTCTAAACCTTATACTGGACAGGGTAGTGCCGGGATGTTAATAAACATGTATTATTCCACTCCGTTTTCTAGCCCGGGACTTGTCGATGGCAAACTGGTTAATGCAAGTACGGACTATCCGGATTTGAGAATGCCTTTTACTGGTGGTAGCGGCATGGGATACTATGGTGGAGGTTTTATGCGAACCAGTAATAACACCTTAAATGCTGATGTCCAATTAAAACAAAAACTGGATTTTATAACTAAAGGATTGTCATTCCATATTAAAGGATCATACAATAGTGGTTTTACATCTTATACACAGGCTAGTGCTAGTGTTGCAACTTATACTCCTGTATTACAAGAAGATGGTACGATTGCTTATAAGAAATATGGACAAAATTCTCAGTTGAAATATGAAGATAAGGATCCAGCTAAATCACGTGATTGGTATATGGAGGCAGCCTTAAACTATGCCCGGGAATTCGGTAACCATCATGTTTCAGCATTATTGTTATACAATCAGTCTAAGATATATTATCCTAGTGCATATTCTGATATTCCTCGTGGTATGGTTGGTATAGTGGGACGTGCAACTTATGATTGGAAAAACCGCTATATGGCAGAATTCAATATTGGATATAATGGTTCCGAGAATTATGCACCCGGCAAACGTTTTGGTACTTTTCCGGCCGGTTCTTTTGGTTGGATTGTTAGTGAGGAAAAATTCTGGAAACCTATAAAATCAGTAGTAAGTTTCTTGAAATTTCGTTATACAATCGGTCTAGTTGGTAATGATAGTTTTGACGGAAACAAGCAACGTTTCCTCTATATGTCTGATCCTTATGTAGTTAATAATTCTTCTTTAATTAACCGTGATGGTCATGGTTTTTTGTTTGGTATCAATAATTCCACAGTAAGTCCTGCTGCTTATGAAAATGGAAAGAATAACCAAGATATTACATGGGAAAAAGCGTTGAAAACCAATTTGGGTGTAGATGCTAATTTCCTTAATGACCGTTTACGCACTTCATTTGATTATTATCATGAAAAACGTACAGACATTATGTTGAGTGACGGTACGGCTCCTTCTGTATTAGGATTTACTCCTCCATTGGCTAATCTTGGGGAAATGAGAAGCTGGGGTTGGGAAATCACTTTAAAATGGAATGATCAAATAGGTGACAATTTCAGGTATAACGTAGGATTGAATTTGATGTACAATCAAAATCGGGTGGTAGAGAGAAAAGAAGCTCCGCAAAATGAAGAGTATATGTATCAAAAAGGACGTCGTCTTGGTTCACGCAGTCAATATAAATTCTTTGAATATTATAATTCGGAAACAACCCCTGCTCATTACAAAGAAGTATATGGTACGGATATGCCAGAACAATTAGTCAGTGATTTAAAAAATGGTGATTGTGTATATGTCGATTTAAATAACGATGGTAAAATAGATTCTAACGATATGTCACGTCAATTTGGTTTCACAGATGATCCGGAATACATGGCCGGTCTTAATATGGGATTCAGTTGGAAGGGATTTGATGTTTCAATGCAATGGACTGCCGCATGGAATGTAAGCCGCAGTATATCAAGTGTATTCCGCCAACCTTTTACAGACCGTACAAACTCAGATCAAGGAGGTTTGTTGGAATATATGTTAGATCATACATGGACTCCAGAGAATCCGAATCCAAATGCGGAATATCCGCGTGCGACATTTATCAACGATACCAATAACTATGCGGAATCAACTTTGTGGGAGAAAGATGCTAAGTATCTTCGTTTGAAAAATCTGCAAATTGCTTATAATTTCAATCTTCCGTTTATGAAAAAACTGAAACTGAATACTATGCAGTTAGCGTTAAGTGGATATAATTTATTGACCTTTACTCCATATTTTTGGAGTGATCCGGAATCAAAGGCTAGTAATTCTCCCTCTTATCCGCTGACAAAAACATATTCATTGAGTTTGAAACTTGGTTTTTAATCTTAATAATGCAATCAAATGAAAAAATATAATAAATGGATTTTTAATGTTGCTTCAGGACTGGCTCTGACATCTGTCATCGCTACTTCATGTGTCGATGAGATTAAGTTTGGCAACTCTTTTTTGGAAAAGGCTCCGGGAGGGTCGGTTACAAAAGACACAGTATTTAATAATGCTGAATATACCCGACAATTTCTGACTAATCTTTATGGCATGCAATATTATGGGCTTCCATATAAGAATGTGGCTAATCAGGAAAGTTCCAATCAATATGTAGGCAAGCCTGAAGCTTTAACAGATTTGTATGTTTTCACTTATCCGTCATGTGGAATCTCAGGACCATATTATAAAGGTACTCACACTGCCAATTATGGTAAACGTTCTGATAAATTTGATTATTTAAGAAATAATGTCTGGGAAGCTGTACGTGGAGTATGGATGTTGATTGAGAATATTGATAATGTACCGGGGCTAGGGGAAGATGAAAAAGCTTCTATGGTGGCACAGGCGAAATGTATTCTTGCTTCCCGTTATTTTGATGTATTTCGTCATTATGGTGGCATTCCTTTAATTAAAGGTACATTCAGTGGAACGGATACAAGCTATGAAATGCCTCGTAACAGTGTGGAAGAAACAGTGAATTATATGGTACAATTGCTGGATGAAGCTGCTGCTGTACTTCCTTGGACTGTAGAAACACCTGCATCTGAATCCGGACGCTGGACTAGAGCGGCAGCTTTAGCTTATAAATGTCGTATTCTTCAATTTGCAGCCTCACCTTTATTTAATTCCGACCAGCCTTATTACCCGGGAGCGACAGGCAATCCTGCTATTTGGTATGGTGGCTATAAACCGGAACTATGGGATCGCTGTCTGGAAGCGTGTGAACAATTCTTTAATGAACTGGCTTCTAAAGGTGGATACAGTTTACAGCAGGCGAAAGGTACTCGTCCAGAAGATTATCGTTTGGCATATCGTGCAGGCTATGCTAATTTGGATAGCCCGGAAGTATTGATAAACACACGTGTAATTGATATTGATGCATTCAAATCAAGTCATTATAATTGGCACCAATGGGGAGATCCTCTTATGAAAATTCATCGTGGTTACAGTCCTACACAAGAATATATGGAAATGTTCCCTTGGAAAGATGGTACGCCGTTTGATTGGGATAAGGCCAAAAGTGAAGGAAAACTGGATGAAATGTTTTTGAAAGGAACGGGCACAGCCAGTGACGGACTGATAAATATAGAATTGACCCGTGACCCGCGTATGTATGAAGAAATCATTGTAAACGGTCAGCAAGAATCTTTGGATTGGACCACAGGAAATATGTCAGGTTATTGTTTTGAATCGTGGTTGGGGGGAAAGAGTGCCGGCAATGGTCCTACCAGTCAAACAGGTTCATTTGCTACGGGATATGCACCTATCAAATTCTTAATGGGAAACGATATGCTGCGTAGATATGTACATTGGCCTTGTATCCGTATAGCTGAACTGCATTTAATTTATGCGGAAGCATTGTGTCAAAGTTCACGAGGCAGTATGGATAAAGCTATAGCTCAAGTAGATATTGTACGTGCACGTGTAGGAATGAAAGGATTGGCGGAATGTAATCCGGATAAAAATTTACAAAGTAACAAGGATGCTTTTATCGAAGAACTTCTTCGTGAACGTGCTTGTGAGCTAGGTATGGAAGATGCACGCTTCTTTGACTTGATTCGCTATAAACGAGCAGATATATTTGAAAAACAATTGCATGGACTTTTCATTTATCGTTTGGATGACAACGGAGTACGAAGAGATTTGCCTTGGCGTGGAAACGATGAAGGGAAGATGGCTTATCCGACCCATTTTGAATATGAAAAATTTGAATTGAATAACCCAACTCGTTATTGGTGGACAAATGGATTTGACCCTAAATGGTATCTTTCTCCATTCCCGTCAACAGAAGTTAATAAAGGATACGGGCTTGTTCAAAATCCCGGATGGTAATAACTAATGAATACTTCAATTACAATTTGAATTAATTATTATGAGAAAAAATAGATTAATTATTCCGGCACTCCTTGCTTTTTTGAGTCTGCAAGGGTATGCACAGGAACTCAATGATAGCATAACTTCCGGTAAGCCGGCAAAATATTCCGATGAAGTTGTAGAAATCGGATATCATAAAGCTCAACGTCTGGAAGAATCTACCTCATCAATTTCTACCGTATATAATGAAGATTTCAATAAGCGTAGTGCTAAAAATATAGCTAATTCGCTTTTTGGATATGGTACAGGGTTGACTACTTTGCAAGGTAGCGGACGATATGCAGATGCCGAACCTACATTTTTTATTCGTGGTCTACAAAGTTTATCCACTAATAATCCGTTAATATTGGTAGACGGTATTGAACGTGATATTACAGATGTCACTCCTGAAGAGGTAGAAACTGTCACTATATTGAAAGATGCTGCTGCAGTAGCAATTTACGGGCATAAAGGTATAAATGGTGTAGTAAATATTACTACCAAACGTGGTATTTATAATACACGTGAAATCAAGTTTACTTATGATCATGGTTTCGGTTGGCAAGCACGCAAGCCCAAGTTTGTAGACAGTTATTCTTATGCAAATGCCATGAATGAAGCATTGGCAAATGACGGGTTAACAGCGCGTTATACACAAGATGAATTGAACGCATTTCGTAGTGGTCAATATCCATATCTGTATGCTAATGTGGATTGGCTTGGAGAAACTTATCGCGATATGGATGCTACCAATATATATAATATAAGTTTCCGAGGTGGGGCAAGCAAATTCCGTTATTATGCTATGGCTAACTTGACTACTAATAAAGGGTTTATTGCCAATCCTTATATGAATGATGGATATTCTACACAGGACCAATACTCCAGAGCCAATTTACGTACTAATTTGGATATTGATCTGACAGAAAAAACAAAATTGAAATTAAATGTATTAGGTATCCTGTCAGAAACTAGAACTCCGGGAGCGAATGGTCAGGGAGGTGCTAATTTATGGGATATGATTTATACTTTACCTTCCGCTGCTTTTCCCGCTCGTTTGGAAAATGGTACATGGGGAGGTAGTGCGACTTGGGCTGGGACCAAAAATCCTTTAGCTGTATCACAAGCAGCGGCTTACACAAAGTTCCACGAACGTACATTGTTCGCTGATATGACGCTGACCCAGGATTTATCATCTATAACCCCAGGACTAGGAGCAAGCGGTATGTTATCTTATGATAACTATGCCCAATATTGGGAAAATCATTCTAAAACTTTTGTTTATGGTAGTAATTCGGTAACTGCATGGGAAAATGGTGTACCTTCAAGTACGACTTATTATACTGATGGTAAAGAAAGTTCGATGAGTAGTGATGCTAAATGTATTGCATTTACACGGGTATTCAATTTTGCAGCAACTTTATTTTATGACAAACAGATAAATAAGGACAATAAAATTTATAGTCAATTAAAATGGGACTATGAATACCGTAATACCAAAGGGACCGATCAGACCTGGTATCGTCAGAATGCCTCTTTCTATACTCATTATGGATACAAAGATAAATATTTTGCTGATTTGAGTGTAGTTGCTTCAGCGTCTAATAAATTGGCACCAGGACACCAATGGTCTATATCTCCCACTGTTGGCTTAGCTTGGGTTATGTCAAAAGAAAATTTCATGAAAGATCTTTCTTGGATTAATTTTATGAAACTGAGGGCTTCGTTTGGTGTCATTAATACCGACCGTCTTCCGTTGGATGATGACAGTGAGGTTACTAACTATTGGGAACAAACATATGGTGGCGGTGGTTATTATCCATTTGATACAAATTATTCTGTAGGAACGCAAAGTTGGTCATTAGGTCGTTTGGCTTCTTTGAATTCTACTCATGAAAAAGCATATAAATATAATTTTGGTTTAGATGCCAGTATGTTCAATGGGTTGGACGTATCTTTTGATGCTTATTATGAAAGACGTTCAGATATTTGGGTGTCTTCAAGCGGTCATTATTCAAGTGTCTTAGGATTTACTGCTCCTTATGAGAATGGTGGTATTGTCGATAGTTGGGGAGTTGAAATTGGTGCTAATTATCGTAAAAAAATTGCTGACATTACTTTAAATATAGGAGCCAATTTTGCTTTAGCCAAAAATGAGATTATCGAGCAAATGGAAGAACCGCGTATGTATGATAATCTTATAACTACAGGTAAGCCTCTGAAGCAAACTTATGGTATGGAAGTTATCGGATATTTTAAGGATCAAGCTGACATTGAGAATAGTCCTAAACAGTCATTTGGTGATGTAAAACCTGGTGATATAAAATATAAAGATGTTAATGGTGACAATATTATTGATGCGAATGATAAAGTTGCTATAGGACATAGTACTACTGCTCCTGAAATTTACTATTCATTCAATTTGGGAGCAGAATGGAAAGGGTTAGGCTTTGATGCTATGTTCCAAGGGACAGGAAGATATTCTGCTGTATTAAATACGAAGAGTTTATACTGGCCGTTAATAAATAATACAACGATTTCACAGGAATATTATGATAACCGGTGGACTCCAGAAAATCAAGATGCTAAATATCCTCGTTTGAGTTCTCAAAGTAATGAGAACAATTATCAAACTAATACTTTGTGGTTGGCAGACCGCTCATTTTTGAAACTTCGTTCAATAGAGTTGTATTACAAGTTTCCACAAATATGGGTAAAGAAAAGCAAGATATTGAGCAATGCAAAGATTTATGTGAGAGGTGTTGATCTTTTGTGCTTTGATAAGATTAATATTGCCGATCCCGAAGTTTATGGAGCGACTTATCCTTTAACTCGTAGTGTAGTGGCTGGATTAACTATCGGCTTTTAATTGTTGAACTTAAATTAAAAACATGATTATGAAAATCAAAAAAATAGTGAGCGGAATAGCATGTATGGTAACTTTGGCTGCATGTAATCTGGATTATCACGAATATGCCAATTACGGAAAAGACTATATAGATGAAAGTTATGAAAATGTAATTGGTATGATTACCAATGTTTATTCCATATTAGACTATGACTTTGGCCAAACATATAAAGGTGGAATGCTGGCATCTGCTTGTGATGAAGCTGAATATGCTTATACAAACAATGATATATGTGATTTTGTAAACGGATCTTGGAGCCCGGCTAATCCAATGTCTAACATCTGGTCTAGTAGCTATAAAGCAATTCAGATATGTAATCAGTATCTGGCTGAATTTCAAGGATTGACATTTGATGAGCTAAAATTGAATGATGACTATCGTGCACAAATGTTCCGTTATACCAACAGTTTCAAGGAAGCTCGTTTTTTGCGTGCATATTTTTATTTTAATTTAGTACGTGCTTATGGAGATGTTCCATATTTTACAGAAATGGTAACTACAGATCAAGTAAACAGTCTGACACGCACCCCTGCACAGGAAATTTTTAACGCCATTATAGCAGAATGTGACAAATTATCTACAGAATTACCTGCAGACTATACAAAACTTGGATTGGACGGAATTGCCCCAGCAGAGAACGGTCGTGTTACTTGTTATGCAGCTTTGGCATTAAAAGCACGTGCTGCTTTATATGCTGCCAGTCCATTATTTAATCCGGAAAATAACAAAGATTTGTGGCGTAGAGCGGCTGAAGCTAATAAAGAGGTAATTGAAACTTGTACAGCTAATGGTTTTAAATTAAGTAAATATTCAGAATTGTGGGGACCTAACAACTGGTCAAATAATGAAATGATTTTTGTTCGTCGATATAATGGTAACATCAGCACATTGGAAGAATATAATTTTCCGATGGGAGTGCCAGGTGGAAACTCCGGTAATTGCCCAACACAAAATATGGTTGACGCCTATGAAATGAAAGCTACTGGAAAAATGTGGAATGAAACAGGAAGTGGTTATGACGCTTCTAATCCATATGCCGGACGTGATCCACGTTTCGATATGACTATTGTAAAGAATGGAGATACAAAATGGCCGTCAAAGAATGCCAATCCTATTGAAACTTTTTATGGAGGTTTGAATGCTGAACCTCTTTCAGGTGCAACCCCTACCGGATATTATTTGAAAAAATATTTGGATTCAGCCATTGATCTGAGTGCTAATAGTACAACAAAAACCAGCCGCCATTCATGGATCACTTATCGTTTAGGAGAATTTTACTTAAACTATGCAGAAGCCATATTCCAATATACGGGTTCTGCTGATAATGCTGGTGAATTCGGAATGACAGCTTGTGAAGCGGTAAATATCATACGTAATCGTACTGATGTTAAAATGCCGGAATTTCCAACAGGTTTGTCGGCAGATGCCTTTTGGAATAAATATCAGAATGAGCGCATGGTAGAATTGGCTTTTGAGGGACATCGTTTTTATGATCTGAGAAGATGGAAAGATGGTGATAAATTAAAGAGCATCATAGAAATGAAACTTACAAAAAATGAGGATGGTACTATCACTTATAAACGAAATGTTGTCAATCGTGTTTGGGATGATAAAATGTATCTTTTCCCAATTCCACAATCGGAACGTATGAAAAACCCTAATTTGTCTCAAAACGCAGGATGGTAATAGAATAAACGTACAATAAGAGGATGCATCAATATGTATAAAGCATCCTCTTTTACCTTTAAATTATAATTTATAGAAATGTCATGAAACAATCTAGATTTTATATCCTCTTTTTCTTTGTAGTTTGTATCGGGCTATTTTGCTCTTGTCTCAGTAATGACGATGATGCGCAATGGTCTAAATTTAATGGTGTATATGTTACGGTTGGTGGAGACAATATTCGTGGCTACAAGTTATACACGGATTTTGGTGCAATTTTAGTTCCAACAGAAGAAAGTCTTAATCGTATACCTTGGTTAAAAGAAGTGCAACGTGCCATAGTTAGTTTTAACTTATTGGATGAAAATGAAAATACAACTCAATTGGAGGACGGAAAAACTTATGATGTTATATTAAACAGTACGAATGGAATGAACCAACAGATTCCTACTTTTACAGTTCATGTTGACACTTTAAGTGAAGAGTATCAAATATTCGGTCAAGACTCTATCCAACTAAAAAATAAGAGTATTTATTCATTAGATAAAACGGCCGGAGCATTCTATATAAAAAATGGTTATATGAATATTGTTCCAACGTTTGAGTATGATTTATATAAGCCGGTTTTCTTTTTATTATACTATGATGGCGAAAAGGATATAGAAACTTCTAATTTAAATTTGTATTTTAATAATAGTATACAAAGTAGTAATAACTCAATTTCTTCGTTTATAAGTCTTGAAATGCCTGGAGAAATTTATTATAAATTTCAAGATAAAGGTATGAATGATGACGATCTTATCGATGTATATTTGAATTCAGAAACCGTTTCCGGACAAGAACAAATACATTGTAAAATGGCTTTGAAAGATTTTATGCTTCCTTAAAACATTGGATTCTTCATTGTGATAGTTCGTTAAAAATTAGCCAAGTCTAAGCAGCTTTGGCAGTAAAAAAATG
>ENA-UESD01002593-UESD01002593.1-human-gut-metagenome-genome-assembly--contig:-NODE-2593-length-12618-cov-191.359620_pt1 | contig 12618 bp, 8 predicted proteins | sample MGYA00242985_ERZ507986 | MGnify/ENA primary metagenome ERZ507986 (study PRJEB26167, sample SAMN06115408) | human gut metagenome | host: Homo sapiens | place: China:Guangxi | collected 2016-04-06... | reverse complement strand
AATCTACGGTTAAGGGGGGGGGAACTTCGTACTCCGCTCCTTCGATTGAGATCCTTAACATCTCGATCGAAAAAGGTTTTGCCAACAGCACCGTCCTGGACTATGGAGGATCGGGCGAAGCAGGCGGCAGCATCAATGACACCGATTACGGAGAGTACTAACAAACACATTGCACGACTATGAAAACTTTTTTCAAATCCATCTTGGCTGTTGCGGTGTGTGCATCTCTGTTCACAGCCTGCTCCAAAGACGACACGGTTTCCGACCCGTCGAACGGGCGCAAAGTAACCATGACGGTCTCCGCATCGTCAGAACTCGAATCGGCATCCGGTTCCCGTACAACGTATGATCCCCTGACGGGGAAAGTTTCGTGGAATGCGACCGGTGAATTCCTGCAAGTACTCGAAACGGCAGCTTCCACTACCGTATTTGCTACCTCGCAAGAGGGCGTGATAAGCGGCGACATTGCAAAATTCGCCGTAACGTTCCCCGCAAACGAGAACACCCCGCTCGTTTACAACGCGGTTTACCCCGCTTCGGCATGGGTTACCTCCAGCAATACGGACATCACCAACATGAAGGTCATCACTCCCACAGTCCAGCAGCCGACCGCTACGAGTTTCGATTCGAACGCGGACCTGCTGATCGCCAAATCGATCTCTGTGGAGAGTCAACCGACCGAACTGCAAATGAGTTTCGGCCGTGCCGTCGCCATCGGTAAGATGACGGTCAAGAACCTCGCATCTGCGGAAAGTGTCCTCGGCGTCAAATTTACGGCTCCCGACAAAAAAGTCACGGGCCGCAGCTATGTCGATATGACGGCAGGTACCATCAAGGAGTATGGCTATATTAACAATTTCGCCGATAACGTGACGTTGAACTACTCTTCGGAGATGAACATCACGGCCAATAGCGAAGCGGGCATGACGGCTTATTTCACCTGCTTCCCGTTCGAAGTGGCAACCGGTGAAACATTCACCGTTACCGTGACTACCGCAACGAAGATCTTCACCAAGACGATAACCGTTCAGGAGGGGCGGGCCCTGGCTTTCGCAGCGGGCGACAGTTCGACTTTCGCGGTCGATATGACCGGCGCTACGGAAGAGGAGAACGAAACATTGAGCGGCGACTACGTCATCACGGCGACCCAATCCGAAACAACCTATGCAATGAGTTCTTTAGCTGAAGGCTCCCGTTTGGCTCCCGTAGTGATTACGCCGTCTAATCCCTACAAAACCGGGGACGAAACCCTCATTTGGACAATTACCAAATCGGGTGACAACTACACGATCAGTCAAGGCGAGAACTACCTCTCCTGGGAAAGCGGCAACAGCGCTACGACCTCTACGACTCCTTATGAACTGGTAATTACCAAGAACAAGTCCGAAGGCACTTACCAAATCGCATCGGCAGCGACCCCTTCCCGTATTTTGGCGAAAAACACGCAGGCAACTTACGGTTTTGGATTCTATACCGGTTCCCAGACAAAAGATCTGACTCTGATCCCTGCCGAATACGTCAAGTTGCCTGAAATCACATTGGATCTGTCCACCCTGACACTGTCTTATAACGATACGGAAACACACTACATCCCCGTTACGTTGAAGAACGCCGAAACGCAAGACGTTTCCGTCGCTATTTACGACGGCACTGAAGGAACCGAACAGCCGGACTGGATCACCACAGGTGATTACAACGGCGGCGAAAATCGCCTCGAAGTCGCAGCCACAGAGAATACGGTCGCAACACCTCGTACAGCACGCATCGTTCTTACCGCTACCACTTCACTGGGTACAGCCAACGCGACATTGCTCATTACCCAGAACAGCAAGCCGGAAGGCGGTGTCGGAGAAACTTGGACCTACACTTTCGAAAGCGCGGATAAAGACAAGATCGCTGCCGGCTTAACAGTAAACGGACTGACATGGACTGCAAGCAAAGCGCCCACTGCATTCGATACCAATAGCGGGATACGCGGTCTTTCTTGGTCGAAACCCGATAATGTCACCATAAAAACGTCCGATTATACCGGAGGAATCAAAAAAATCACGTTGGTTATGTCGGCAAATACGGCAAACTTAAGCACTATGAACGTAACGGTCGGAGGACAAGCACTCGGCGAAACGATCTCCTTGGCAAAAACGAACAACCAGGAGTATGTTGTCGAATCGGAAACTCCGCTGTCCGGCGAGATCGTCCTTACGTTAAACACCGAATCGGTCGGCAAGTCGTTGATGATTAAAACCATCACGATCAACTGAAACTCGGGAGAAGGGGGAGGCGATAATCCTTCCCCAGACCCTACCCCGGGAATTGCCACACCGAGCGTAAGCGACATAACTTCGAGCACAGCGAAGGTTTCCAGTAGTCTGACCGACGCCGCTTACGCAACCGAGGTGCAGTTCTTCTATTCCGCAACGAACGGCAGCGACACGGGAAGTGTCGTTGCCTTCGTTTCCGGAAACGAAGCGACCGCCAACCTCTCCGATCTTCTGCCCGCAACGACGTACACGGTTTACGGCGTCGTAACGGCGACCAACGGCTCCACGCCGCAGAGTTCTTCGACAACCTTTACCACCGAAGGAGCACGGACGGATCATGCCGCCTGGTACGAGCTTCCGGCCCGCACGACAGCCGATGAGACGATCACGCAGACGGTTTATCCCGCCTCCGGATCGCAGCGCAACTACACGATGTACTACGACAAATCGACCTACACGGCTTACTGGGTAGCCTATCCGCTCGCAAAAGGACACATGGGAAACGGACGTTCCGACAAATGGCAGCGCAATCCCGGACTGGCCGAATCCGAACAGATCAACGTCTGGTCGAGCAGCTACGGGGTCAATCTCGGAGCTACCACATCGGACGGATATGACAGTTCGAAAGAGTTCTACGCCCGGGGGCACCAGATACCCAACGCCGACCGCAACGGTTCGGACGAATTGGTCGTACAGACCTATTACGCAACCAATTCCACGCCGCAGATTCAGAACAAATTCAACGGCGGTATTTGGCAGCAGCTCGAAAGCGGCGTCCGAAATATCGCTGCGACTACGGACACGGTATATGTGGTGACGGGCGCTATTCTCCAGACCGCAGGCAACCACGAAGCGATCACCTGGATCACACCGAAGTCGGACAGCAAACGATGCCCCGTACCGAACTATTACTACAAAGCGTTGTTGAAAGTCCGGCGCGACGCGTCGAACAAAGTGACGTCGGCCATGACGATCGGTTTCTGGATGGAACACAGGGAGTACTCGAACGATAGTTACACGAACTATGCGACTTCCGTCGCCGAGATCGAACGGCTCACCGGCTTCGATTTCTTCGCCAACCTGCCTGCCGACATTCAGGCCGCAGCGGAGCAAAATTCGAACTGGAACACATTCGCATCGTTCTAAACGGGCGAAAAGATCTCCGACACGACAAAACGACACGCATCAAATAGAATGATGCGTGTCGTTTTGTATTATCCATACATCCGAACGGCTTATTCTTCCGAAAAATAATTATCTTTACGAATCGGAAAATCGCCGAATCCGAAAACCGACACTCGAAGCGGATGCAACGAAGAGGCGGGAATATTCCGCCGCCTCCAAAGGAGGCAAACCGCAAATATCCGATCGACGAGGCCCGCGACTGCCCGCGAGGTCCTGCCGAACGCAGAAAACGAAAAAAACACAAAGTCAAAGCCCGGTTCTCCGTCCATTTCCCGCGATCCGGCTCCGTTATGCTACGACTCAAGTCCGAAAACCTCCGGTCGAAACTCCGGCGCATGCCCATGCTCCGCGCATTGCCGCCGCTCGCGGCCGGCATCCTGCTGGCCGACCACTACGTACTGCCGCTGTGGTTGTTAGTAGGCGGATTCCTCGTCTGCGGTATCCTGGCATTGCACGCCGACGACCGGAGCGCAAACCTCGCCACCCTGGGAGCCATTCTGCTTTTCGGCATGACCGTCACCGAACTGGGACACACTCCCGCTCCGCCGACCGGCACTCCGGGCGAATACGAAATCATCGTCCGGGAACGCCTCTCTGAACGGGAAGGCAAAACGGCCTCCGGCACAACGATCCGCGCCCTGCGGAACTCCGAAACCGGAGAATGGCTCCCCGCCGCCGGAAACCTCGTGGTTCGATGCGACTCTTCGACCGTGCTGAATCCCGGCGACCGAGCCGTCGTACGCGGCAAAATCTACCCTTTCACCGCCCGTCACGGCGGCTACGGACGACTGATGACCCGCCGGGGATACGTCGGCACCCTCTACCTGAACCGCTCAAGCCTGCTGCTGCACGACACCCTGCACCGGGAGCTTTCCCCGAAGCACCTCTCCCTGTTCCTGCACGAACGGGCCGTCGCACGGCTCGACCGTCTGGCCCTGGCACCCGACGAACAGGCCCTCTGCAACGCTATGACGGCCGGGGATCGACGCTCGCTCTCCCCTGCACTCCGTGCGGCCTACTCGCGCAGCGGGACCTCGCACCTGCTCGCCGTTTCGGGATTGCACGTAGGCATCGTCTTTCTGCTCGCCAACCTGCTGCTCTGGTGGCTGCCGCTCTTCCGGCACGGACACATCCTGCGCAATATCGCGGTCATCCTGCTCATCTGGCTCTATGCCGCCACGACGGGATTCCCGCCCAGCGTCGTCCGGGCCGCACTGATGTTCTCCGTCCTGCAATTCGCCCTGGCCTCGTCGTCGGAATACGTCGGGATGAACACGCTCGCCGGCGTAGCCTTCGTCATGCTGCTCTTCCATCCCGATTACCTGTTCGACATCAGCTTCCAACTCTCGTTCATCGCCGTCGCCGGCATCATCGCCTGGGGACTCCCCCTCTGCCGCCTCCTGCGAACACGCCGCAAAAGCATCGATATGCTGACCGCAACCCTCGCCATCGGATTTTCAGCGTCCGCTGCGACCGCACCTCTTATCTCCCATACCTTCGGCCAGATCTCGGTCGTCGGGCTGGCACTCAACCCCGTCGTCATCCTGCTCTCCTACGTCGTGGTCGGGAGCTGCACGCTCTGGCTCGTGATCCCGGGAACGGCGCTCGCACCGCTCTTCTCGGTCGTCGCAGGATTCGCAGCCCGGGCACAGAACGAACTGATCCGAGCTGCAGCGGCACTTCCGGCAGCCGCCCTCGACATCCGGCTCACGACAACCCAATGCTGGAGTGTTTACGGACTTTTCATCTTCGCAACCCTGCTCCTATGGAGCGCCGAACGGGAAAAATCGGTATCTTCGCTCCCGGAATGATGACTCCGGAACAATACCGACTGCTGCTGACTCCCGAAGTGCGGCATACCGTCGAGGAACAAATCGGCCGCAACCCTGCGGCGATCGCCCTCGACAAGCGTATTCCGCATGCGGCTCTCGTCGCCACGCAGGTCAAATACCTTGCGCGGGCACGGACGAAACTCCCCTCCTACTACGAAGCCCGCTGCATCCTCCCGCCGCTGGCTTTCGAACAGGCCTCGAGCGAGGCGTGCGCGGCCCGCAAGAGTTGCAGCGGGGAACGGGTGCTCGACCTTACCTGCGGACTGGGCGTCGATGCCCTCTACCTCTCAAAACGCTTCCGCGAAGTCATCACCCTCGAACGGGATGCGACGCTGGCGGCCGTCGCCGAAGAGAATTTCCGGCGGCTGGGCGCAACGAACATACGGGTTATCAACTCCTCCGCCGAGGCGTTCCTCGCCTCGACCCTGGACCACTTCGACTGGATCTACGCCGACCCCGACCGTCGCAGCGCCGGAGGGCGCAAGCTGGTGCGGCTGGAGGATTGTTCGCCCGACATACCGAAGCTGCTACCGGAACTCCGTCGCATCGCCCCGAACCTCTGCGTCAAGAACTCCCCGCTGTTCGACGTCGGCGAAACATTCCGGCTCTTCGGTCCCTGCCGCACGGAAGTGGTGTCCCTGCACGACGAATGCAAGGAAGTCGTCGTCTATACCGACGGAACCGGCCCCCTGCTGACGGCCGTTGCGCTCGAACTGGGAGAATTTTCCTGCACGCCGGCCGAAGCCCGTGCAACTCCCTGCGACAAGCCCTTCGATCCGGCCGCTTACCGCTGGCTGCTGATCCCCGACGTAGCGCTTCAAAAAGCCCGGCTGACGCCGACCTACCTGCAAGGCCACGCCGACATCTGGAGCCCGAACGGTTACGGATTCGCAGCGGAAAAGTCCGAAGACACATTGGGCCGCTGGCTGGAGATCGAACGGATCGAGCCCTACAACCCCAAGCAACTGAAACGGGAGCTTTCCGGCAGCCGGCTGACGATTCTGAAACAGGATTTCCCGCTCACGGCGGCTGAAATCGCCGCACGGCTCGGCATACGCGAAGGCGGCGAGCGACGGATCGCCTTCACGAAACTCGGGCAGGATTATTGGACAATCCGTCTAAAATAGCTACCTTTGAGAAACGTCCCGAAATGAAAGTCAAGAACGTCTTCACCTACTTCACGGACACGATCCTGCGGCGCAACGCAAACTCCTACCGCAATCCCCGCGTCCGGTGGGCCGTCAGACAGTACAAGCTGCTGTTCTACACGGCACGCGGCCTGATCGCCCACGATACGATCGTGCGCAGCGCCGCCCTGACGTTCTATACGCTCATCTCGATCGTCCCGATCCTGGCGCTGGTATTCGCCGTAGTCAAGGGATTCGGGCTTCTGGACGGCCTGATCGACGATCTCTACGCCCTTTTCCCGCAAAACGTCGAAGTATTGGACTACATGGTGGAATTCGCCCGCAAAGCCCTCGCCAATACGCAGGGCGGGCTTATCGCCCTGGTCAGCGTCGTAACCCTTTTCTGGGCCGTCATCCGGGTTTTCGGGTCGGTGGAGAGCGCTTTCAACAACATCTGGGAGGTTCAGTCCTCGCGCAATATCGCCCGCCAATACCTCAACTACATCGTCATCGCGATGGTCGCCCCGATCCTCTGGCTCGTGGCCAGCACGATGGGAGGTTATCTGCTCCGGTTCTTCGACGCGGGGAATACGTTCCTCGGCATCCTTCTTTCGAAACTTTCGGCCCTGGTCATCATCTGGGGCAGCTTCACCCTGATCTATGCCGTCGTGCCCAATACGAAAGTCTTGTGGCGCAGCGCTTTCATGGCGGGTATCGTCGCAGGAACGGTCTTCATGCTCTTTCAGTGGGGCTACCTCTATCTGCAAGGATGGATGACCTCCTACAACGCGATTTACGGCAGTTTCGCAGCCCTGCCGCTCTTCCTGTTATGGCTGCAAATCTCGTGGGAAATCCTGCTCTTCGGCGGCGAACTCTCGTTCGCCTACCAGAATATCGACCGTTTCGCCGAAGAGCGCGAATCGCTCGGCATCAGCAACGACCGACGACGCCGGATCATCCTGGCCGTCATGCTCCAGGTCGTACACCGCTTTCGGGAAAACGAAGGGGCGCTCCCGGTCGATGAACTCCGCCGCCGACTCTCGCTGCCCACCCGCATCGTGAACGATGTCCTGCACCAGCTCGTGCGCACGGGCCTGCTGATCGAAATCCGGAATCCGGACGACGACCGCGAAGTGGCTTTCGCCCCCGGACGGGACATCCACGAAATGACGCTCTACAACATTTTCAGAACCATCGACAATTACAGTTCGACACGCCTCTACTTCGCCGCGACCGAAGAAACGCGCCGAATAGACCGCGCGCTCGACGAGCTTCAGACGGCCTGCCGTACAGCGGGCGACCGGCTTCGGCTCATCGACCTGGACGACGCAGTGAACGCCGCCCGCAAACCGGCTTCCGGGCCGCAGCCCGAATCGAAACACTCGGAAAGATGAAAAATATCGTCCTCATAGGCAGCGGCAACCTGGCCGAAGCGCTCGCCCGCGCGATAAGCCGCACGGAAGGAGCAACATTGCTCCAGATCTTCGCCCGCAACGCGAAACGAGGTACAGCACTCGCCCTCGAAAACGGCACCGCGTGGAGCTCCGATCCGCGCGAGCTGGCCGCCGCAGACCTCTACATCCTGGCCGTCAGCGATGCGGCGATCACCACGCTGGCCGAAAGCCTGCCCATACCCGCCGAAGCCGCTGTGGTACATACGGCCGGAGGCATCGGAATAGAGGCTCTTCCCGCACGCTTCGACCGTCGGGGCGTTCTCTATCCCCTGCAAACCTTTACCCAAGGCCGCAGCGTGGATTTTGCCAAAATACCTCTTTTCGTCGAAGGAAACGACGACTCCTTCACCTCGGAGCTCGAAGCGTTCGCCCGCAATCTGAGCCGCACGGTATATCGTGCCGACTCCGACCGTCGCGTACGCCTTCACCTGGCCGCGGTTTTCGCCTGCAATTTCGTCAATCACCTCTACGCATTGGGAGGCGAGATTTTGCACGGGACCGAACTGCCCTTCGACGTACTGAAACCCCTGATCGCCGAAACCGCAGCCAAAGCCGTCGATTCGGGCGATCCGCATCGGGTGCAGACCGGGCCTGCCGTACGCGGCGACCTGCCGACGTTGCGGCGGCACGAAGCCGCACTCGCTCACGATCCGCGACTGTTACGAATTTATGAATCATTAAGTCAAGATATATGGGAAACTTCAAAGAAGACATCGTAAAGACCGAAGCGTTCATTTTCGACGTGGACGGCGTAATGACCGACGGGGGAATCATGCCCCTGGTCGATGGGGATTTCATCCGAAAATACTATGCCAAGGACGGCTATGCCATCGCCTATGCGCTCCGTATGGGCTACAAAGTGTGCATCATCACGGGCGGACGGGGCGCAACGCTCGACCACCGGCTCAAAATGCTGGGAATCACAGATGTTTACCTGGACTGCATGGACAAAATATCGGCCATGCAGGATTTCTTCGCACGCCACGGACTCGATCCGGCGAACGTCATCTACATGGGCGACGACATCCCGGACCTGGAGTGTATGAAGGCAGTCGGAATCCCCGTCTGTCCCTCGGATGCGGCATCCGAGGTGATCGAAGCCTCGCGCTACGTTTCGGAGTTCGCGGGCGGGCACGGCTGCGTGCGCGACATCATCGAACAGGTACTCCGCGCCAGGGACGACTGGGCCCGCGATTCCCGGGGCATGCACAGCTCGAATATCGCCGCGTCGCGGTAAAACCAAAAAGCAACGAAAGGGGCTGTCTAAAACTGTTAGACAGCCCCTTTTTCATTTTTCAGAAACAGCAGGAATTAACCACAATCGAACCCTCTTCCTCCGGGAAACAGTTCCCGTGATCGGACACATTCCTCGGTTCCAAGAATTTATTTTTACTCAAGTCCAAAGAGGACAACCGGTTATTGCAACAATACAGCTTTCTCAAAATCGGATTTCCCGAAAGATCCAACGTAGTCAATTGGTTGTCATTACACCACAACGTTTCCAACACCGAATTATGCGACACATCCAACGTAGTAAGCAAATTTTCACCACACGACAGCCAATTTAACGACCGGTTGTGGGATACATCTAACGAGGAGAGCGAGTTCCTGTCGCACGAAATCCATGTCAGAGCCTTGCAACGAGATACGTCCAGTCGGCTCAATTTATTCATGGGACAATCCAATTCCTTCAAATTCGGAACAGCGCCGAGATTCAGACGCTCCAATTCATTTCTACTGCAATTCAAATATATCAAATCCCGGTTCCGACTGACATCCAAGGTTTTCAGCCAACAGCCCGAGCATTCCAACGTGTCGAGTTTGGTATTTTTACTAACATCCAGGGTTTCCAAACGGTTCTTTTTGACAAAACCATTTCCGCACATAAGTTTTTTCAGTTCCAAATTATGCGACACATCCAAACTCGACAGACTGTTTTCCGTGCACACCAACTCTTTCAACAGGGGATTACCAGTCACATCCAACGCTTTCAACGAGCGATTAAATGCACAATGCAAAACAGTCAGCTTCGGATTCCGATCCGTTTCCAATGCCACCAGCTCATTCAACATGCACCGTAACTCCATTAGCACCGAATTATGGCTTACATCCAAGGATTTAAGACAATTTCCCGAACAATCCAACTTTACCAAACGAGGATTCTGCGTCAAATCCAACGTCGATATCATATTCATACAGCAATTCAACTCCTCCAACAGCGGGAAATACTCGATTCCTGCTAAGGAAGCGATACCCCGCCTCGAACAATCTATCTTCGTCGCAGCCCGACCGGCAGGTGTTACTACGACCCGGCTCCCGTTTTCGCCGATCTCTTCGATATACCCCTGTTCCAAAAGATAAGCCCGGAAATTGGGATCGGGAATCATGTATTGCAGATACGCCGGGCGAACAATCGTATCCGCCGCACGGTATATCCGACCTTTTTTCAATCTTACGGGGAATTTGCCACCGCATTGAATCCTGAACATATTCCCGCTGTCACGATCCGTCACGACCGTTAACGAATACCCTCGGCGAAACTCCACAGGCAGTACAGGCAGATAAAAAGAGGTCGATTCTTCCGTCAGCTCCACCCCCGATCCGCAATCCAATACGACGCAAGGACTGACTTTCCTCTCTTCGCACACACTGTCGGGCAGCTCCTGCCTACTGGCTACCACCTTGATCGATCCTGCCAGAATTTCACCGTCGTTTCCCTGCAAAATAACTTGTTTCACCTTAATCGGTTCGAGAGCGAAGCTGTCTTTCCTCAATCGCAACTCCACAGCGGAGAACATATTTTCGAAATCGAGTGTCATTTCAGCCAGATTTCCCCGGTACCGGCCGAGCATAGGCACGCTCCGGCACCCCTTCTCATCATACTGCGCCACACCGACCGGAAGAAAAAAACTCCCGTCCTCTTGTAACGCAAATCCATACGGTCGCCAAGCTACGACCGAAACAGGATCCTCGATCCGCTCTTTCGGCCACATCTCTTTCATCAAATCCTCCGTCGAATAGGTTATTCGACCGTCAGCAGCCTGCATAGCAAACACCGGCCTCGATGTGAAAGACGATTTAATAAAGTCCAAATAGCTATTATCCTGAATTAAGAAGCCGATTCCATCCTCTTCGTTCCATACGAACTTCTCGACCGCACCATCGATGCCGATCGTATCCAAGGCGATACATCCGGCCTGATCGTTTCCCGATGTGTTCGACACTCCATTCGTCTTCGTCGTCGAAGCTCCGGAGCATGCCTGCAGCAAAAAACAGATAAAAAAAGACACTACCAATCTTGTACGCATACAAACTTCTCTTTTCTCTATAAAATTACAATTTTTCGAGAAATTCCGCATCCATAAACAAAAAAATTACACCGAAAAGGCGTAATTTTATCAAAATAAGACATCCGACCCGGGAAAATCCGGCTCGACTACACTTCCCATCTTTTCCCGATACGCGAGAGATGCTCCTGCAGGCGGAGGCGGAAATGTTCCCGGCGCTGCTTGAGGTTTTCACGCCACCCCTGCCAACGCATATAACGCTGTTTTTTCTCGGGATAAATGTCCGGAATGGTCAGCAGAATACCCGTCTCCTCCACACCGCCGAAATCGGTGTTGATTACCGTATCGAACACCCGCATCGTAGGCGAGAGATTCATATAGGCATTGATCAGCGGAGGAATGTTCTCGTTGAACTCGCGGATGCGCTGGATCAGGATACGGTAATTCTCCTCATAGGTCTTGCCCGTGAAAAAATGCTCGTAATAGGGATCGTCCAAATCGAGCTGCACGGGATTTTTACCCGCCACCAGATGATCGGGATCGGGAAAATAACGGCGCAGGAACCAGATCAGGGCATTGCGTGCCATAGCCTTGTACGAAGCGTACATCGTCACCTTGCCGAAAAGGTATTTCACCTTGGGATTCAGCACCACAAGCGCCCCCAAACCGTCCCAGAGGTTGTCCAGCGCATAGATACTCTTCGAATTGCCGCGCGACTGATAGGAAGGCTGTACGAACGAACGCCCCAGTTCGATGGTATAGGGCAGGTATTCCTTGCGGAATTTGTCGCTGAAGGTGAAATAATGTTCAGTGGAAAGATGCCGGGGATTTTCCGACGTGCAGACGATAAAGCGATAACCGCCCACGATCTCCTGCTCCGCAGGGTCCCAGACGATCAACTGGTAATAACCGTCGCCGGCGAGATCCTCCTCGTCTATATCCACGGCGAGCCCCGTTCCGCCCCCCGCCGACCGGAAGGCGACCTCCCGCAGGCGTCCGATCTCCCGCAGCAGGGACGGGCATTCGGCGGCATCGAAAATATAGATTTCATTCGAAGCCTTGTTCGTATTTCGGACCTTGCGTTCAGGGGTCAATTCCGCGAGCAACAGACTTCGGCTTACAGGCTCTATGATGGGTTCCATGCTGTTAAATTTAGAGCAAAACTAAACAATTTATCCGTGTTTTGCTTCGGCACGCAACTTTTTTTCCAAAGAATACGCCTTTTCGCGTACGTAATCCGCCCGCTGCTGCCACGATCCGCATTCGACCAGCTCGTCCGTCGAAACAGGCTCCCCGACCAGTATCCGGAAATGTTTTCCCTTCTGCGAAAACATCTCGTCGGGCAGATAGAGCATCTCGATATTGAACCGGATACCTATCTTCGTCCGAAAATTGGAAAGGCGGTAAAAGAAATCGGATAGTTCGCCCTCGACGAAAACCGGCACGATCCGGCGCCCGGACGCCGCCGCCCG
>ENA-UESD01002585-UESD01002585.1-human-gut-metagenome-genome-assembly--contig:-NODE-2585-length-12647-cov-3.074781_pt1 | contig 12647 bp, 15 predicted proteins | sample MGYA00242985_ERZ507986 | MGnify/ENA primary metagenome ERZ507986 (study PRJEB26167, sample SAMN06115408) | human gut metagenome | host: Homo sapiens | place: China:Guangxi | collected 2016-04-06... | reverse complement strand
ACGAAATAGAGACATTCTATCTCTGGAAGTGATTCAGAAGTAACACCTCTCAGTCGGCTTCGCCGCCAGCTCCCCTCCAGGGGAGCCTTTTCTTTTAGCCTCCCCTTCTTGAGGGGCGGTGCCGCCGCAGGCGGCGGAGAGGTGGAAGATTTTTGTTTGTCACAGCCGGCAATTCGTGCTATAATAAAAGAAACCTATTTGGGAAACGCGGAGGTGCAAGGCATGATTATTACGATTGGCCGGCAGTATGGTTCCGGCGGACGATATATTGCAAGACATGTTGCGGAAAAGATGGGCTACCGCTTTTTTGACGATGAACTGTTGTCACTGGCGGCGCAGAAGGCGGGATTCAGCGAGGCGATTATCCGCCAGTTTGACGAAAAGCCCGGCAATTCCCTGCTGTACAGTACCTTTGTCAACTCGGCGGCCACGGCCGATGCGCTGCCGCTCAATCAAAAGCTGGCCATGGCCCAATTTGAGATCATTGAGCAGGTGGCCTCGGAGGGAAACTGCGTGTTGGTGGGCCGCTGTGCCGATTATATCCTCCGCAACCGGGAGGATCTGGTTACGATTTTTGTCCATGCTCCCAGTGATTACCGGGCCAAGCGACTCCAAACCTATTATGGCGTACCGGGTCCGCTGACTGAAAAAACTATGAAAAAGCAGGATCGGAAACGCGCAGACTATTACAATTTCTTTACCCAGAAAAAGTGGGGAGCCTGTGGTAGTTATCAGATCTGTATCGATGTGAGTGCGCTGGGCATTGAAGGCACGGCAGATGCCATTGTGCAGTATGTCAAGCTGCGCCAGGCACTGTTGGAGACTGGAACTCAGGACGAGTAAACGCTGCAAACACAGGGTCTGTGTCTGCCACTGGGCGGGCACAGACCTTTTTTGGAGGGAGCTACCTATGAATTGGAAAATCCGGCCCGCTACAGTGGCGGACACTGTGGCATTGCTGGAAATCTATGCACCCTATGTGACGGATACGGCCATCACCTTTGAGTATGAGATCCCGTCTGAGGCAGCCTTTCAGCAGCGGATACAGACCTTGCTGGGACGCTATCCCTACCTGGTGGCAGAGCAGGCCGGGCAGGCGGTTGGATATGCTTATGCCGGCCCCTTTCACCCCCGGGCGGCCTACGCCTGGGCTGCGTAGGTCAGTATCTATCTGCGCCGGGACTGCCGCGGGCAGGGACTGGGCCGCACACTATATGAACAGTTGGAGACGGCATGCCGTAATATGGGCCTGCAGAATCTCTATGCCTGTATTGCCGCGCCGGTATCGCCCGATCCCTATTTGGATGACGGCAGCGTACAGTTCCATACCCATATGGGATATGCACTCTGCGGCCGTTTCCAACGATGTGGCTACAAATTTGGCCGCTGGTACGACATGGTGTGGATGGAAAAACTGCTTGGAAGCCATCCGATTCCGGCACCAGAGTTGAGTATTTTCCCAAGTTAGACCTAAGGAGCAAAGTCTTGTATGCAGTTACACTTTATACCGATCACATCCGAAAACCGGGTGCAGGCCGAGGCACTTGAAATATTGCCTGCGCAGGACGGATTTGTGGAACCAGCTGCGGCATGCCTGGAGGAGGCAGACAGGCGAAAATGCTGGCGGCCGGTGGGAATCTACGATGGCCAGACGCTGGTGGGGTTTGCGATGTACGGCTTTTTCTGGGAGTATCTACCTTTTGGACGGTTATGGTTGGACCGGCTGCTGATTGACCGGCGCTATCAGGGGAAGGGGTATGGCCGGCTGGCTGTGGAGGGACTGTTGTCCAACCTCTGGAGAGAGTATGGAAAAAAGAAAGTTTACCTGAGTGTCTTTGCAGAAAATCAGCAGGCAATTGAGCTCTATCGGTCCCTGGGCTTCCGGTTTAATGGTCAGCACGATATCCATGGAGAAGATGTGATGGTGTATATCTATCCGGAAAAGAGATAAAAAACACCCCCGGTGACCGGGGGTGTTTTTTATCTTGCGTTCTGTGCACGGACATAGGAGACAACCACACGGCGGTTGGGCTCGGTGCCGGTGGAATGGGTCGTGACATCCGGATAATCCTGCAAGGTGGCATGGATCACATGGCGCTCATAAGCGTTCATGGGCTCCAGCATCACATTGCGATGGTAGCGTGTCACACGGGACGCGACCTTTTCGGCCAGACGCTCCAGTGCCTCTTCCCGCTTCTGGCGGTAGTGCTCGGCATCTACATTGATGCGGCAGCGGTCGTTGCGGCCGTGGTTGACAGCATAGTTCGCCAGATGCTGAATGGCATCCAGTGTCTCGCCGCGGCGGCCAATCAGCATACCAAGGCTGTTGCCCACCAGATCCACAGAGCAGGTGTTTTTGTCCACCATGCGTGCATGCGGCACTGCATCAGAGCCCATATGCTCCAACAGGCCCTTCAGAAACTGTTCGGCCTTTTCTGCAGCAGAGCCGGGTTCCGGTGCTTCATAGACCACAGCTGCGGCCGGCTCTGCTGGCGTTTCCTCTTTTTTGGGACGCGCTTCCTGCTTTTTTTCGGCTTTGGGAACCGGTGCAGCAGGGGGAGTGGCCGGCGCTGCCGGCTGGGAGACAGGCTTTTCCGACTTGGGCTTGCTGCGGGAAGCGGCGGAAAGCGCCGGGGCCGGGGCCTCGTCCGGGGCCTCATAGGTCACTTTCACCCGTGCCGGGGTTGCGCCGATGCCCAGAAATCCGGATTTGGGATTGTCCAGCACCTCCACCGAGACACTGTCGCGGTCCATCTGCAGCTGGTCGAGCGCAGCGGAGACAGCCAAATCGATGGTTTTGCCGGTGGTGATAATATATTTTTCCATGATTGGGGAGTCCTCCTCGCGGTTATTCCGCAGTTGGGGTGTTCTGCTTGGACGCATCGGCAGGCTCGGCAGTGTTGTCGGCGTCTGCCGCCGGTTGCGCTGCTGCCTCTGCAGCCTCCTCCGGTGCTTCAGCGGCCTCTGTCAGAACGGATGCAGCATCTTCACCGGCGGGCTCCTGTTCAGGCACCTCCTCCGGAAGCGTTTCCGTTTCCTCGTCCTCGAAATTGCTACGGCCATAGCGGTCGGCCTTATAGGCACGGCCACGACAATAGGGACGCTCCGGATCGCCGGAGAAATGCTTGTCCTGCGTGGCGTCGGAATCATCCTCACCGGCGCCGGCGTTCAGCTTCTGCTGCGGTTTGCGTTTTTTCTTGCTGGTATTGGGATCGCGCTGGCCCTCCGGGTTCTGGGCCCGGCGCTCGGCGCGCTTACGCTCCCGCTCGTCCTCTTCGGCGAGCTTTGCCATAAAGGCCTCATGTTTGGCCGCATCTTCGGCATCGTAGGCCTTCCGGTAGCGCTTGGTGAGGAAGTACTCCTGCACCACAGTGCACAGCGCCTGAACCGTCCAGTACAGGCCCATGCCGGCCGGCACGATAAAGGCGATATAGATGGACATGATCGGCATGACAATCAACATGTATTTCATGGACTTCATGGCCGGATTGGAGTTTGCTGCCTCCTTGTCCTGCTCGCCCCTGGCGTCGGTGACAACCGAGTTGTTGAGCCGCTGGGACAGCCAAGCAGACAGGAAGTTGGAGCCGCCGGAGAGCAGCGGAATCAGGAACAGGCCAACGCTTGCCCATGTGACGCCGCCATCCCAGAACTTGAGACTGGGAACCTGTGCCAGCGGGATCCCCAGGAAATTGAAGTTGATGTCAATGATATTGGGGGCCACAGCCACCAGCTGGTCAAAGTAGGTGTGGATGTGGTTTGCAATGGCAATCTGATAGTAGAAATCGCTGGTATTGATGTTTACGCCCAGATTGCCCAGCGCGGTCACCAGCGCATTGACCTCGTCACCGGACAGACCCATCATATAGGTCAGCGGCGCGCGGATGGTATAGAACAGCGGGATGAGAATCAGAAGGGGGATGAAGGACCACAGGCAGCCGCCAGTGGTGGACACGCCCTCCTCCCGGTACATCATCATGACCGCCTGCTGGTAGCGCTGCCGGTCAGAGCCATACTTCTTTTCCAGCTGCTTCATGCGCGGGGTCAGACGGGACATCTTCATGGAGCTCTTTTTGGCCTTCATGCTCAGCGGCAGAAGCACCAGCTTGATCGCGATGGAGAGCACGATCAGGGCCACGCCGTAGTTGCCAAAGAGCAGGTAGAACTCCTTCAGCACCCAGCCAAGCGGGCGCATGATAATCAATTCAAAAGGATTCATTTCATTCCTCCCGGTCCATCGGGCCGGCTCAGGGAACCGGATCGAAGGGATTTGACTTGTTGAACGGATTGCATCGCATCAATCGTTTAAAGGCCAGCCAACCGCCCTTCCACGGGCCATAGCGCTCCACGGCTTCCAGCGCATACTGGGAGCAGGTGGGTACAAATCGGCACCGGCTGGGGCAGAATGGAGAGATATTGCGCTGATAAAAGCGGATCATCCGGCACAGAAGCTGTTTCATGGACGCGCCTCCGGCAACAGCAGCTCCAGCTTGCGCGCAAGCGACAGATACGCCTGGGTGAGCTCCTGAAAGCTGGCCTGCATGCCGCGGGTGCGGACGACCACGACCAGGTCGTACCCCGGCCGGAACTGGGCCTCGTGCAGGCGGTAAATCTCCCGGAGCTGCCGGCGGATACGGTTTCGGGCTACTGCATGTCCCCTTTTGGCCGAAACCGTATAGCCGACCCGGTTACAGAGCTGCCCGTTTTTGCGGCAGTAGAGCACCAGATGGCGGTTTGCGGCGGACTGGCCCCTGGCATACAGGCGCCGGAACAGATGATTCTGCTTGAGCGGCATGGAGAACTGCATGGAAATCCTCTCCAGACTGTGGCATTATACAGATGGGGCGAATAGAAATAGCTTCCATTCACCCCATTTCCAATGTCGAACGATGTTGATGCTGTGGCAGCGAGACTTAGTAGGACAGTCTGCTGCGGCCCTTCGCACGGCGGCGGGCCAGAACCTTGCGGCCGTTGGCAGTGGACATTCTCTTGCGGAAGCCATGCACCTTGGAACCGTGCAGCTTCTTCGGCTGATAGGTACGCTTCGTTGCCATCATTACACCTCCTGTAAAGCTATGCTCAACAGCTGTCAAATTTGACAGCTGTAGCGATCCAGTAAACAAACATATAAAATGCGCAAAAGTTATTATATAGGATGAAGGGGCTGCCTGTCAACAGTTTCCGTGGTTTGAAAGAAAAATTGGGGGAAATTGACAGAGGCGGCCACTAAATATTGCGGTCAGATGCGCTTCCCGAGGGAAGAAGCCGTCTGCTGGGCGTCCAAAAGCGCGCCGATAATCTGATTGGAGAGCAGAAATCCCTTGGCGGTGAGCCGCCAGCGGCCATCGGTATAGACGGCCATTCCCTGCTCGGCCAGCTTTTGCAGCAGCCGTTCCAACGGCCGGAAGGAGAGCAGAAACGCTTTGACATACTCCTCCTCTTCAATGCCAACTGAGGTGCGCAGCCGAAGCATCAGGTATTCGCCCGCCCGCTCACGCAGGGGGATGGCATCGCACTCCGAGAGCACCACGCCGCCATGCAGCACGCCGTCAATATAGGTGTGGATGTCCGGCGCGCAGGTGAAGCGCTTTCCGGCAAAGTCGGACGAAGCAGAGGGCCCGAAGCCCAGATATTCATCGCCCAGCCAGTATTTGAGATTGTGGAAGCACTCAAAGCCCTCCTTGGCGAAGTTGGAGATCTCATACTGGCTGTAGCCGAAGCCCTCAAGCATCTCCACGGTGTACAGATACATGTCAGCCTGCATATCGTCGTCCGGCAGATTGGCGCAGTCCTTGTAGTCGTAGAGCGGCGTACCGGGCTCCACTTTGAGACCGTAGCAGGAGATGTGCTCCGGCTTGAGAGAGGTCACGGTGTGCAGCGTCTGCATCCACTGCTCCTTGGTCTGATTGGGCAGGCCATACATGAGATCCACAGACACATTGTCAAATCCGGCCTCGCGGGCCGCGGAGACGGCCTGCACCGCCTGGGCGTAGGTGTGGGGGCGGCCCAGAGCCTTGAGAAACTCGTCCTGGTCGGACTGCACCCCGAGGGAGATCCGGTTGAAGCCCGCATGGTGCAGGGCGGCTAGATCCTTGGCCGTGACGCTGTCGGGGTTGGCCTCCAGAGAGATTTCGGCGTTACGGGTCACATCATAGCGCTTGTAGATCTCCGCCAGAATCCGTTTGAGACCGTCGGCGCCAAAGAAGGTGGGAGTGCCGCCGCCAAAGTAGATCGAGTCCACCTCGTACTGCTGGGCACGGCCGGCGCTCTCGCGCAGGTGCAGGCAGAGGGCCTGCAAATACTGATCCATGAGCGTCCGGTCACGGCTGCCGCCCAAAGAGTAGAAGTCACAGTATTCGCACTTGCTGCGGCAAAAGGGAATGTGAATATAAAGTCCCACTGTTTTGCCGTTTTTTGCCGGCTTTCGCATGCGTGCAGCCTCCTTTCCTCACTCCTCGTCCAGCTTGAGCACAGCCATAAAAGCCTCGCTGGGCACGGCGACAGTGCCAAACTGGCGCATCCGCTTTTTGCCCTCTTTCTGCTTTTCGAGCAGCTTTTTCTTTCTTGTGATGTCACCGCCATAGCACTTGGCAAGGACATCCTTGCGCAGCGCCTTGATGGTCTCACGGGCGATGACTTTGCCGCCGATGGCAGCCTGAATGGGAATCTCAAAGAGCTGGCGGGGGATATTCTCCTTGAGCTTTTCGGCGATTTTCCGACCGCGGGTATAGGCCCGGTCCTCAAAGACAATGAAGGACAGCGCGTCCACCACCTCGCCATTGAGCAGAATGTCCAGCTTCACCAGTTTGCTGGGCCGGTAGCCGATGAATTCATAGTCCAAAGACGCATAGCCCCGGGTCCGGGACTTGAGTGCGTCGAAGAAATCGTAGATGATCTCGTTGAGAGGCATGTGGTAGTGGACTTCCACCCGGCTTGCATCCAGATAGGTCATGTCCTGATACTCGCCCCGACGGTCCTGGCACAGGTCCATCACATTGCCCACATACTCCGGCGGCGTGATGACGGAGGCCTTGACATAGGGTTCTTCCCCCAGTTCAATCTCGGCAGGGCTTGGAAAATCGGCAGGATTGTCGATCAGGACCACTTCGCCGTCAGTCCTGGTGATGCGGTAGACCACATTGGGCGCTGTGGTGATGAGGTCCAGGTTGAACTCCCGTTCCAGCCGCTCCTGGATGATCTCCATGTGTAGAAGTCCCAGAAAGCCGCAGCGGAAACCAAATCCCAGGGCTGTGGAGCTTTCGGGCTCAAAAGAGAGGCTGGCGTCGTTGAGTTTGAGCTTTTCCAGCGCGTCGCGCAGGTCCGGATAGCGCGCGCCGTCGGCCGGGTAGATGCCGGAATAGACCATGGGCTGCGCCTCGCGATAACCGGGCAGCGGCTCTGCAGCCGGCTGCTCCACGCCGGTGACCGTGTCGCCCACCTTGGTGTCGGATACATTTTTAATGGAGGCGGTGAAATACCCGACTTCGCCCGCGCCCAGCGCGTCTGTGGCCTCCATGCCCTTGGGGTGCAGATAGCCCACCTCCACGATGCGGTAAGTGGCGCCGGAGGCCATCATGCGGACCTCCTGGCCAGTGGAAATGGTGCCATCGACCACGCGCAGGTAGACGATGACGCCGCGGTAGGCGTCATACTGGCTGTCGAAGATCAGCGCGCGCAGCGGAGCGCTGCGGTCGCCTTTGGGGGCCGGAATCCCACGGACAATATCCTCCAGCACGGCGGGGATATTGATGCCGTTTTTGGCGGAGATCTCCGGCGCATCCATGGCGGGCAGGCCAATCACATCCTCAATTTCATGCTTGACGCGCTGGGGGTCCGCCGCCGGCAGGTCAATCTTATTGACCACCGGAAGTACCTCAAGACCGGCATCGATGGCCAGATAGGTGTTAGCCAGTGTCTGAGCCTCCACGCCCTGAGCTGCGTCCACAACCAGCACCGCGCCTTCACAGGCGGCCAGGGACCGGGAGACCTCATAGTTGAAGTCCACATGTCCCGGTGTGTCGATGAGGTTCAACACATAGGTTTCGCCGTCCTGGGCGGTATATTCCAGGCGTACGGCGCGGGCCTTGATGGTGATGCCGCGCTCGCGCTCCAGCTCCATATTATCCAGCAGCTGATTTTCCATCTCACGCTGGGAGACCGCGTTACACTGCTCCAGCAGCCGGTCTGCCAGCGTGCTTTTGCCGTGGTCAATGTGGGCGATGATGGAGAAGTTGCGCAGTTTGCTTTGGTCGGTCAATTCATTTTCCTCCCAACAAAATTCGTATCCTTAAGTATAGCGGAAATGCGTTTTTTTGTAAAGGGGAGGAATGCGGCTCAGTGGCCGGAGGTGAACTTCAGACCGATGATTCCCACCAACAGCAGCGCGGCAAAAAAGAGGCGCAGGCCGGAGAGCGGTTCATGGAATATGGCGATTCCGACGATCAGCGCACCCAGCGCGCCGATCCCTGTCCAGATTGCATAGGCGGTCCCCAACGGAAGTGTCTTGGTGGCCTGGGACAGAAAGAAGAAGCTGGCCAGCATCCCCAGCACTGTCAAAGCGGAGAAGCCGAGCTTGCTGAAGCCCTCGGACAATTTTAAAAAGGTGGCCCAGAAAATCTCCAATCCTCCGGCCAGTATCAAAAAGATCCATGCCATGTTTGTTCCCTCCTCAGACAAATAAAAAACGCGTCTATTTGCATCTTCAAAGGCCTACGATGCAAACAAACGCGTGAGATTTACCCGGCGGTAAATCTAATTTTTATTATCATAACATAGTGTTTTTGGCAAGTCAAGTGCCAGCGCACCAAGTATAGTCTAACGCTCAAAAGGGAAGTATCCTGAGTACAAAGGGGCTCTTTTGTAATTCGGAAAAGGGAAATACAATCGATACAAAAAGGTTCTCTGTGGCAGGCAACACAGAGAAGCTGAAATTCATACACGAAAGGTGGTAATTGATTATGAATGCAAAGGACCGAATTCGCCAGCTGATGGAAGAACGGCATTGGAGTGAATACCGGCTGGCGAAGGAGGCGGGCTTGTCACAATCTACAATCAGCAATTTGTTTCGCCGCCATAATGCACCTTCCATCGCCACGCTGGAATCCATCTGCAATGCGTTTGGGATTACGCTGGCACAGTTTTTCGCCGACGGAAAGAGCGGCGTTGTGCTGACGGAGGAACAGCGGATGCTGTTTGACCGCTGGATTGCGCTGACAGAGGAGCAAAAACGGTTTTTATACGAGATCATCGAGAACATTAAATGAGCGGGAAATTCCATGAGAATTGTGGAAATCCCGGAGAACTTTCAGATGAGAATTATGCAATCTGCCCATTTACAGCAGGGCATGATCTAGGTTATAATGGGGCCATATTCAAAAACCGATGACGAAGAAAAGTAGTCTGGTTCCCCTGATTGTCAGAGAGTTGCAGGTGGTGGGATTGCAACATTCAGCACCAGATGAATGGCCTTCTGAGGGCGGCTCGAACTGGAAAACCAAAGTAGAAGCCGACGGGAACCCTCCCGTTACCAATCGGGCGCGTATGATGGTGCGCGAAGCGAGTGGGCGTGAAAGCGTCAATCTGGGTGGTATCGCAGGAGTAAAACTCTTGTCCCTGAAGTGGGGCAGGAGTTTTTTTGTTCCCCTTTTCGGGCGCAGACTCCAAACCCGGCTGTTCGGCAGCGGCTGTGGCCATCGCCATCCGGAAGTCTATATTATTTTAAAGGAGAAAACCAACATGAAAAAGCTTCTCTCTGTGCTGCTGGGTGCAGCCATGGTCCTGAGCCTTGCCGCCTGCGGCACTGCCGATGACACCACGACCGACAACAACACCGCAACCGACGACGCAACCACCACGACCTATAAGGTCGGTATTGTGAACTATGTGGATGATCCGTCTCTGGCCCAGATTCAGGCCGCGGTAGAGGCGGAACTGGACGCCAAGGGCCAGGAGCTGGGCGTCACCTTTTCCTATGCGGACTATACCTTCAATGCCCAGGGCGACCAGTCCAATCTGAACGCCATTGCGGCGGATCTGATGAACGATGAGGTGGATCTCATCATCCCCATTGCAACTCCCACTGCGCTGGTCATCCAGAACGCCACGGCGGAGAGCGGCACGCCGGTGGTATTCTCCGCTGTCTCCGATCCCGTGGGCGCAGGACTGGTTGCCAGCATGGACGCGCCGGGCAGCAACATCACCGGAACCTCCGATGCACTGGACACCCACAATATCTTCAAGCTGATCGAGACCATCAATCCGGAGCTCGACAAGGTGGGACTGCTGTATGACGCCTCCCAGGACTCCTCCACCCAGGCCATCGAGGACGCAGAGAGCTATCTGACCGAGCAGGGCATCGCCTATACAGCCAAGACTGGCACCACCACGGATGATCTGGCACTGGCAGCAGATGCGCTGATTGCAGACGGCTGCACGGTCATCTTCACGCCCACCGACAACACTGTGCAGGTGGCAGAGCCGGCACTGTACCAGAAGTTCATTGACGCAGGGGTGCAGCACTTCGGCGGCGCCGATTCCTTTGCGCTGGTGGGCGCATTCTGCGGCTATGGCGTGGACTATGAGAATCTTGGCACCATGACGGCGGATCTGGCGGTGGATATCCTGGTGAACGGCAAGGACCCGGCCTCCACACCGGTGCAGACCTTTGACAACGGCAAGGCCAGCATCAACACCGATACCTGCCAGGCACTGGGTCTGGACTACGAGACCATCAAGGCCGATATTGAGCCGCTGTGCACCTCTGTGGAGGCGCTCACCACGGCTGCAGCCTTTACAGACTGATTCATCCATTCCGGCAGAGGGAAACCGGCGACCGGCCGGTTTCCCCTGTCTGCTATAAAGGAGAATGCCCATGTCATCGCTGTTATCTGTTTCCATCCTGCAGAGTGCGCTGGAGCAGGGCTTTATCTACGCCCTGGTGGCGCTGGCGCTCTACATCAGCTTCACGACCCTCAACCTGTGTGATCTGTCCACGGACGGCTGCTTCACCCTGGGCTGCGCGGTCTGTGCACAGGTGGCTCTGATGGGCCACCCGTTTCTGGCGCTGCTGTCGGCCATGCTGATCGGCGTCTGTTCCGGCTTTATCACGGCATTTTTGCAGACCCGCCTCGGTGTGGAGAGCATCCTGGCCGGCATCATTGTGAACACCGGATTGTACACAGTAAACCTGGCTGTCATGGGCCTGGGCACCAAGACGGGCTTCTCCTCCACCATCAACATGTTCCAGGCGGTGACGGTCTTTGACCTGGCCAAAGAGCATCTGTCCGGCATCTTCGGAAGCTGGTACAAGCTGGTGGTGGCGGCGGCCATCGTACTGGTGGTGGCGTTCTTGCTGGTGCAGTTCTTCAAGACGCGGCTGGGTCTTTCCATCCGTGCCACTGGCGACAGCCCGGATATGGTCCGTTCCTCTTCCATCAATCCTGCCTTTACCATCACGGTGGGGCTGTGCCTGGCCAACGCTCTGACCGCACTGGCCGGCGGCCTTCTGGGGCAGTATCAAAAGAGCTGTGATATCAATCTGGGCACGGGCATGGTCACCATCGCCCTGGCAAGCCTCATCATCGGGCAGACGCTGGTGGGCGGACGCGGCCGGAGCAATGTGGCGCGCAAGGTCTGCGGCGTCATTTTGGGAAGCTGCCTGTACCGGTTTATCATCGCCCTGGCGCTGCGGCTCAATGTGGACGCCTCGTGCCTGAAGCTGGTTTCGGCCATCATTGTGGCTGTGGCCATCGCCATGCCGAAGATCAAACAGAGTGCGGCCTTTGAAAAACGCAAGCTGGCGGCGCGCGGAAGGGCAAGGGGGTGAGCGCGGTATGTTGCAGCTAAATGACATCTCCAAGACCTTCAATCCTGGAACCGTGACGGAGAAACGGGCGCTAAATCATCTGACGCTGGATCTCAAGGACGGTGATTTTGCCACCGTGGTGGGCTCCAACGGCGCGGGTAAATCCACCATGTTTAACGCCATTGCCGGCAGTTTTTATGTGGATGAGGGCACCATTGTGCTCGACGGCGAGGATGTGACCTTTCAGAAGGAGTACCGACGCAGCAGCGCGATCGGCCACCTGTTTCAGGACCCTCTGAAGGGCACGGCGCCCAATATGAGCATTGAGGAGAATCTCTCCATTGCCTATCTGCGTGCGTCGCGGTCCAGACATGCGATTTTCAGCCGGGTGAGCCGCGCCGACCGGGAGAAATTCCGCCAGCAGCTCTCGCTGCTGGGGATGGGATTGGAGGACCGGATGAAGAGTCCGGTGGGGCTTTTGTCCGGCGGTCAGCGCCAGGCGCTGACATTGCTCATGGCCACCATGGTGACGCCCAAGCTGCTGCTGCTCGACGAGCACACGGCGGCCCTGGACCCGGCCACGGCGGAAAAGGTACTGAAGCTGACACGGGAGATCGTCGCAGAACGCAAGATCACCTGTCTGATGGTCACCCATAACATGCAGCAGGCGCTGGAGATGGGGAACCGCACCATCATGATGAATGCCGGCAGCATCATTCTCGATGTGGCGGGCGAGCAGCGCGCCAGGATGACAGTGGCAGATCTGCTGGAGCAGTTCGCCAAGCAGGCGGGCGCCCAGCTGGAAAACGACCGGATTTTGCTCTCCACCATGGTGGAGGGACAGAAA
>ENA-UESD01002580-UESD01002580.1-human-gut-metagenome-genome-assembly--contig:-NODE-2580-length-12666-cov-4.626738_pt1 | contig 12666 bp, 12 predicted proteins | sample MGYA00242985_ERZ507986 | MGnify/ENA primary metagenome ERZ507986 (study PRJEB26167, sample SAMN06115408) | human gut metagenome | host: Homo sapiens | place: China:Guangxi | collected 2016-04-06... | reverse complement strand
AGGATGAGGAATTTGTTGACTTTTATTATGGAAACGCCTTGGATATCGGTACTATGTCATCAGAGGGGGATTATGGGTTTGAGGAGATGTTTAACAACGTGACTATTACAAGCTCATTATACGCTGACAAAGATGGGGTGTTTTCATATGATGTAGAGGAAGATAATCTGGAAAATCTTATATCCACATCTGATAATGCCGGCTATGTCTTGAAAAAGTATGGATTATGCCCTCCTTGGAAAGAGGGCCGTTTCCTGTATTACGAGAATAAGAGAAATACCGGAGCCGATGCCCTGATAGGTGCGGAGATGATATATACGGGTGATAGCTCAGCGATCAATCGATGGTCTTTTGATGGCAAAAACGTATTTATTATAGGAAATACAGACTCTAAGAACTATCTTAGGATCAAGGCACAAGCGTATGTTAATACTAGGGATGACCCTTTTGATACGGACATCATAGAGGATGATGAGCGAACTGGTGTTATGGGGATATATGGTGACTTGGTTCTGTATGATAGTATGGGTACCCCTATTATGTATTATGATAATAGTTATAGGTTTGATGAGGGATGGAAGAATGTAACGGGAGCCAGTGTTCCACAGGGCAAATTCATTTTAACTTATGTGTCATTATCAGAAACGGCCAGCGCTTCTACCTCGAGAATTGCGAATCAATGGTTGACAAATGGACAAAATATGTCTTTAGGCGAATCTCTTAGCTCGTCAAGGGATCAAGCGGGTAATCGGTTGATCGCACCGCCGGTAAGCGGATATTTGGTGATGCGCATGAGATATAGCGTAATAAAACGGCTGGTTTTGGATAAGGAGGAGATATTTCCTGCGGATAGGGTTAAAAATATACTTATAGACCATGTCAGTATGGATTTCGAGAATGATAAGGGAGACAGCTTGAATACTGATGATTACGAGTTTAAAAGTTATATCAATAAGAAGGTCGCTTCGGATTTTGAGGAGATAACATTGAAATGTATATCGGCTAATGAAGATAATGTCCCAACAAGTAAAGCAAGTATACTAAAAAAGGATGGAAATAACTATAAGTTTCAATTATCATTCACTAGATCAAACCAGACGGATATATTGGAAAGGCTGTTGATGTGTACCGTGCACTCTAATTTTAGTCAAAAGAATGAGCGTTTTTCTGTAGACGTTAAGCTTATTGGTAATCCTGCATTATCTTACCTCAGATACTCTCCTGTATTATCTGGAGAGTATCTTGTGACTGGATGTGATCTTGACTTTAGGTTATCTATCGCAAAACTCTCTGCTGTAGGATATTCCGATGATACCGCCAAGTTAAGCGATATACCATACGACTGATGTATTACACCATATCGGTACATATATAGATATGGTAATGAATGTACGTCATAGTAAGATAAGAAAGACTGCCCTTCCACGTACTGGAAGGGCGTTAGACGCTATTGGAGGCGGATCTATAACGAGCTATCGAATAGAATCCGGAGAAGGCGGTGGGGGGGCTTCGCTTATTGAGATTCAAGAAGGGAAGGGTATATCTATTACCAAGAATGATCATATATATGAGATATCTCATAAGGACACGTCTACCGCAAATTCAATTATCAAAGAAAAGAAAAAAGCCTTAGCGGGAATAGGTCTAGATGACTTCGGCCATGTCACGGGCTTGGATACCTGTGACATCCTCGATCTTGAGGACTTGGATAAGAGGTATCTTCGCAAGGATATCAATGACGAGGCGGCGGGAGAGATCATCTTCGACAAGAAGATAGGCTCCTCCATCTTCCTCGACGGCATGGACGGTAAGGGATGGGAGATCAAAGCCGACGGTTCCGGTATCATGGAGGCGTTGAAGGTGCGTTCCGACATATACGCTGGCAACAAGATCGGCTCCATATCGTTCGCCCCCGGCTTCACCGGCTGGGGCACGGAGATAGATATCCCCACGGCCACTGGAACCTTTGACAACATATTCGTTAGGAAGACCTTCACGGCCTACGAGATAGTGTATTCGCAGATATACGGTTTGGGCGGCAACCAGATCGTATCCGATATCAACAAGATAGGGAGGGTCGAGAGGCTGTCCGATCGCTGGAGATGCTACATGGACGATATGGACGGTCTCATGCTGATGAACCTCAGGGAAGGTGACGGCGTGAGGATACAGAGAAGGAACGGTATCACGTCCACTAAATATATCTTCGGTCGCTGTATCGGTATCTCATCCGACTATTTCGACGTGGCTTACCCGCTGATAGAGGGTACCGGCGAGCCAGAGGCTGGGGATTTCGCCATGCGATGGGGTAACGACAGGGATACCACCAGACAGGGCCTTATCTACCTGACATCGGCGGATCAAGGAGCGCCGTTCATCGCCGTATATGACGGTATCACGGGCGTTTCCACGCAAGACACGCTGAAGGCCCAGATAGGCAACCTCTCCATGATCCGTACCAAGAACGGTACGCAACTGAAGGGTTACGGAGCTTACCTTAACGGGATCTATATAGAGAACTCGTCCATATACCTCGATAACGGCATGACCGTGGAACAACAGTTCTCCGTGATGAACGGGGAGCTGAGGAGCGAGATCGAGGGGGTGAGGAACGACATGTCTCTGGAATCCGGAAATATACTTGTCAACTCCACGTTCGGGAAGGACACGAATTATTGGCGGTCGGAGAACGAGGTCCATTTCATCAACGTCGGGGGCGACCTGTTATGGATAGGCGGCGCTTTCTACTCGGAGAAGAGAGAGGTGGCGGACATCTACCGTGACGGTGAGCGCAACGTACTCCGTCTGCTGGGGACTACCATATACCAGTCAAACGCCAACATGAAAGGCGATAAGGCGGCTGGGACCTACTCGTACGCCTTTTTCTACAAGGTCATGAGACGAGGTGTTTTGACGGTGGGTTTCGCCGGGCAGGAGTTGTACGACTCCTTGACCCTCGATCCGTCCGGCGAGTACGTCAAGCTGTCAAAAGTCGGCAAATGGGACGGTACCGGGGATTTCCGGATCGGATTCACCGGCGAGATATTGATCTACGGCGTGTCGTTGTTCAATGACAGGCTGGCCGATGCCGTGATAAAGCTTGAGACGCGGATATTACAGACAGAGGAGTATATCAAGTTACTGGCCACGAAGGAGTACGTGGACTCGGAGACCGGGGCGATATATACCAAGTATGACGCTGAGTTGTCGGTCATGGCCGAGGAGATATCCGCCCGTGTGACGGAGGAGCAATTCGCCACGGCGCAAGAGGCCATAACGCTGGCCAATAACGCCGCCAAGGCCGCCCAGACCGCCGCCGATAACGCTAACCAGTCCGTGACAAGCCTGAACTCCTACGTTGACGGCGCTTTCGCCGACGGTATCATAACGGAGGCCGAGGCCAAGGCCATAGAGAAGTACCTTAATACGGTGAACACGTCCAAGGACAGCGTGACCGCCACTTATACTAAGCTGTATTCCAACACTTACCTTGACGGGGCGGCCAAGACCGGTCTTAAATCGGCCAAGGATGTCTTGGACTCGTCTATAAGCGCCTTGATAAGCAGTATCAACACGGCCATAGCGGACGGAAAGACCACGGCCTCGGAGAAGGCCGACGTGGATAAGAAATTTGCGGCCTTCAACACTGCCATGTCCTCGTTCGAGAGCGCCGTGGAGACGGCGAACAAGTATATACAGGACAAGTTGAAGGACTATACCGATACGGCGACAAACCAAGTGAAGGTGAAGCTGGAGTCGGACTTGTCGGTACAGGCGGGACAAATCACGGGTATCTCCACTAGGGTGGACAATATAAGGAATGAGATAGACACGGCGGGATGGATCAACACTACGCAGGGAAATACGTTGTTCGCCGCCAAGAGCTTGGAGAACGGCGATAATATCATATCGTATATCAACCAGACGGCAACCACCACCACGATCAAGGCGGAGAGGATTGACCTTGTTGGTGTGGTAACTATATCAATGCTTGATAGTAACTTGCGTGATACTATTAAAGACACAGTCTTTGATGTAAATAAAGCTTCCGATATAACGAGTGCTTTCTATCGGTTTAGTAACGATGGCATGAGTTTGAATCGTAGGATAGAGGTTGGTTCCGGTTCTATTGATAATCTCTCCGTGAAAGGAGGCATTTCACCAGATGTAAATAACGTATGTTTTTGGACTGGAGGTACATATGGACAAGCCGTGAATAATGAAGCTAAGATTGTCTTACGGCATGATGGGTCAGGATTCCTAGCTAATAAGAATATCTCTTGGAATACATCTGGAGATTTAAGTATAATAGGCAAAATACAAACCTCAGATAATGGGAATAGAATCATAATAGACCCATCGACGAGAAGTATTCGTATGATTAATGATAAAAACTCCTTAACAGGAGAGATCTTGTTTAATGATATGACTGGATATCAGTCATTACCTGCATTCCATATTTATATGAGAAACGCATCTTCAGGTGTCTCCAATTATCGAGTTTCCATGGGATATTTCGGATTTGGATCTTACGATAATAGAGGAAATGTCTTGTTTAATATCTCCCCATCGGGATTAATGACATTTCCGTATATGTCAACAGTAGATCCAAAGGTGAAAGGAGCTATATGGCGGGATGGGAATATGCTTAAAATATCTTTGGGATAATATTAACAATTAAAATACAGTAAATCATGAAAGTAAATTTCAACAAGCCCCTAAAGACATTCAAGGGGGAAGACATGAAGGACGAGTTCGGAAAAGTACAAATCATCAAGGATATAGTATGCGCTAGGCTTTACTCGTCCGGCGATGACATGAATCAAGACGAGAAGTTCGAGGCTTACAACCTCATGACACGGATCAACGCCGCCGAGGGTGAATTAGATATCAGCGACAAGGAATCAGTATTGATAAAGAAATGTTGCGACAAGACGTTGACCGCAGGGGCCTTCGGTCAGATCTTTAACATTTTAAACGTATGAGACCATGGAGATAACGAGCGATACTAGGACAATAAACGGCTACTCGGAAGTAGCCGGTATCAAGATACAGTATTCCGCCTCGGTCAAGACCGATGAGCGGATAGACCGGATAACAGGCTCTTTTATCAAGGACGGGGTACGTGTGGGATCTCTGGCCTACGAGCGTAACGGGCAATTCTTCATGTCGGTGGACAAGCCCGGCGTGATAACGAGCAAGGAGGATGCGGTGGCCATCGCCACTCAATTCTTTAACGACACTTACGGGATGTTGAACAGTCAAGCGGTGGAGTAATATGGAAAGCATCATCCTATCATCGGGCACTGAGGTGACCCCCGAGGACATCCAGAAGATAGCGTCGGCGGTCAACGACCTCTTGCTTACCACGTCGAAAGACCCGGGGCAGTACGAGGAGGCCGATAGCCTGCAAGGTATATCGTCCTTGCCGGTGTTCAGGCAATCCGGCTCGGCCTATGATCTCGTGCGTGTGGCCATATCCTTGTTGAGGGGCGTTGACGGGAAGCAGATCGTCTTGCAGGTCACCGCAGATTACATACAGTGGCGTTACGAGGACGGGATGTGGCAGAACCTCATACCGCTCGCCGACTTGAAGAGGCCGGCCACGGAAGCCGCCGCCGATGTGCGTGAGAGGATGGACGCTATCGTGAGCGAGGTGAACGCCTTGAAGACCCAGTTCGAGAACGACGTGAGGCACGCCTTGGAGAGGGCGGACGCGGCCACGGAGAAAGCGAACACGGCGGCAGAGAACGCCAAGTCGGTGTCTGACCACCCGGGCTATATCGGCGATGATTTCCATGTCTACACGTGGGATTACGCTACCGGGACCTATATCAAGACGGACAGGATACTGAAACCGGAGGCGTTCACAATCTACAGGGTCTATAAGTCAATATCGGCTATGGAGGCGGACAAGTCTAACGTCCCGGAGGGTAAATTCGTCATCATCAACACGGGCAGCGTGGAGGAGGAGGATACCGGCAAGCTGTATCTCAGGACATCCACGGGCTACGATTACATCGTGGACGTGTCCGGCATGAGAGGCTTCACCGGGAAGACCCCGCAATTCTCCATAGGCACCATAACGGCGGGCACGTATCCTTCCGTATCGTTGTCCGACGGGGGCACGGACGCATCCGGCAACCCCGTATACAGGATGAACTTCGTGTTGCAGAGAGGCCCTAGGGGATTCTCTCCCAAGATATCGATCGGGAAGGTGACGACCGGTCTCCCGGGAACGGCGGCCCAAGCCACGATAACCGAGAAGGGAGAGACCGAGGAAGGGGTACCATTGGCGGAATTAGATCTTACCATCCCGCAAGGACAGGACGGATCGGTAGTCGGCGTATACAAGACAAGGGAGATCGACCATGTCCCGGGGGTTAACGACGTGACCTACGAGGAGGGCGGCGAGACCAAGAGCTACCCTATAGGCGGTGAGGTCTATCTAAGGGAGTCTCCCGGAGACGTTACGTTCTACAAGCTCCACGACATAGTGGAGGGTAAGGCCATATGGGAGGAGTCTTCCGGTGCTGCGTTACCGGGGAACGTCTACTTGACCGGGGCGAATTACTACAATGAATCAGTAACAATAATCGATAAAGGGATATTATCATGAGCAAGAGAGGAGCTTACGTATACCAACAGATAGAGCAGTCCACCGCCGAGTGGACGGCTGACAGCACCATATACCCGCCGTCGCTATGGCTTTTCGAGCGGTTAGCAAACGGAAATTTAAACATGAAGTTCTCGGACGGTATCCATACGTACTCCGAGCTTCCGTTGATGATGCAAGACATCAAGGTGAGGATAAAGACTAACACGGACACGGAATACGTCTTGGAGATAACCTCCGCTGAGGGAACCATAACCACGCCTAACTTGCGTGACCATTACGACGATACGAATATCCGGAATCTGGTCACCGGTCTAAGGACGGACGTTGATAAGTTAAAGCCCGTTGTCACCTCCACCCCGTCTAACGGGCAGATAACCATAACGCCGGACAAGGCCAAAAACGACGATCCGGACGTGTCGATAACGCTGGAGACCAAGGGGGACAAGGATAAGTCGCTGATGGCCGACGGCAATTACCGCAAACTGCCAGTATATGGGAAGAATTTATTGCTTGGGTCTGGGAAGGAGGTGAGTAACTCGAATTATAATATAGCTAATTATTGGTTGGCGGAGCAGATACCAGAAGGCACACAAGTAACTGTTACAATATGGGGGGAATTAGGAGAAGATGTCACTTCGTTTGCCTTATATAATTCTGGCGGAGGGGCTAGTGCTGGTGTTCCCATTCCTCTTCTGGTTCCAGTAAACGGTAAGGCGAGTATAACTTTCAATTGGAATATTCATGATTCATCCTCAGTAGTTTCAAATACGCATTTGGCTATTTTTACGTATCCGTTTGGGGGTGCTCATGCGGATATCTCTACCATCTACAAGATCAAGCTCGAGTACGGAGACATCTCCACCGAGTGGACCCCCGCTTGGGAGGACATCCCGGATATAGAGGAGCGGTACGCCTACGGTGTAGAGTGGGACATGGCTTCGTCAAGCCCGGACGGGAAGCGTGTGGGTAATATGCAACTACATCGGGAGTTGCCGGTGCAGAGTAAGATAAGAGGGTGCGTGTTAGATAATAGCGGGGGAGTGAAAAAATATTTAGGAGCATCTTCTTGGTCACAAGAGGATATGTCTATAGATTATCTTTTAGAGGCTATAATGGCAGAAATGGATAGGTTTTGGATTCGTTTCTACATAAAAGGCCTTAAGTTTGGATGTATGATGTCTGATACTCCTATGCCCGGATATACCTATATTAATAAACGTTATATGAGTGCTTTCGAGGGAAGAATAGATAGGCCGTCGATGACTTTATTGTCTGCCTATGGAGTAGGTAGCACAAACGTAAATAGAAGAGGTGGCGACAACACCGCCGACTGGGACGGCACCTACCGTTCCTTGCTAGGCCGTCCCGTCACCAACCTCACCCGAGACCAATTCCGACAAGCCGCGAGGAAAAGAGGCAGCGGATGGGAAATGTACACCTACAACGCCCACAAGATACTGTTCTGGTTATTCGCCGTCGAGTACGCCACGCTGGACAGCCAGAAGCCTTTCAACGCCCAGAAAGACGCTAACGGTTTCGCCCAAGGTGGCCTAGGTCCGGGACCGACGCAAATGACGGATTGGATTAACTTCAATAACGCCAATCCCCTTATCCCATGCGGCTATACCAACGAGTTCGGGAACGGATCGGGAGAGAAGGCATATGTCGTGAAGAACGCTTCCGGCGGTACTCATGCCACGTTGATGGCTAACAGGTACCGTGGTATAGAGAATCCGTTCGGACACATATGGAAATACACTGACGGGGCCAATATACAGGTCACCACGGGCGATGCGGGATTATCCATATTATGGACTACCGATGACCCATCGAATTTCAGCGACACATCTTACACAGGCTATAACAAGAAAGGCAACATCTGCCGTACCAATGGTTATGCCAAGAAGATGCTCCTAGGTGAGGATGGTGATATCGTAGCTACGGAGATCGGCGGTAGTAGTTCTACCTACTGGTGCGACTACTACTACACCTACACATCGGCTAACCGCATGCAGGTGGTGCTGGTTGGCGGTGCTGCGGGCCACGGGTCGGGTGCGGGCCTCGCTAGCGTGACTACGTATAATGCGCCTTCCGTTGCGTCTCGTCGCATCGGTTCGCGCCTTTGCTTTTTCCCCGAATTTCGTAAAACGTCGGCGTAGCCGCACGTCTCACGTCGGGAATTTTTTGTATAACGTTTAATGAAGATAAAAATGGAAGAAGAAAAGAATAAAGATGACGGCAGCTTGTCGTTCTTGAATATCCCAAGGGATAAGAACTCAAGGCATTTTAATTGTCCGGAGATCACCCAACAGAAGTTGACGAATCTCACGTTCTGGGTAATCGATTACATGGATGGCGTGTCCACCAAGTTCGGGAAAGACAGGGCGCTTGTCATGATCAAGGAGAATCTAGAGGATAAGGATAGTGATGCCAAGAAATTCTTTACGAACTCCCAAGAGATCAAGTACGTTCTTGGTAAGATAAAGGAGATGGACAAGTTCCCGAGGAAAGTGACGATGCGAGCCTCCGGGAACAGGTATTATCTCGAATGACGGAATGAGGGTCGATCATCCCTAGGTGGTGCTGGTTGGCGGTAATGCGGACAACAGGTCGAATGCAGGCCTCGCTAACGTGAATACGAATAATGCGCCTTCCGATGCGAATCGTAACATCGGTTCACGCCTATACTTTTAGAGAGGGGAAAAGATATTTAGATAACAAACAGGGATGGTGGCCTCGCCTCTTGGCGAAAAAAGTCTCCCCATATAAAGGGTGTTGGTAGGGAAACCGAAGACTCCCTATGATAAAAAGCAAATTAATGACAATAAAATGAAGAGAATAGGGAATTTATTTGATAAGATAGCGAATATGGACAACTTGATACTTGCGGACATGAAAGCCCGAAGGGGAAAGAAGGATTCATACGGCATAAGGTTGTTTGACAAGGACAAAGAGGGTAATCTAAGCCGTTTGCTAAAGTCTCTGCTGGATGGCACATTCAAGACTTCCAAGTACCGGACTGATACCATCTATGAGCCAAAAGAAAGGATCATCTTCAAGCTCCCTTATTATCCGGACAGGATATTGCATCATGCCATAATGAACGTCATGGAACCTATATGGGTTTCCGTGTTCACGGCTGATACGACATCATGTATCAAGGGAAGAGGAATAACGGAGGCGTATAAGAGGACAAGACGGGCTTTGTCCGATCGTGAATCCGTCTATTGCCTCAAGGTTGATATCCGCAAATTCTATCCGTCAATAGACCATGAGGTGTTGAAAGGCATCGCTCGGAAGAAGATCAAGGACGATCGCTTGCTTATGTTGTTGGATGAGATCATCGATTCCGCTCCCGGCGTTCCGATCGGGAACTATCTTAGCCAATATCTTGCGAATCTTTATCTCGCCTATCTGGATCACGAGATAAAGGAGATTATAGATATAAGGCATTATATCAGATACGCGGATGACATGACTTTTTTCCATCATGATAAGTGTTTCTTGAGAAACGTATTACTTCCGTGGCTTATCGATAGATTGGCCGTGTTGAAGTTGGAGCTGAAAGGGAATTACCAGATATTTAAGATCGCTGAGAGAAGATCGGATAAAAGCGGCCGTGGTATAGATTTCGTGGGGTTCGTTTTCTATAAGGAGCATATACGGATAAGGAAGAGGACAAAACAAAATCTATGCCGTGCGGCGGCTAGATTGAATAAAGTCCCGAATATATCCTTAACGGAATACAAGGCAGGTCTAGCCGGTTGGCTGGGCTGGATATATGATAGCGATAGCAAGCATTTAGCTAAGAAAATTTTAAAACCAGAGTTTTATGAAGCGATCATGGAGCGACACAATGCCGCCTAAAATAGAGCGGGACGGTGACGGTTCCTACCTGTACCGGTGGGACGTTAGAGAGGAGACAAGGGAGATGGGTGACGATATGGCCCCCGTGATCTCCTATAGTTACAACGAGGTCAGGGTATGGCCCACGTTGACGGCCAACAAGATATTGGAGGCCTGTATCAACGCCCTATGGGACAAGGACGTGGAGCAAAAGAAGCTGAACGACTACAATGCCGCCCAGCTAGGCATACTGGACTTGTCATACGTGGAGTCTTATAAGACGTTCCTTAACGAGAGGAAGGCGTTGAAAGACCGTGTGGATAGCGATTTCGCCGAGTGGGAGGCGGCGAGAGAGGATGAGAGCGTAGTGGTTTTATAACTAAATAAAAAAAGGATCGGAAGAATGGATTGGACGATGATGTTAACCGCCGTATTAACCTTTGTTGGAGGAGGCGGTCTTGGAGCAGTGCTGATGTTTCCGCAAAAGAGGAAATCGGCAGAGTTGGAGAATGAGACGAAAGCGAGTGAACAATGGAAGGAATTGTATATTAAAAGTCAGGAGGAAAAGAAAGGTTTGAGCAATCTTATAGATAAACTATACGACGATCAGGGACATTTTCGTGACGAGAATAACCGTCTTACAACCCAGATAGCGGTATACAAAGTACTTAAATGCAGAGATTTGAAATGTACCAATAGGAATCCTCCTATCGAGAACAATATAAATAGTGAGGATAAGGAGGATAAAGATTGCGATAAAGAAGGATCCCCAGATCCAAAAGGATAGGGGAGCTGGATGTAAAAACGCCTCTATCACGCCTGTCACAGGTTATGTAGAGGAACAAGGTTAACAAAGCGTCACAAATATACGAAAAAATCAAATAACAATGGCAGAGAAAAAAATACCTAGAGGTTTGAGAAACAACAACCCGGGAAACATCAGAAAGAATAGCGATGTCTTCCAAGGAGAGAAGACAAGCTCAGACAAAGAGTTCAAGCAATTTAAATCGATGGCATACGGTTACAGGGCGATCTTCAAGATCCTGTATAACTATTACCGGAACTATAAGCTGGACACGATCCGCAAGATGATAGGAAGATGGGCGCCGGAAAACGAGAACGATACGGACGCTTACGTTAAGGCCGTATCAGATTATGCTGGTATCCCGGCTGATGATCCGATAAATGTAAACGATCGTGAGCAGATGATCCGGATCGTGGCAGCGATGAGTCGGATCGAGAATGGGATAGAGGCTGATATGTCGGATGTTATAGCTGGATGGAATTTACTTTAACAATAACAAGACCTAATGCTGTAGAGGTAAGCGTAAAATAAGATGAAAAAATATATTGGAACAAAACAGATTGAAGCAGAACCTATGACAATGGGCGAAGCTTTTGAGAAAGGATTGCTTAAAGCGGGAAGAGTACCTAACGAAAGCGAGAAGTCAAATGCTGGCTATCATGTGAAGTATCAAGACGGTTACGAGTCATGGAGTCCAGCAGGGCCATTCGAGAAGGCTTATAAGGTCTGTGAGACGTTTACGGATCGTCTCCAAATAGAATTGTCCGAATTATCCGATAAGCAAGAAAAGCTAGGTAAGTTTTTTGGTACGGATATGTTCAAAGGATTGTCAACGCAAAAGCAAGTATTGCTACGTGCACAATTCGGAGCGATGGAAGCTTATAGGCAAATCCTTATTGAGCGCATCCGTATTGAGGAAATCGCAAAATGAAACCGTGGCATATCATATTAATACTAGTGTGCTTGGTAGCCAGTTTCACGGCTGGCTACCATATCCGGGGGGATGTGACTGATAAAGTCGTGTCTAAATCTGATACCGTATTAATAACCGACACGATCCATGACAGTATCCCGTATCCTGTTTACGAGACATTGGTGCGGACGATACCAGAGCCTTTTCCTGTCTACATTACATTAGACGGTGACACGATTAAGGAACCTATATATGTCCCGGTGCCGATAACTCAAAAGGAGTACAAGACGGATGATTACCGGCTGTCAATATCCGGCTATAAGCCTAATCTTGATTACATCGAGGTTTATAGAAGGACTGAGTATATAACCAAGACGATCACCCCCCGTAGATGGGGAATAGGTGTTATTGCCGGTTATGGGATCGGGAAACATGGACTATCACCTTACGTTGGATTGGGTGGATTCTGCAGGATTTGGTGAG
>ENA-UESD01002576-UESD01002576.1-human-gut-metagenome-genome-assembly--contig:-NODE-2576-length-12683-cov-3.400682_pt1 | contig 12683 bp, 9 predicted proteins | sample MGYA00242985_ERZ507986 | MGnify/ENA primary metagenome ERZ507986 (study PRJEB26167, sample SAMN06115408) | human gut metagenome | host: Homo sapiens | place: China:Guangxi | collected 2016-04-06... | reverse complement strand
TCCATGCGTATCGTGAAGGCTGTAGCCAGCGTGAGGCCCGACATCGTCATCGCCTCACAGGCCGACTGAGGCAGCTGCACCTCATGGCTGGTAGTTGACCAGTGCAATCTCGAAAAGATGGGCGTCCCCACGGTGACAATCGTAACCGACCAGTTCGTAACCCTCGCCCGGGGCACGCAAAAGAGCCAGGGGCTGACGGACATGTGCTTCGTCACGGTGCCGCATCCCATTGGTATGCTCCCCAAGGAGCAGGTCGACGCCAAGGTCGACGCCGCCTTCGGCGACATCGTCAAGGCCGCGACCCAGTGGCAGCCCGTCAAGGAAAAGGAAGCCGCCCAGGAGTCCCCGTATCCTGCCAAGACCTTCAAGTTCACCGGAACCTACGCCGACGTGAACAAGCTGTTCGCCAAGCGCAAGTGGTCGCTTTCGCTTCCCATCATCCCTCCCACCGTTGATCGGGTGCGGGAAATGCTCAAGGGCACCAAGCACGCCCCCTCCGAAGTTCTGTGGGTCGTCCCGCCCCGCCAGGGTATGCTGACTGTCGAGCTTGTGGCCGTCCTCGGCGTCATGGCCGGGGCCCAGCCCGAGCACATGCCCCTGCTGCTCGCCACGATCGACGCCATGAAGGCCCCTGAGGCGGCATGGCGCGGCACCTCCACCACCACCGCGCCCACGAGCCCCCTGATCGTCATCAGTGGCCCCATCGTCGAAAAGCTCAAGCTCAACGCGGGCACCGGCACAGCCGGAGGCGAAAACCCGGTGACCAACGCCCTCGGCTACTTCGTCAACCTCGTCGGCGACGTGGTGGGCGGCTCCGTGCCCCCGAACTTCGACAAGAGCACGCAAGGCAGTTCCTTCGATCTCGTCGCCAACGTCATCTGCGAAAACGCCAAGGAAACCCCGTGGGACAAGACGTTCGCCGAGGAGCAGGGCTTTACCCGCGACGACAGCGTCGTCACCATCTCCACGTCCTACCTCGCCAACGCCAACATCGATCATGACAGCGTGGCCAGCGAGGATCTGCTGAATACGTTCAGCGCGGGCATCGCCGGATCGGCCTCCGGCATCGCAAGCTGCCTGACCGTCACCGTCCCCGACGAGAAGAGCCCCTACAACAAGCCGCTCAGCGCGTGGAGCAATTCCGTGAGCTACGCGGTGCTGGTCATCTCGCCCGAGCACGCGGCCACCATGTACCGGGACATGAAGTCCAAGGACGCCATCAGGGACTATCTGGTGAAGAACACCGTCCTCCCCTACAAGTTCTACACCAAGGCGACCTGCGTGCCACCGGAGGCCTTCGGCCCCTACGACGCCAACACCCTGATCCCCCGCTTCACCCAGCGGGAATCCATCAAGATGATCGTCTCCGGCGGGCCGGGCAAGCAGTCCCAGTTCTGGGTGCCTTTCCCGCAGGTCCTGAAGCCCGTTTCCGCGAAGATCGCCGAATAACCCTCAACGCCGGGGCCCTCTTCACGGGGGCTCCGGCCCTGTTTTCGGAACGTGCGCAAGCCGTTCGCCAACAGCCCGGACGCCTCTTGCCGTGGGCGTTTTCGCGTATCCGGGGGAGCGGTTCGTCCTCGCGGGAAGCGCCGTTGAGGGCATTGGGGACGATGCCGAAACGCGCCTCGACAAACGCCCACAGAAACCTTTCGGAAGGAACCGTCATGCGCATCATCCTTTCTTTTTTGTTCGCGGCGGGGGTGTTCCTCATGCCTCCGGCGCAGGCGGCAAGCCTCACGGTCTGCAATCCGGCGGGGCAGAGCGAGGACGGCGTGTATGTCGATACCATCCTCGCCTCCTCGTCCGGCACCGCCGTGGACTTCCCCCGCGCGGACACCGAAACCATCGAAGCCGCAGGCGACGGACTTGAGGCGTTCAACGCCCTGTTCCTCGCCCGGGGCTGGGGCGACGGGCTGCCGCTCGTGCCGCCCACCCCGGAACGCGTCAAAGCCATGCTCGCCGGATACGACCTGCCGGACGACTTCCCCATCGCCACGCTCCCGCCGCTGGACGGGGTGGCCACAGTGGGGAAGATCGCGGTCAACGCCGTCATGGCGGGATGCGAGCCGAGGCACATGCCCTTGCTCGTGGCGGCGGTGGAAGCCGTCAGCCAGCCGGAATTCGACCTGCGCGGCGTAGCCACCACGACCAACCCCGACTCCGTGCTCGTCATCGTGAGCGGGCCCATCGTCAAGCGGCTCGGCATCAACGCCGGGACCAACACCTTCGGCAGGGGCAACCGGGCCAACGCTTGCATCGGCAGGGCCCTGCACCTCATCATCAGCAACGTGGGCGGAAGCCGGCCCGGCATCACCGACATGTCCACCCTCGGCCAGCCGGGCGATTTCGCCATGTTTCTGGCCGAGAACGCCGACGCCAGCCCATGGCCGTCCTTTCACACCGAATACGGCTTCCTGCCCGAGCGGAACGTGGTGACCGTGGCTGCGGTGGAGGGGTACTCCGGCATCATGGGCATCGGCTACAGCCGCCCTGAATATCTGGATCTCATCGCGGCATGGCTGCGCGGGCACGACCGGCCCTACCGCCGGAGCATCATTCTGCTCGTCGCGCAGGATACCGCGCAGATGCTCGCACGGGAAGGCTGGACGCGGGAGGCCATGCGCCAGTACATCCGGGAACGGGCCCGCATCCCCTTCGGCGAGTGGAACCGGCAGTACCACGGCGCGAAGGAGGCAAGAAAGGGCGTCCCCGAGGAAGTGTTCTCCATCGCCGATCCGAATGAGCTGGTGGACAAGCCGTTTTTCGATTCCATGCCCATCATCGTGGCGGGCGGCACGGGCGAAAAGAGCATGCTGCTGCCCTGCTGGGCCTCGGGGAAGATGGTCAGCCAAGAAATCCGCCTGCCCGCGAGCTGGGGCGAGGGCGTGCGCTGAGCCCCTTTCTCCAGCAAGGCTTGGGAGCGCGTATTCCACAGCGAAGCACGCAACGGTCCGGCATGGCACGTGAGCTTCACTCCGCGTCCCCGTTCTAACGGGCCATCAATTGCCGGCTATTCGCGGGAGGCGGAAAACCGTTCCCCGCCTCCCGCGCCTTGCGCACGCAAAAGGCCACGGATCGTTTCCGATCCGCAGCCTTGGGGGATTCCGGGCTGGAGGCGGCCCGGCTTTCTGGGAGCCGGAATCAGGCGCGGCTTTCCGCACTCCTGTTCTGGCGGGTCATCAATCCGATCATGACGGAATCCGCGGCGCTGAAAATCTTCTCGTTGAATTCCCGCAGGGTGATGCCAAGCTCGTGGATATCCGGGCTGATGATGCCCTGCGTGTTGCGGATGCCCCGGTTTTCGAGGGCCAGCATGGCGGCTGACCATGCCTCGCTGGCGGCGTTGCTCACCTTGAGCCCGCAGGACTCCTTGGCTCCGTCGCAGATCATGCCGAGGAGCGTCCCCACAAGGGTGATGGCGGCAAGCTCCGCCTGACGCGGGGTTCCGCCGTGCAGCCGGACGATGCCCGCCGCCGCTCCGGCTCCCGCCGCCACCGCGCAGCCGCAGGTGGGGGTCAGGCGTCCGGTATAGGCCTTGATGTAGCCGCACACCAGATGGCTGAGGGCCAGCGCTTCGGCCAGCTTGCGGTCGTCCGCGCCAAGCTCGCGGGCCGTCATGGCCACGGGGATGACCGCCACGATGCCGTGGTTCCCCGAACCCGCGCTGCTCATGACCGCCACGTCACCGCCGCTCATCCGCAGATCCGACGCGGCTCCGGCGACTTCCTTGATCTTGTCCGACAGCGAGCCGTGCCCGTTGTGCTTCGCAAGGGCGCTTCCGATGCCCGCCTGCTCCGTCCCGGCATGGTCGAGGATCGCCATGTTCATCCGCGCGCCTTCGAGCATCTGCCGCACGATGGCGTCGTCGATGCCGAGCGCGAGGTTCCACAGCTCCTCAAAATGCATGGCCGTAAGCTCATCCGTCCAGTCCGTGCCGCCGCTTTGCGCTTCCAGCGGCTGATCGACGAGGACCGCCCCGTCCGCCACAAGCCGTTCGACATGGTCGTGCTTGCGGGCCACCGTGCAGGAGACGGTATGCCCGCCGCCCGAAAGCGTCACCCGCGCCCACATGGAAGGCGTGCCCTGTACGACCTCTTCCGCCATTTTTCCGGCATCAATGAAGGCCTGCGCCTGTTCCACAGTGTCCGCCGGGATGTCCTCAAGCGCCATCAGCCCCTTGTCGGGATTGCCGCCGAGCGCGCCGAGCACGCACGCCAGCGTCAGCCCCCGCAGGCCGTTCGTCCCCGGGATGCCCACGGAACGCCCGTTCTTATAGATGGCTACGGACATCTCCAGCCGGATGCCTTCCGGCTGCGTGGGAAGGTGGCGGGCGGCGACGGCGGCGGCATAGGCAACGGCCCCCGGCTCGGTGCAACCGATGGTGGGCTTTACTTCACTCTGAAAAAAAGCATACAGATCCATGATTCCTCCAAATGGCGCGAAACAATATGCCTCCCGCTTTTCAAGAAGCGTTCCAACCCGCTGAGGGCGCTACCCTGCCGTTTTCCAAGGGCAAAAAAGGTGCGGCTGCTTTTTTCGCATTTCACGCCCGTCTTTTTCTCACACGGATGAGAAAAATGTAAGAAATGAGAAACGACGTTTTCTCAAGATCGCCTTTTGGGAGAAAAGCGTATGCGCACGGCCTCCACTTCGATCCCGCGCTGGATCGATGCGCCCCTTGAATCCCCGTTGCCCCCGGATTCACCGATCCTCGCCCGCTGGAGCGCGGTGCGGAACTGCCTGCCGCCGCTGGCCGAGCTGCTGGATGTGGAAATCGTGCTCATGAGCGCCGGCTATTGCGTCGGCGGGACAGGCACGCACCCGGGCGGCGGCTGCAAGATGCCCGAGGACACCGCGCTCACGTACAGCCTGCGGAGCGGGCAGAGCACGATGGTCCTGTCGCCGGGCGAGGATGCGGTCTGCCGTGCTGTCCGGGCCGGGGGGACTGCACGGATATGGCGAATTTCACCGGCCCGGTGCCCGAGGGCGGGAACGTCGCGGTCGTGGCGCAGATTGTGGCGTTCACGGACGACCGGCGCATGGAATTGCTCATGAAGGCTGAGAAGGCGAGCTGATCAGCCGGATGTCCGGGTTCGCGCGGACGCGGGCGCGCAGGGTGGAAGCCCTGCCGGAGCACCCTGCGGCAGCCGTTTCCCCGGCATCACCGGGGAAAGCGAAGCGATGCTCCGCCTCAAGGCTTCCATCCTGAAAGCGGCGGCACACGGAAGGGAAAAAGGCGGCGGCGAGCGAACCGGGCATCAGCCTTGCCACGCTCTACCGCCGCATGGGACAGCTTGGGCTGCTCCCCGGAAAACGGGGGAAAACCGGATGGGCGAACCTATACGCGGGGGGCGGGAAACGCTCGGGCGGCCTGAATGGCGGTAAGCGCGATCATCTTGCAGCGCGGCAACACGGTGTCCACCGACAGGTATTCGCTGGGGGAGTGGAGTTCCGCCCCTTCGGGGCCCATGCTGCAAATGGAGGGGATGCCCAGCACGCTGGCGGTGAATCCGGCTTCGGACGCCCCGAGCGCCCGGTTGCGCCGGATGGTGTAGCCGCCCATAGCTGCGCAGGCCCGTTCCGCCATGCCGAACAGTGTTTCCACGTCCGCCGTGTATTCCAGCGGGTGCAGCCGGATGCCGCCGCTGATCCGCGTGGTGGTCCGGGGCACAAAGGTGCGTGCCGCCACGGCCCGGACGTTCTCCACAAGCCGTTCCGCCGCATCGACCGTATTGAAGGTGATATGGATGCGGGCGTCCGCCCACGGGGCCACGGCATTGGCGGAGTTCCCGCCGCTGATAAGCCCCGTGTTGACGATGGTCTGCGCCTGCGCGTCGACAAAGGCGTCGAGGGCCACGATCTTGTGTGCCAGCTCCAGAATGGCGGAGGCCCCGTCTTCGTAGCAGCGCCCGGCATGGGCGGAACTCCCCGGAATCCGCATGTGGAAATGCCCCGAGCCCCGGCGCTCGGTGGTCACGCCGCCGTCCGGGAACCCCGGTTCCGCGCAGATGACGGCGCGCGCCCCGCTGATCCGCTCACGGTAGACGCGGGTAGCCGTGGGTGCCCCCAGCTCCTCGTCGGGCGAGAACATGAGCGTCATGGGAACGTCGATGAGCCCGAGATCCTTCAAGGCGCGGGCGGCGAACATGTTGGCGACCACCCCGGCCTTCATGTCGGCCACGCCGGGGCCGTAGGCGCGGCCCCCCTCCACCTGGAAGGGGCGGGCCGCCGCCGTTCCGGCAGGGAACACCGTGTCCATGTGCCCCAGAAAAACGATGCCCGGCCCGGCTTCCCGCTCGTGGGTACGGGCGGAAAACACGTTGCCGAGCTTCTCCATCCATCTCTCGTAGGGGTCGATGGCGGGCTTGGCGATCTTTTCCGTATGGAATCCCGCCTCCCGCATCCAGCCGGAAACGGTTTCCCCGACCTTGTTCACGTCCTCCCCGTCTTCGGAAAAGGAATCCATGTTTACCAGCCGCTCGATCATGCCCATGATCTCCGGCTGGCGCCCGTCAAAGTAGGCATTGAGTTTCCCGGTCGCGCTCTCCAGTTCCATGAAAGGCTCCTTCTCCGGCTGACCGCCGGATGGATACACGGTTGAGGACGGAATGGGGCGGGCCGCCTGCGGTTACGGGAGGAACCCGCCCCGCAAGGCGGCCTGACGTGATGTTCCTTGAAAAGGGATACGGAGTTCGGCTTATTTTGGCAATGCCTCCGCTATGTTCCGCGTTCGCCCAAACCGGGGAAAGCCAGAAACGGGAGGCGTCCCTCAATCAGCCCGCTGCGGGCAACCCTTTTTCGCCACAGGCGCTTTCCGGCGGAAAAATCGCTTGATGGAAAAAGGACAACAACATACTGTGATCTCACAATTTCGTTAAACGGAATAGCATTCCGTACTACGGAATAAAAGAGAGGGCAGCATGTCGGCTTCCATCCAAGTTCTGACCCGTGCCATATAGCTTTTGGAGATCCTGCCCCGGAAGGACGCACCCATGTGCCTTGCGGAGATCGCCGAGGCGTCCGGCCTGCCCAAAAGCAGCGCCTATCCGGTCAGCGAGGCCGGGCTCATCATGTTTACCAAGTGCCTCGCCGTCGAGTACGCGGCTGAAGGCATCCGGGCCAACGCCTTCTGCCCCGGCCAGCTCCTTACGGATATGAACGTGAAGCGGTACGCCCGCGAAGCCGCCGCCGAAGGCTGCACGCCCGAGGAAACCATGCGGCGGGCCATTGCCACCGTCCCGCTCGGACGCATCGGCACGCCCCGAGATGTGGACCTTGCCGCCGCGTTCCTCGTTTCGGACGCTTCCGCCTACATGACCGGGCAGGCGCTGAACGTCACCGGGGGGCAAATCACCGAGCTCTAGCGTTTCCCCCTCTCCCAAGCTTTCGGATGGCCTTTCCCCGGAGGCCGCTTTCCCCGTTTTTCTCGGCTTTTCTTTCCGTCTTCCGTGCATCCTCCACCAGCAAACGGAGAGCCGCCCAATGAAGCCTCATGAAACAGCCTTCCCCTGCGAAACCCCTCGCCTGTCTTTCCGTATGGCAGGCCCGTCCTGTACGGAAGGCATGGTTACGTATTGGCCACATTCCGCCGCCGTAACGGAGGCCGGGGCTTGCGGCGGCCCTTGTCAGGGGATGCACGAAGGGATCAACGGCGGCGGACGGAAAGCGGGCTCCCAGTCTCAGGAAAAGGGGCTCTTCCGCTTCGCCATTCTTTCCAAGGAAACCGGGAACGCCGTCGGCACCCTTGAATGCTCCTCCGCAACCGAAGGGAATGACTCCGCAAAGACCATGCGGATCGGGCTTGCCGGACAACACGATTCCGAAAGCTATCTTGAGGAAGCGCTCCGGTTTGCCGTCCTGACGCTTATCCCCGCCCATGCGCTCCGTGGGTTGCGCGTCATCGTCCCCCATGCCCATGAGCGCGTATCTTTGCTGAAACAATACGGTTTCGAACCTTCAGAAGAGGGCGGCCCTGCCTTGTTCCAAAGGGTGGGCCGGACGTATTTCGACGCGGGAAAGGGCATGGCCCTCTGCGGGCTGGCGTGCTGCGTGTGCAGCGAGAACCCCACATGCGCGGGGTGCAGGAATGAGGGATGCAAGGACAGGTCATGGTGCCAGCCCTTCAACTGCTGCAAACAAAAAAAGCTCAACGGCTGCTGGGAGTGCCCGGCATTCCCCTGCGACAACCCCATGTTCAACAAGCAGCGCGTGCGGGCGTTCGCCGCCTTTGTCCTCGAACACGGGGAAGCCGCGTTGATCCGGGCTTTGCAAAAGAACGAAGCGGACGGCGTGCTCTACCATTATCCGGGGCGGCTCGTCGGAGACTATGATCTGCCCGAAAACGGGAGCGCTATCCGCGCCATGCTGCTGAGAGGGCTGGAGGCGGCTCAAGAGTCCCGTTCCTGAGCCACACGCCGGAACAAAAACCGGGGCCGCTCCCGGCGCTCCTGCAAAAAGGGGGGAGATGGCTCTCCCCCCCTTTTTTATGGGAATGCGTTGCGGCCTTTTTCCGGCGGAAGCGGGCCTACTGCTTGTTCAGATCCCTGAGCCACTGGATGATGCCGAAGAACACCCACACGCCGCAGACGATATTCAGGAAGAAAGACAGATAGAACAGGTATTTCGTCAGTTGAAGCCACATGGTGACGCCTCCGGCGGTTAGTTGAGGTCGGGGAGGAAGGGGCCTTCGGGCTTGTGGCCCTTCATCTTCTGGTGGACGAAGAACAGTACGAGGCAGTTCATGCCGATGCCGATGAAGTTGGCGGGGATGCCGAAGGGTTCCCCAAGCACCTTGTCGCTCCACAGGAAGAAGCTCAAGCCGCCCGCGATGACGGCTGGAGCGCCCGCGTAGGGGGAGATCTTGCCCCAGAGCAGACCGCACATCAAGGGGGGAAGGATGGCGGAAGGCCACAGCTTGAACATGTAGATCATCAGCCCGAACACGTCCTGGAAGATGATGGCCACGCCGATGGAGATGCCGCCCACGACCAGCGTGGACAGGCGGGACTGGCGCAGGAGCTGGGCCTGCGTAGCGGCCGTGTTGATGAACTTGTTGTAGATGTCGCGGGTGTAGATGACCGCGGACGTGTTGATCATGGCCGCGCCGGTGGACATGACGGCGGCGAGCAGCGCTCCGAACACGAGCCCGGTGATGCCGGGAGGCAGGATGTCGCGGATAAGGTTGGTGAAGGCCAGGTCGGGCTTCACGTCGGGCTGGATCGCCATGGACGCCAGGCCGATGGCGGCGGTGGTGGCCATGAAGAAGATCCAGTGCACGCCGAAAATGAGCAGCCCGTTCTTGCTGTCCTTGGCGGACTTGGTGGAGGCGTAACGCTGGATGTAGTACGGCGCGCAGAACTCGCCGAGCAGGAAGCTGAAAAACAGGCCGAGGAACTGGACAAGGGACCAGTTGGCCAGGGGTTTCATGTTCGTCTCAAAGCGCGGGTTGGAGTAGAGGATCGACATCATGGCGTCGAACCCGCCGAGGTGATCGATGGCGAGATAGGCGCAGAGCGTAACCCCGATGACGATGATGACGTACTGCACGGCGTCGGTGAGGGTTACGGCGAGGATGCCGCCCGACCACGTATAGGCCAGCGTCACGATCGAGGCGATCAGCGCGGCGGGGATGAGGCTGATGCCCGTGGCGGTCTGGAGGATGGCGCCCATCGCCAGGATCTGTACCCCGAACGCCCCTACGCAGAACAGGAATCCGAACACACTGGAAAGCAAGCGACCGGAACGCCCATAGTAAATCCCATACAGGTCCCCGAGGCTGTAGACATTTTTCCCGGCGTTGTGGACGCGCCCGGAGATGAACAACCCGGAGAAAATCTGGTTGATGACGACGCCGGTAAGCGCGAAGAACACGATGATCCCTGTAGTATGCATAAAAGAGATACGCCCGATGGTTGCGCCTCCGCCGCACAAGGTGGCGGCGATGGCGGCGAAAAAGATCGGAAGCGGCATACTGCGTCCGGCGACGGCGTAGTCGTCGAAGTTTGAGACCTTTTTCATCGAGTAATAGCCGAGGTACATAACCAGCGCGAAATAGCCGGCGATGACGAAGTAGTCGACAATGTGCATGGGATGTCCTTGTAGCAGGGAGATTCACGGTTGCGGGAATGGGTTACTTCGTTTCGGGAAGCCGCAGGAGGGCGGAAAGCGGCACGGGCCGCAGGGGGGAGCGGACATGCAGGCGCCCCATGTCGGGTATGGCCCTGCCCGCGGTTTCCGCCGCAATGGCCGCCAGAGCCGGGCCGCAGGTCCTGCCCTGGCAATTGCCCATGCCCGCCCGCGTGCGCAGCTTTACTTCGTTGATGTCGGTCAGGCCGTCGCGGACGGCTTCCCGGATATCCGCCGCGCTGACGTTCTCGCAGCGGCACACGGCTACGTCGTCCGGCACGGCATACAGATCCTTGCGCGGCGAGAACCATGCGTCCAGAAAAGCCTTGGATGCCGTCTGTACGGCAAGGGAACGCAGCAGGGGTGCGCTGCGCCGCCTGAATTCCTCCGGCCCGATGCCTTCCTGCCGCTCCGCCACGGCCAGACCCGCCAGTTCTCCCGCTATCCCAGCGACGGCGGCACCGCGTACGCGGCTGCAGTCCCCGGCGACGTACACGCCTTCCCGCTCCGTCCTGCCGCAGCCGTCGCAGGCCACGGTCCAGCACTGCTGGCGCGCATCCCAATGGTGGGGCAGATCCAGCGCGTTCGCCATGTGCGTACGCGGGATGACCCCGCCGTGGTACAGCAGGGTCGCGGCTTCCAGCGTGTGCGCCGTCCCCTTGGAAAAGAAGGAAACGCGCTCAAGGCGATCCGCACCCTGTGCCTCGATGCCGCTGACGTCACGGTACACGGGCGTCCCGCTCTTCCGCACGTCGTTGAGCATGGACAGGCCCCGGAGCAGCAGGGGCAAGCCGAGCAGCCCCGCCGGGAGGTGCGGCGCGGCCTTGAGCATGTTGCTGGGCGGCGTCTGATCCAGCACGGCGGCGAGGGGGTGCCCCTTGCGGATCAGATGGCTCGCCACAAGGTAGAGCAGGGGGCCGCTGCCCGCGAGCACCACCGGCGTTTCCGGAAGCAGGCCCGCCGTCTTGAGGAGGATGTCACCCGCCCCGGCGTTCATAACCCCGGGAAGCGTCCAGCCCCGGAAGGGGACCGGGCGCTCCATCGCGCCCACGGCGATGATGACGTTTCTGGCCCGCAGATCGAGGACTTCCCCACCACGGGAGGCCAGGATGCGATCCTGTTCCAAGAACCAGACCGTCGTTTCCGGCAGGTATTCCGCGCCGGAACGCCGGAAGCGCCGGACAAGCTCCGTGCCGTCGCGGTAATCGGCGGCCTCGGCAAAACGCTCCTCCGCGCCCGGAGCCGTGACATGGCGGTAGATCTGGCCGCCGGGAAAAGCCTGTTCGTCCACAAGGACGACTTCAAGCCCGGATTCGGCTATGACGCTGGCGGCGCGCAGCCCGGCCGGACCCGCGCCGATGACGAGGGCATCCCACTGGCGGCTCATCGCTCCTGCTCCTTGTCGGGGTATTGGCGTTTGATGTCCATGCCCTCACGGACAATCGTGAGGCAGGCCTGACGGTTGGGCTGGCCGTCGATTTCCACGAGGCATTCGAAACAGGTGCCCATCATGCAGAAGGGTGCCCGGCGTTCCCCGGTCAGAGGATGGATGCTCGTATACCCGGCGTGCGCGTCCCCAAGAAGCGCCGCCGCCACGGTTTTCCCGGCGGGCACGGCGCAGGGCTTGCCCTCAAACGTAACATTGACCAGAGCGGCGTCCCCCGCCGCGGCTTGTGAAGCGGACATAGCCGTATTCCTTGAAAAAGGGTTGAAGGCGGTCACTTGTTCGGAGCCTCGGCATGGGGCGACGAGGCCGCCGATCCCTGAAATCCCGAGCCGCCTCCGGCGAACCGGGACAGCCCGAAGATGGCCCCGTCCGGCGGCAGCGGCTTGCCCATGACATAGTCGGGCAGGGCCTGCTCCAGAATGGCAGCAAGGGACACCGCGCTGTGCATGGCGAAGACGAAGGCGTTCTCGTGCCCCGGAATCCGGTCGTAAATGGGGTAGGCGTCCTTCGGCCACACGCGCAGCCCGGTCCAGAACCGCAGGATGCGCTTGCGTTCCAGCTCCGGCCAGACACGGACGGCCCATTGCGCGTTGGCGGCGAGCACTTCTGGGGTGAGCCTCCTGTCCATGCCCATGTTCTCGTGGGCCGCGCCGATCATTACCGTGCCCCCGAAGGTACGGGCGATGCCGAGCAGGGGGATGGGGAGGACATCGGCGGGGATGCGCTCCAGGAGCATCACCTGGCTCTTGTTGGGGAAGACGGGGATGTCCGTACCGAGCTGCGCCGCGAGCTTGCGGACGCCGAGCCCGGCGGCGAGCACGGCCTTGCCGCATTCCAGCGTCCGGCCTCCGCAGACGACGGTATAGCCCTTGCCGGAGGGCTTCACTTCCGAAACCCGTTCCCCGGCGAACAGCGTGCCGCCGAGCCTGACGAAGCTTTTGCGGAACGCGAACATCAGGTGCAGGGGATCGACGTAGCCGTCCATGTCGGACCAGATCCCTCCGGAAACTTCCGGGCCGAAGGGGACCTTGGGCAACATGCCTTCAAGTTCCTTGCGGGAAAGCACGGAGGCCGGGTACGTGCCGTCCTCGGTTTCAGCCCGGAGCTTTTC
>ENA-UESD01002562-UESD01002562.1-human-gut-metagenome-genome-assembly--contig:-NODE-2562-length-12717-cov-2.996519_pt1 | contig 12717 bp, 10 predicted proteins | sample MGYA00242985_ERZ507986 | MGnify/ENA primary metagenome ERZ507986 (study PRJEB26167, sample SAMN06115408) | human gut metagenome | host: Homo sapiens | place: China:Guangxi | collected 2016-04-06... | reverse complement strand
ACCGCCCCCAGAACAGCAAAAGAGAGACTGCCAAAGGCAGTCTCTCTTTTTGATTGCTCAGTCCTCCAACGGGAAATGGCAGGCACAGCAGTGGCCGCCGCCCAGGTCGCGGAATGCGGGGGGCGGCTCCTGGGCGCAGATGGGCTGCGCATAGGGGCAGCGGGTGTGGAACCGGCAGCCGGATGGCGGCGCAATGGGGCTCGGCACCTCGCCCGGCAGCAGATCCCGGTCCTCTTTCCGCAGGTCGGGGTCGGGCAGCGGCACCGACTCCATCAAAAACTTTGTATACGGATGGCGCGGATGGGAGTAGATCTGCTCGGCCTCTCCGATTTCGCAGATCCGGCCCAGGAACATGACACAGACCCGATCGGCAATATAGCGCACCACGCTTAAGTCGTGGGAGATGAACAGGTAGGTCAGGTGGAAGTCCTGCTGCAAGTCCCGCAACAGGTTCAGAATCTGCGCCTGAATGGACACATCCAGGGCCGAGACCGGTTCGTCGCAGACCACCAGTTCCGGATGCAGCGCCAGGGCGCGGGCGATGGCCACACGCTGGCGCTGGCCGCCGGAAAACTGATGGGGATAGCGGTTGTAGTACTCCGGCCGGATGCCGATGTGCTCCATCAGCTCCCGCACCTTGGCCTCCCGCTCCTTTTTATCCGGATACAGGCCGTGAATCTTCATGGGTTCCTCGATGATTTTGCCCACCTTCATGCGCGGGTTCAGCGAGGAAAAGGGGTCCTGGAAAATAATCTGCATCCGCTGGCGGATGGCGCGCAGCTCCCTGGCACTCATGGCGCCAAGATCCGCGCCGTCAAAGATCACCTTGCCCGCCGTGGGCTCGATGAGGTGCAACAGCAGCCGGCCCAGGGTGGACTTGCCGCAGCCGGACTCGCCCACCAGCGCCAGGGTCTCACCGCGGTAGATCTCCAGATCCACGCCCGCCACGGAACTCACCACGCCGCCGGGCACATGGAAGTTTTTGACCAGTCCCTCCGCCTTCAGCAGCACTTTTTTCTCGTCTGTCATTCCTGCTCGCCTCCTTCCGCCGTTTCCACCGGCGTTCCCTGCTCTTCATAGAGGAAGCAGCGCACCAGGTGGCCGCCGCCGATGTCATAGAGCGGCGGCATCTCGCAGTGACAGCGTTCACAGGCGTGTTCACAGCGGGGCGCGAACCGGCAGCCCTGGGGCAGATGCAGCAGATCCGGCGCCATGCCCTTGATGTTGGAGGGCTTCCCTTGGCCCGCCTCCATCTTGGGCAGCGACCGGATCAGCCCCTGGGTATAGGGATGACTGGTGTGCTGGAACAGCTCGTGGACCTCGCTGTACTCCACCACCTTGCCCGCGTACATGACATACACATAGTCGCAGATCTCCGCCACGACGCCCAAATTATGGGTGATCATCAGGATTGAGGTGCCGTGTTCCTGCTGCAATTTCCGCATCAGGTGCAGAATCTGCGCCTCGATGGTCACATCCAGCGCCGTGGTGGGCTCGTCGGCGATGAGCAGATCCGGATTACAGGCCATGGCCATGGCGATCATCACGCGCTGGCGCAGGCCGCCGGAGAGCTGATGGGGATAGCTGGCATACCGGCGCGCCGGGTCGGGAATGCCCACCTGGCGGAACAGCTCCAGCACCCGCTCCTTGGCCTGTTCCTTGCTGATGCCCTTCTCGTGGATGAGCAGGGACTCGCGGACCTGTTTGCCCACGGTCATGACCGGATTGAGAGAGGTCATGGGCTCCTGAAAGATCATGGACAGCTTGTCGCCGCTGATCTGCCGCCGCGCCTTGGCGGGCAGCGCCAGCAGGTCTTGGGCCTCTTCGCCGTCTCTGCGATAGAGGATTCTTCCCTCTGTCACCTTGCCGGGCTTGCCCACCAGCCCCATGACAGACATGGCGGTCATGCTCTTTCCGCAGCCGGACTCACCCACCAGTCCCACGGTCTTTCCGGCGGGAATCGTGATGCTCACATCGTCCACGGCCTTCAATACGCCCGCTTTTGTAAAAAAGCAGGTCTGCAGGTGTTCAATTTGCAGCAACGGCTCTTTCTCTGTATCCATCTCACTGCGCCTCCCCTTTTTTGACAGGCTGGGTCATGATTTTCAAAATCTCGTCGTCGGTCTGGCGCATGCCGTCACGGGCCAGAATGGTCACATTGCTGACCGTGTCCTCCAGATCACTGCCCACGATACCGTCGCCCGAATGGAAGGACCGGCCCTTCATGGACAGGGTATGGGCCAGAATCGCGGCTCCCACGGAGGAGGCGATCTTGGCCGCACAGCTGGGCTTTGCGCCGTCGCAGATGATGCCGGAGACATTGGCCAGGGTATTGGTAATGGTGCGGCTGATGGTCTCAAAGTCGCCGCCGCACAGGTAGGTGATCCCCGCGCCCGCGCCGCAGGCGGCCGTGACAGCGCCACAGTAGGCCGAGAGCCGGCCCATACCGCTCTTTTCGTGGATGGAGACCAGATTGCTCAGCAGCAGCGCCCGGTAGAGTTTCTCCTGGCTGCAACCCAGATACTGGGCGTATTTGATGACCGGCAATGACACGGTGATGCCCTGATTGCCGCTGCCGGAGTTGATGACCACCGGCAGCGAGCAGCCGCTCATGCGCGCGTCCGAGCCTGCGGCGGCATAGGCCTTGGCCACGGTCTTGATGTCGTCCGGCGCCTCCTCCAGAAGCGTCGCGCCCACGGCCGCCCCGTACCGGCCCGTGAGGCCCTCCTGGGCAATGCGCAGGTTACAGGCGATCTGCCGGTCCAACAGGGCCTGAACCCGGGAAAGATCCACTGTCATGGCAAAGTCATAGATGCCCTCGATGCTCATAAACGACCGGTCCGTCTCAGACTCTGCATAGCACGGCTGCTCCTGGCACAGATACAGCGGCTCGCCGTCGCGCTCCAGGGACACCACATTGGTGTGCGCGTCCACCAGCTCCGCCCGGACCGTATGCCCTTGGGCCGTCATCTCCAAAACCAGATGCAGGCTGTGCTGGCTCGGCAGCAGCGCCACGGTGCAGAGATCCTGCGCCAGTTTTTCGTGCAGCTGCTTCCGGCCCTCGTCGGTCAACTCCTCCAGCACCTGCAGCTTACACTGTGGCGCATTGGCGATGGCGCCCGCCAGACAGCTGGCCTCTACGCCCCGCGCGCCGTCCGTGTTGGGGACAATGACGCTTTTGACATTCTTGATGATATTTCCACTGCAATAGGCGGTGATGTGTTCCGGAAACATGCCCAGCGCCTGCCGCGCCACGGCGGCGGTGTAGGCGATGGCGATGGGCTCGGTGCAGCCCAGCGCCGGTTCCAGTTCTTCCTCCAGTACCTTGATATAGAGGTCCTGTTTCCCCATGGCGTTTCCTCCTTCAGCTCTGGCAGAGCAGATCCCGCACCACGCGGTCGGAATAGGGCTCCAGCACCATACCGTCATGGGCGATCTCCTTGCAGGCCAGCTTGACCGCCCCGTCCAGCTTCACCATGCACTTGCCGCAGGCAGCCTGGCGGCAGGCGGCGTGGTCAAAAAAGGCCAGCGTGGGGTCCAGTTCCCGGTAGATATACTCCAGTACATTCAAAACAGAAAGGATTTCCCCCTCCGCCACCGGAATCTCATAGCTCTCAAAATGGCTGTCTGTGCCGCCCGGACCGGAGCGGCGGATGGTCACATGAAATTGATTCATTACACGCGCTCCTTTCAATCCATGGTGTCAACGATGTGCTCAATGTATTCGGTATAACGCCAGGTGCCTGCCTCTGGCTTGCACTTGGTGAGAACCGCAGGCACCCGCTGCGCCTGCAGCTGGGAGCCGGAGAGAACGATGTTGTGCAGGCACTGGTCGTTGTCGGTGGTGAGATAGTCGCTGCGGATGTGCACGCCGCGGCTCTCCCGGCGCAAAAGCGCCGACTTGGTGATGGCGCGGGCCGTGGGCAGCATGTTGCGCAGCTCCAGATACTGCCGCCACTGCTGATTGTAAACCCGCTGCGAATCTCCGAGCGAGACCGTCTGCAGCGCCTGCTCCAGTTCCTCCAGCTCATTGAGCGCCTGGACGAGCTGCGGCTCGCAGCGGATGACGGTCAGGCTGCGGCCTGTAATTTCATGCAATTGCTTTCTGAGCTGCTGGGGCGTCGGGCCGTTCTTCTGGCCAAAGGGCTGCACCAGTGCCGCCTCCAGCTGGTCGAGATATGCGCTGTCCGGCTTTTGTAGATCGCTGCCAGCGGCATAGGCCGCGGCGGTCTTTCCCGCCTGGGCCCCCTCGATGAGCATCTCCGTGGTTGCAGCGGAGACGCGGTTGGCGCCAAACAGGCCGCCGGCACACTCGCCCGCCGCAAACAGGCCCGGCACCCGTGTGCTCATATCCGTGGCCACACGGATACCGCCCTCAAAGTAGTGGGCGGCGGGCTCAATGGTCAGAGACCTTCCGGCCTCAAAGATCTTCATGATATCGGCATACATACCGGTTTTCAGCGGCGGCAGATCCGTATAGAGTTCCTCCAGGATCTCCGCCGGATGGTTCGGTAGCGAGAAGTATACGCCGCCGTCCTTGGCGCCGCGACCGGCCAGAATTTCAGACTGGACGGCGTAGGACAAAAGCATCTTGTTCCACTCGCTCTCCAGCGCCAGCTGCTCCACCTTGGGCGGCAGATAGCGGTTCGTGAAGGTCTTGCCGAACTTGTTGAGCAGGCTTCCGTAGCCGGTGGTGATAAAGATGTAGGGCAGGATGTTGCCCCGGTACATGGTGGGATAGCGGGTGACGGTGGGGCAGAAGGAGATCATCTCCATATCGATGAGCTCTGCGCCGGCCCGCCAGGCCGCCGCCTGACCCTCGCCGCACAGATCGGTGGAGCCGCTGTTGGACACAAACAGATTGTGCGCGCCGCCGGTGGCCAGCACCACGGCCTTGGCATTTATGATCTGAATCTCGCCGGTCGCCAGCGTCAGGCACACTGCGCCGCAGACCTGCCCATCCCGCAGGGCCAGATCTGTAAAGAGGGTGTCTGGTAAAAATTCCACGCCCAGAGCCCTGGCATGGCCATAGAGTGCGTCGAGGATATCAGAGCCAAAGACCGAGACCTCGCGCTCGCCCTCCATGCCCCGGATTTCCATGCCCCAGTTCACCAGCTCCTCCAGGCGCTGTCCCGCCGTCTCGACGAACAGCTGCACCAGATCCTGATTGTTGAGATAGAATCCCTCGCGGACCACATCGTAGAACCAGTCGTCCAGGGTATCGTCCTTCTTGCCGTGGCTGATGTTCAGCCGGCTGAGGGTCGCGCCGTCGCAGGCGATGTCGGCGCTGATATTGGCGCCGGCCAAAAGGGTTGCGCCGCTGCGGTTTGCCTTGCCGCGGCAGACCACCAGGGTCTTTGCGCCACGCTCCGCCGCGCCGATGGCCGCGCGCAGTCCGCCGCCGCCGGCGCCCACGACGACGACATCGTAGGCTGTTTCAAATTGCTTCATTCTGACCAGTCCTCCAAACGCATGGTGGTGTCAAAGTCGGCCGCGGCATAGCGCCGCAGGGCCTGGGCCTGTGCTTCGCCGTACTGGGCGGCGAAGCTCTCCAGCACCTGCTCCGTCACCGCCCGGCCCGCCGCGCCGAAGGCGCCGGCGGCTGTAGCGGCAAACACATGCAGCACATGGCCACAGTGGTAACTGAGCGGCATCAAAAGGTCCGTCCGGCCTGCGGTGAGGCGCTCGGCCTGCTCCAGCGTGTCGGCCGGGATGCCCGCCTCGCGGAAGTAAAAGCGGCAGCAGGCGCCATAGTGCTGGGTGGATTCCGTCTCCAGCTCCAGCGCGGGGTTAAATCCCCGGACAATGGCCCGGTCGATCTCGCGGCAGTAGGTGTCGCCGCAGTCCTTCATCCCGCGCTGGGCGAAGATATCCGCCCAGGGACAGCGGGTGACGCGCTCATGGACCACGCCGGTCTCGCCCCACATGTCCACTTCGAAAAATGCATCCGTGCTGGGGTATTCGCCATAGGCGAAGTACTCCAGAAGGCCCAGCGGCCTGCCGTCGGCGATGGCCCGCATGGCCATGCGCTTGCCGCGCTGTTCGCCGTAGGTCTGGGCCGCCTGGACAAAAGCCCGCTTTCCCGCCGCGCCAAACTGTTCCAGCAGCAGCCGGTAGTAGTCGGAGACAATCCAGGCGTGATGATGTTCGTTCCAAATCATGCGCTGCGCCTCACTTCTTCATGCGCGGGTCCAGTGCGTCGCGCACACCGTCGCCCAGCAGGTTGAAGGCCAGGGAGGTGATCATGATGGCAAGGCCCGGCGCCAGCACCATCCAGGGCGAGTCGCGCATGTACTCCCGGGCATCCGAGAGCATGGCGCCCCACTCCGGAGACGGCGGCTGCACACCCATGCCGATAAAGCTGAGGCTGGCCGCCAGCATGATCATCATGGACAGGCTGATGGTGGCCTCCACGATGATTGGTCCCATGCAGTTGGGAATCACATGGCGCAGGATGATGTGCAGATGGCTCGCGCCCGCGGCGCGGGCAGCCTCGATGTAGTCCATGGACATGACCGACATGACCGTGGCCCGGATGACACGGGTGAAAAAGGGCGTCATGGTGATACTGACGGCCAAAATGAGGTTGCCCATGCCGTTGCCCAGCGCTGCCACGATGGACAGAGAGAACAGCAGCGGCGGCAGACACATGAACACATCGACGATGCGCATGACAATGGTGTCAAACCTGCCGCCGAAATAACCGCAGCTCACACCGAAGATGAGACCTGCCAGGCAGGAGATGGCAATGGTGGCAAAGGCGATGAACAGCGACGAACGGGCGCCGTAGATAATCCGGGCGAAGATGTCCCGTCCAAAGCCGTCGGTGCCGAACGGATGCTCCAGGCTGGGTGACAGGGAGCGGGCATTCATATCCTGAAAGGTCACATTGGCCGGATCGGTGATGAAATTGGCGAACACTGCCATTAGGATAATCAGCACCAGAACCACCAGGCCAAACACAGCGGTCTTGTTTTCACAGAACCGGTGCCAGAACTCGAAGCGCTCCTGCTCAACGCACTCCTCTTCCTCTGTGGGCACTGTGTTGGGCGCTGTCTCAATGGGAATGGTTGCCGTCTTCTGTTTCCACTTCATACGGCCTGCACCTCGCTTTCCTGTTTTGGACGCCTGTCCTTTTTCTCCTTGATATAGCGGGTGCGGATTCTGGGATCGATGAACGCATAGGCCACATCCACAACCAGCAGAACCAGGCAGAAGATCAGCGCGATGAACAGCGTGCCCGCCATGACCTGAGGCACATCCTTGGAGCGAATGGAGGTGACAATCAGACTGCCGAGGCCCGGCAGGGAGAACACGGTCTCAATGACCACCGCACCGCCAAGCAGACTGCCAAAGTTGGAGCCAATGACCGTGATGATGGGCATCAGGGCGTTTTTGAGGGCATGGCGCCAGATGACCGCCCGCTCCCGAAGGCCCTTGGCCCGGGCCGTGCGGATGTAGTCCTGCCCAATGGTTTCCAGCATCGCCGAGCGCGTCATGCGTGTCAGCTCCGCCATGGGCGGCAGCGACAGGGCGATGACCGGCATGATATACGATCTCCACCCATCTTCCACACCGTAGGAGGGCAAAATTCCCAGATGGGAGGCAAACAGCAGCATCATCATCAGGCCCAGCCAGAACGCGGGGATGGAGGCTGCCAGCATGGAGAGCACCGTCATCGTATAGTCCAGAATCGAATGCTGTTTGACCGCCGACAGGATTCCAAACAGGATGCCGAATACGGTTACCACCAGGATACTCAGGCCCGCCAGTTTCAGGGTGACCGGAAAGCGGGCGAAAATCTCGTCAAAGACCGGCTGGCCGCTGCGGTAGGAATTTCCGAAGTCTCCATGCAGGATCCCCAGCATGTAGTTCCCATACTGGACCAGAAACGGTTCGTTCAGCCCCAGTTCCTCCCGCAGCTGCTCCAACGCCTCCGGCGGCGCGCTGGCGCCCAGCATAATCCGGGCGGGATCTGCCGGGGTAAAATACAGGATGGAGAAAACGATAAACGAAACCGCCAGCATGATGGGGATCAAAATGAGGATCCGTTTGATCACATATTTGCCCAATGAGCTCACTCCTTATAAGAGAAAAAGGGGAGAGAGAATGGGTTTCTCTCTCCCCTTGCGTGGATGAGATGCGGCTGCTTACCAGTGCATGGTCTTGTACTGGTAGTTCTGCGTGCTGTCGGCCTTGACGCCCTGCAGATCCTTGTTGTAGACAATCATGGAAGCAGAGAAGTACAGGGGGATGAAGTAGGCCTCTTCGGTCAGAATCTGGTTGACCTGGACATAGATTTCGTCGCGCTTTGCAGAGTCCAGCTCCGTGCGGGCCTCGTCCAGCAGCGTGTCAATCTCCGGGTTGTTGATCCGGGAGACATTGAAGGTGCCGGTGGAGTGGAACATATCGTAGTAGCAGCTGTCGGTGTTGGCCTTTTCCATGGGATAGCCGCCGCGGCTCACATCGTAGTTGCCGTCCTCAAAGGTGGCCCACCAGGTGCCATTCTCCACCGGTTCCAGCTCCAGCGTTACGCCCACATTGGCAAGCTGGGACTGCAGCGCCTGGCCGAGCTTGCTGTTGTCGGCGGACTCGCCGTAGTAGAAGGTCAGCGTCAGGCCATCTGCACCGGCTGCGGAAAGCAGCTCTTTGGCCTTCTCCGGATTGTACTCATAGGTGGTGATATCGGTGGTGTAGCCCTCCTGGCCCTCCACCAGCGGGATGTCGCCCAGGTAGCCGGTGCCCTCATTGACCAAGGTGTTGATAGCGTCCCGGTCGATGGCGTAGGACAGCGCCTGGCGGACCTCCTTGCTGATGCGATTGCTGTTGAAATTCACAAAGTAGAAGCTGTTGCCGACCGTGGAATCGGTGGCCAGACTCTCGTTTTGCTGGGCCTGCTGGAAGGTGGTGGCGGACAGGCTCGTGCCGAAGGCCAGGTCTGCCTCTCCGGTCTCCAGCGCAACCAGGGCGGTGTTGGTGTCGGAGATGAAGTTAAAGGTCAGCTTCTTCATCTGCGGCGCGCCGTCCCAATACTCCTCGTTGGCCTCCAGGACCACATGCTGTGCCGGCGTCCACTCGGCAAACTTGAACGGGCCGGTGCCCACGGGGTTGCGTGCAAACTCCTCTTCGCTCATGCTGCTGTAGTGATCGGAGTCGATGATGGCGCAGTACCACAGCATGTTGAGGAAGTTGCCATAGGCATATTTCAGGTTGATGGTGACGGTGTAGTCATCGACGATGTCGCAGCTGTCGACTGCAAAGGAGGCAAACTGCATCCAGGACTCGTCGCGGAAGCGCTCCACAGACAGCTTCACATCGTCGGCGGTAAAGTCATTGCCGTTGTGGAACTTGACGCCCTCACGCAGATGGAAGGTGTAGTGCAGGCCGTCCTCCGAGGCCACCCAGTCGGTTGCCAGCTTCGGAACCACCTGGCCGTTTTCGTCCAGGGCCACCAGGCCGTCAAAGATATTGGTGCAGAAGTTGATGTCGGCAACGGCCGGCAGCTTCTGCGGGTCCAGGGTGGTGAACTCGGCGCCCAGAATGACGGTCATGTCGTCACGGTTGGTGTTATCACCGGTTTCATCGGGAGTGGTTGTGGTGTTGTCGGTCTGGTTGGTGTCGGTCGGCGTGGTCTCGTCGCTGCTGCCGCAGGCGGCCAGGGACAGGCACATCGTCAGCGCCAGAACCAGGGCAAGAATGCGTTTCATGTTTTGGTGTCCTCCTTTTTCTCACATCAGCGCGATGATCTCGTCGGCCGTGCGGTTTCTCACACGGGCCAGCAGGTCCTCGCACCAAGCTTTATCATAATAGCAACCGTCCTTGATCACCGCGACAAAGGACCGTGCATTAGATACGGATTCCAGCGGATTTTTGGTCATCACCAGGATGTCGGCGTCCATGCCCTCGCAGAGCTTGCCGGTCTTGTGCTCGATGCCCAGGCTCTTTGCGCCGTTGACTGTGCCGCACTTGAGCGCCTCATAGGGCGTGAAGCCAAAGTACTTCACCAGATGCTCCAGCTCATTGTAGACCGACAATCCGCCGGTGACGCCGGGGTTCGGCACATCGGTGCCCAGCAGAATCCTGTCGGAGTGCTTGATGAAGATGCGCTCGCGCTCGATCTCCTCCATGAAATCGTAGTCGTCGTAGCGGTGTTTGTCCTTACGCCACTGGGTGACCTTATACCAGTCGTTGCGCCAGTAGGGGTTCATATCCGCAAAGCCGGGAACCTTGGCCAGGTCGCCGTTCTGGTGGACAAAGTTTTCAATGGTGAGCGCCACTTCCACGGTGGGACAGCTCCACATGCCGGACTCGGCCAGATAGATGATATCCTCTTCATGCTTTGTGTCTGGCAGGCAGCTGATGTGCTCGATGGAGTAATAGCCCAGGTCCGCCAGCTCCTTGAAGGAGACATTATAGTTGCCGTGGCCCATGACCTTGATGCCCAGCTCGTTTGCCGTGCGCATGATCTCCAGGAAAGCGTCCCGCGGGATGCTGGGATAGGTTTTCACATACTCATAGCCGCCCTGGATGCACTCGAGCACGGCCCGGTGTCCCTCTTCCGGGGTGGTGACGATTTTGGAACCCTCCCAGTAGGTCACACCGTCGGTCAGGGGGCCGGTGGCCACCAGAATGGGTGCACTCTCATCGATGTGCTCCACCTGCTCCCGGTGGACGGTGATGTTTTCACAGCTTTCCACCATGCGGGTCACTTCGGCGCTGAAGGCATCGCGGTCCACCGCCAGCGCACCGCCTGCCGGCACCGCGCAGGAGAGGGCCGCCGGCACGCATACCGAACCGAGCCGGCGCATTTCTTCTTTGCGCAGGCCCGCCGCGCTGTCGAGCCGTTTGGCCTTGAGCGAGTTCGAGCATACCAGCTCGGCAAACAGCGCTGAGTGGTGTGCCAGGGTCATCCGCTGCGGCTTCATCTCGATCAGGGTAACCTTTACCCCGCGCTGTGCGGCCGCCCATGCCGCCTCGCATCCGGCCAGACCCGCGCCGATTACGGTGATATGCGGCTGATTCTCCATCGTCATGCCCATTCCTTTATTTTTCAAAGCCGCAGCCTTCGGTCTGGCAGTACAGCCCCGCGTTCCGCCCTTTCTTTTTGAACAGGGTTTTGCCGCATTTCGGACAGACCTCTGCGGTCGGCTCACTCCAGGTGACAAAATCGCATTTCGGGTAGTTGGCACAGCCGAAGAACTTGCGGTTGTTTTTGGATTTTTTCGCCAGCAAATGGCCGCCGCATTTCGGGCAGGTCCCCGGCATTTCCTCCACACTCGGTTTGGTGTTCTTGCATTCCGGGTAACCCGGACAGGCCAGAAACTTGCCGTAGCGGCCGGATTTGATCACCATTTTGCGCCCGCAGTTTTCGCAGACGACGTCGCTTTCCACCTCCGGCACCTTGATGCGTTCGCCGGAAAGCTCCTCCTCCGCCTTCGCGAGGGTTTTGGAAAAGCCGTCGTAGAATTTATCGAGCGTCCTGACCCAGTCGACGCGGCCGGTTTCCACCTCATCGAGCTGCTTTTCCATGTTGGCGGTGAACTCGACGTCCACCACCTCCGGAAACTGATCCTTCATCAGCTGGGTGGTCACCTCGCCGAGCGCGGTCGGCTTGAGCGCCTTGCCCTCCCGCTCGATGTATTCCCGCGCGAGGATGGTGCCGATGGTCGGCGCATAGGTGGACGGCCGGCCGATGCCGTTTTCCTCCAGCGTTTTGATCAGGGTGGCTTCCGTAAAGCGGGGAGGCGGCTGGGTGAAATGCTGGTTGCCCTTGAGTTCGCGCTTGATCAGCACATCCCCCACGGCGAGCAGCGGCAGCGGGCCGCCTGTTTCGCTGTCCTTCTCCTCATCCTTCCCCTCGACGTAGAGCACCGTGTGGCCGTCGAATTTGACCGAATAGCCGGAGGCCTTGAAGAGATAGTCGCCCGCCAGAATATCCACCTGGCTGGTGTTCTGCACACAGTTGGCCATCAGGCTGGCCATAAACCGGTCCCAGATCAGTTTATACAGCTTATACTGATCGGCGGTCAGCGACGGCTTGACCTGTTCGGGCGTCAGCGACGGCATGGACGGCCGGATCGCTTCGTGCGCGTCCTGGGCGTTGCTGCGGGATTTGAACACCCGCGGCTTATCCGGCAGATACGCCTTGCCGTACTTCTGTTCGATATAGGCGCAGCCCTCCCGGCGGGCGTCGTCCGAAATGCGCAGCGAGTCGGTACGCATATAGGTGATCAAACCGACGGCGCCGTAATCCGGCACCTCCACGCCTTCGTACAGCTCCTGCGCCGTTTTCATGGTACGGCGCGCGGCAAAGCCGAGCTTCCGGCTGGCCTCCTGCTGCATGGAGGAGGTGATGAAGGGCGGCGCGGGGGCAATCTGCCGCGTGCCCTGCTTGACATTATCCACCACAAAAGCGGCGGATTCCAGCTTCTGCAGGATGGCATCGGCCTCTTCCTTATTCGCAATTTTCTGCTTGCCGGCTTTGGTGCCGTAAAAACGCGCCGGAAAGGCTTTTCCCTTGGCTTCCTTGGCCAGCAGCGCATCGATCGACCAGTATTCCTCGCTGACAAACGCGCGGATCTCGTTTTCCCGGTCAACAATGATGCTCACCGCCGCCGACTGCACACGGCCGGCGGACAGCCCCTTGCGCACCTTTTTCCACAGAAACGGGCTGATCTTGTAGCCCACGATCCGGTCGAGGAGCCGGCGCGCCTGCTG
>ENA-UESD01002558-UESD01002558.1-human-gut-metagenome-genome-assembly--contig:-NODE-2558-length-12734-cov-2.549103_pt1 | contig 12734 bp, 9 predicted proteins | sample MGYA00242985_ERZ507986 | MGnify/ENA primary metagenome ERZ507986 (study PRJEB26167, sample SAMN06115408) | human gut metagenome | host: Homo sapiens | place: China:Guangxi | collected 2016-04-06... | reverse complement strand
GCTTGAGCCTCTTCCCCCCCTCCCATGGGAGCCGGTCTTTCCGCCGGCCCCCATTTTTCATTTTACCACACTCTTGAGCAATATGACCCTCCACTTTGAAGTTATCAGCCGGTTCCAGGCCGCCGCCAGTGCGGACGCCCTGCTCTATACCCCCCTGAACGCCGGCCTCACTTTCCGCCGCAGCCGCGTTTACACCGTAGAAATCAACGGGGATGAACAAAAAGCCCGCGAATACCTCCTGAGTGTGCTGGTGGATCCCATTTCCCAGGAATGCACGGAACAGAACGCTCCCATCCTGGAAGGCGCCCTGTTCACAATTGACTACGGCATGAAAGCCGGAGCCCTGGACCTGGAAAAAGAAGCCATCCTGCAAAACTACCGCGGGCGCCGGAATATGGGCTTTACTCTGGACGGCCTGAAAATCACCCAGCGCGTGTACGTCTTCGGCCAGGGAGACAAGGAAACCCTGGCGGCGCGCTTTGCCAAGGACGTCTGCAACCCCGCCATTCACAACTGGACCATCGCCTAACCATTTTGCTTTTCCATCCACATCTCCGCCAAAACCTACCGAACCGTTCCCGTGAGGAACCTGAGCAGCGACGAACTGCTTGAACTCAGCAAAAAGCAGAAGCTTTCCCTGTCCCGTGAAGACATGGAAGTCGTCCAGCAGATTTTCCGGGAAATCGACCGCGACCCCACTGACGTGGAACTGGAAGTAATCGCCCAGACGTGGTCGGAACACTGCAAGCACCGCATCTTTTCCGCCTCCATCAGCCACAGCGTCAACGGAGGCGCGCCGGAGACGATAAACAGCCTGTTCAAAACCTACATCAAAAAGCCTTCCGAGAAGATCATGGAACGCAAGCCGGGCTTCGTGCTCAGCGCGTTTGACGACAATGCCGGCTTCATCGCCCTGGATGACAACCTGGCCGTCTGCCTGAAGGCGGAAACGCACAATCACCCCTCCGCCATTGAACCGTACGCCGGGGCCAACACCGGGCTGGGCGGCGTTATCCGCGACATCCTGGGCGCAGGCAAGGGAGCCAAGCCCATCGCCTCCCTGGACGTCTTCTGCTTCGGCGCTCCGGACACGAATCCGGCAGACATCACCGCCCCGGACGTCATCCACCCCCTGGGCATCATGCGCGGCGTGGTGCGCGGCGTGCGCGACTACGGCAACCGCATGGGCATTCCCACCGTCAACGGCGCCATCCAGTTTGACCCCACGTACATTTACAACCCCCTAGTTTTCTGCGGCACCGCCGGCGTAATTCCGCGCGGCGACATCCTGAAGGAAATGCGCCCCGGCCTCAAGGTAATCGTCATTGGCGGGCGCACGGGTCGGGACGGTCTCAAGGGAGCCACGTTCTCCTCCGCCGCTCTGGATGAAGCCTCCCATGAGGAAGACTTCACCGCCGTGCAAATCGGCAACCCGATTGAAGAGAAGAAAACGCTGGACTTCATTCTGGAAGCGCGTGAACGCGGCCTTATCGTCTTCATTACGGACTGCGGCGCCGGCGGCTTCTCTTCCGCCGCCGGAGAAATGCTCTCCGTCACAGGCGGTGAAATTTTCCTGGACAACGCCCCTCTCAAGGAACCCGGACTCATCTCCTGGGAAATCTTCCTGTCGGAATCCCAGGAACGCATGGTCATGGCCGTGGAGGAAAAAGACCTCCCGGAACTCCGGAAGCTGGCAGACACCTTCCAGACGGAACTGACCGTCCTGGGCCATTCCGACGACACGGGAATCCTGAAGGTCTGGCACAAGGGGGAACTCGTCTGCTGCCTAGACAACTCCAAGCTGCATGACGCCCCCATCAAGAAGCTGGAATCCGTATTCACCCCCGGCAAGGCGCTCACGGGCCAGCCCCTCCCGGACAAGGACCTGAACAAATCCCTGGAAACCGTGATGGGAGACTTCGCCATCGTTTCCCGGGAACCCATCATCCGCGAGTACGACCATGAGGTGCAGGGCAACACCATCCTGAAGCCCCTGGCGGGCGCGCAGGCGGACGCTCCGCAGGACGGCTCCGTGGTGGACATCGACGGCTCGGACAAATGCATGGCCATGGCTTGCGCCATTCTTCCGGAATGGGGTAAAACGGATCCCTACGCCATGGGTACCGGTACCGTGGACGAATGCGTGCGCCAACTCATCCTGGTAGGCTCCAATCCGGACAAAATCGGCCTTCTGGACAACTTCTGCATGGGGAATCCGGAAGATCCGGCGGAACTCGGCCGCCTGGTGGAATGCGTGAAGGCCATCGCCAAGGCGGCGGACGCGTACAATGCCCCCTTCATTTCCGGCAAGGACTCCTTCTACAACTATTTTGAAACGGAAGACGGCCCCATCAACGTGCCTGTCACTTTCCTCTGTTCCGGCTTCGGCGTGGTGGAAAACCCGGACCACGTCATCGGTTCTTCCCTGAGGCGGAACAATAGCCTGCTGTACCTCATCGGCCATACGGAAGATGAGATGGGAGGCTCCGTCTTCGCCCGCACCCACGGTGTGGAAGACGGCAAGGTTCCCCAGACGGACTGCGCCGCGAACATGGAGCTGTACAAAGCCTACTACAGCGCCCTGACTTCCGGTCTGGTGCTCTCCGCCCATGACGTTTCCGAAGGCGGCCTGGCCGTCACGGCTGCGGAAATGGCCTTTTCCGGCAAGGGTGGCGTTCGGCTGGATCTCACGAAGGTACCGACTGCCAATGGCTGGAAATCCCCGGCAGTGCCTCTGTTCAGCGAAAGCACGGGCCGTATCCTTGTGGAGGTGGATCCGGAATTCGCCGCGGATTTTGAAACGGCTATGGACGGCTTCCCCTGCGCCTGCATCGGCGGCGTTACGGAAGAAAAGCGCCTCACGGCCACCTGCTGCGGCGGGGAAAAGGTGCTGGATTGCGACATAGCCAACCTCAAAAAGCTCTGGAAGGACGGACTTACCCCCTATTATTGATCCCCTGAAACCGGCATCTTACCAAACCAACGATTCATTTCTACCAATATGCCTCACGCACTTTTATTGAAATACCCCGGCACCAACTGCGACGTGGAAACGGAACGCGCCCTGCGCGCGGCAGGGTTCTCCACCCCACTCCAGCCCATCGCAACAGCTACGCCGGAACATGTCGCCAAATCCCAGCTTGTCGTCCTGGGAGGCGGCTTCAGCTACGGGGACTACGTCACCAGCGGCCGCCTGGCCCAGCTGGAAACGGAACGCTTCCTGGGGGATGCCCTGCAGCGGCACCATGCCGGAGGAGGCATGCTCCTGGGCATCTGCAACGGGTTCCAGATTCTCACCAAGCTGGGCATTCTTCCTGACTCCAGCCTGATTGACAATAAAAAGGAACGTTTTGAATGCGTCTGGGCCAAACTGGTGAAAGTAGCCAAAAACTCTCCCTTCCTTCAAGGCCTGCCGGATGAATTCGAACTGCCCTCCGCCCATGCGGAAGGGCGCCTGGTCACCCGCCCCGGAGATGCGGAAAAATACCTGGCTGCCGGAAATGTGGCTCTCCAGTACGTAGACAACCGCGACGGCTGTGAATGCAGCATCGCCGGCCTCCAGGATTCCACCGGGCGCGCCATGGGTCTGATGCCCCATCCGGAACGCTTTCTGCTGCCCCGCCACCACTATGACAAGGACTGGGCCGGCAATGAAGACCGGGGCTGGGGGTACTTCCTCTTCAAATCCGCTTTTGACGCCCTGAAATAAAGGTTCATTCCCCATCAACCGCTCCCCCGCATTCATTCCATGACAGATACGGCTCTCATCGGTTCTTCCTGTGCCCTCGGCGTTTTCTGGTCCTCAAAACGGTACTTTGACTACCTGATTGATGAAACCAACCTGTCCCTGCTGCGCGGCAAGGAATTCGGGCAGGCCGTCATTATCTGCCCATCCCTCCGGGAAGGGGGCGCGGCTATTCGGCGGAATACGGCTCCCTTTCTGGCTCAGGTTAAAACCCTGATTGATATCCTGCATGAGGTGAAGGCGGAACGGGTGACCTACATCACCAGCATTGACACCCAGCCGGAAACGGGCAATGAACTTTCCCCCTTGCTCCGTAAACCGGAGGACGAATGGCTGATGGCCCTGGTGGAGTTGAAAGACTTCATCAACCTTCGGTTCGGCCGCGTGCTGAACGTTTGCCTTCCGGAAGTTACCGGAACGGGAGCAGGCATGAGTGTGGCGGATCTGCTGGCGGCAGTTCCGGAAGGGACGGAAGAACTGGACGTAGCCCTGCTGGAACGCCACCAGCTTTATCCCATGCACCGCCTGGTCAGGGACGTGGAAAAAGCCTGGGAGTGCGGCATTTTTTCCGTGAATCTGGTTCCGGAACCCGTCACCGTCTTTGAACTGGTGGAACAGTGCTTCCCTTCCCTGGTCAGCCGCCTCCCCGTAGCGAAGGAAACGGATCCGTACGGGAGCGCCAGAACATCCGTTTACTCCACGCAGTACCACGATCCGGACACGGGTTATATCATGGACAAAGAGGACGTTCTGGCGGGGCTTTCCCCGGACAAACAGCCCTAGCCCCCAGTCCGGCTCCCGTCTCCAGGCCCCGCCAGCTCCCTGTGCAGGCGGAGCTTTTATTCCCCGCTTTCCGGAAGGGTTCTCCCACCAGGAGCCGTGCTTTCCTGTTGAGCGCATGCCGGAACGGTGCTATACAAAAGCCATGAAGATCAGTGACGACAGCCTCGAATTCTTAACGGAACTTCTGGAAACCCCAAGCCCTTCCGGCTTTGAAATAGACGCCCAGCGCATCTGGGCGGACGAACTGCGCAAATATACGGAAGATGTCCAGTGCGACACCTACGGAAATACCTGGGCCGTCTTCCACGCGGACGCGGAAGAAGCTCCCACATTGATGATTGAAGCCCATGCGGATGAAATCGGCTTCATGATCCGCCATATCACCAAGGACGGCTTCCTGTATGTGGAACGCGTGGGCGGTACGGATACGGCCATCGCACGGGGGCGCCGCGTGCGCTTCCTTGGTTCCCAGGGCGAAGTGATGGGGGTGACCGGAAACACGGCCATCCACTTGAGGGAACCCGGAGAAAAGGAACCCAAAATCTGGGAAATTTACGTAGACGTAGGCGCCTCCTCTGACAAGGAAGTAGCGGAACTCGGTCTGCGAGTGGGCCACGTTGGCGTTTACTGCGACGGCCCCATGCTGATGAATGAAAACAAGCTGGTATGCCGGGCTCTGGACAACCGGCTGAGCGGCTTCATCCTGTCGGAAATAGCCCGCAAGCTGTGCAAGCTGAAAAAGCCCGTCGCTTGGAACGTGGTGCTTGTCAATGCCGTGCAGGAAGAAGTGGGCTGCATTGGCGCGGGAATGATTACCCACCGCCTGCGCCCGGATGCGGCCATCTGCATTGACGTGACTCACGCCACGGACTCGCCCGGACTGGACAAGGGCAAATTTGGCGATATCAAGCTTGGAGGCGGCCCTGCGGTCATCCACGGCACAGCCAATCATCCCAATCTGGTGGCCCGTCTGGAAATCGTGGCGGACAAGAATAAAATACCGCTCCAGCATGAAGCCGCCGGACGCCGCACCGGAACGGATACGGACAGTATCTACGTCTCCCGCGACGGCGTGGCCTCCGCGCTGGTGTCCGTCCCCCTGCGCTACATGCATTCTCCGGTGGAAACGGCCTCTCTGACAGATGTGGAAAACACAATCAAGCTGTTGCTGGAACTGGTCAAATCCCTGACACCGGGAGACTTTTTCGGCCACAAGCTGTAATACGGAACGGACGGCGGCATTGTGGATATGAACCGTCCTGCCGGGGGAAGGCGCGTAAAGGAGGCAATTTCCCCCGGCATGCTCCAATGCGGCAGCATTCAGGCCGCACCTCTCATTTGAAGCAGGGGCGGAATTACCCGCCGCAGGCATCCTGCGCCCCATACGGCATTCTCCGCTTCCCGGCAGCGCTTCCCGTTCACCGGACCCTGGCTTCCTCCTCCGTCATATTTTCCCGGAAACTATTACGGCCCGGAAAACGGCAGGCCCCTTTCCTTCCGGTCACATCTCACTGAAATCCAGCCGGGTCACATTAAAGTACGTTTTCCCTTTCCGGCAGGAATCCCACAGGAGAATAAGCATAAGGGAAAAGAGGACCAGTCTCCAGGCCACTTCAAAGGGGTAGCTGGTTACCACCCTCTCCACGCCGATGCAGTTGCACGAGAGGGAAAGCCCCCTGGCCCAGCCCTGGACGAACAACGCCACGAACGCGAACGTGAGCGCGCTGCCCAGCAGCGCTGCCCCGGCGCAGGTTCTGCGGAACAGGAGTCCCAAACCCACCGCAATCTCACACGACACTCCCAAGCAGGCCAGGGGATGCCCCCAGGCCTCCGGGAAAATGGAGAAACGGTCGATCGTCTCCTGAAGCTGGTCCAGATGAAGCAGCTTGCGCACCGCAACAAAAAGGAAAAAGCCCCCCATCCCCAGCCGCAGCAGGAGCAGGCAGAAACGGATAATTTTTTCCCTTAGCATCATTGGCATATTCCGTTTATTCAAAGTGAGTCTGCTGGGCGCTCACTTTTTCATTGCGCAAACTGTTCAGTTCATGGCGCACCTTTTCCAGCTCCATCTGAAGGGACTTCTCCCGTTCGGAGGCAGGAGCCGCGGAGGAAGACGGCGTACCGGCAGCTTTCTTTTCGCAGTCTGCGGCGTCTTCCGTAAAGAGCATTTTCAACCCGGAAGCCTTCGTGTCAAACTTTATAATGCCGGAAACAGGCTTTTGGGAACCGGGATGCTTCACGGAAGCCCTCACCGTCACCGTGCCGGGCCTGGTTCCCAGACGCACCAGAGCCGGAGCGGACCCCCATTTAACGGACTGGGTCAGCGTACCGTCCGGGGAATCTGTCAGAAGTTCGGCGGGACCTTCCACGGAAAAAACAATCTCCTCATCATTCAGTCGCTTCACCGTTCCGCGGCCATCCGTAACCTCCGCCACCACGGCAAACACGTCGGAACCGTTGGCGTAAAAATCCACTCCATCTTCCCGATCCAGAGTCAAACGGATTTTTTCCGCTCTCCGGGCCGGGCGGACTTCATGCCTGGTCACCACCTTGCCGCCTATCAGGCCTTCCGCCACCAATTTCACCGCCCCCTCCTTGCCTGACGAGGCAAGCTTCTTGTTTTCCATGAAATCCCAGGCTTTCGGGAACACGACGGGAACGTGCTTGAGGCCGCCGGGACAGGATGCCACCTTCTTTTCCACCGGAGGCCCTCCGTTGACACTCAGGCGAACGGAATCACAATTGGAAAACACCGTCACGTCTTCCGGAGAAAAGGGAGTGCATTCGTTGGCAATGTGCACCATAGGGCCGGAACCCAGCCTATTGTGCGTCTTCCGGGGACGCTGGGACATAAACGCGAAATAGGAAGTCTTGGGCTGCCGGAAAGCATCCATAATGCCTCCGTAGAAGGGATCCGGATGGTAGCCGCGCTGATGGTCGAAGGGATGCCACAGACAGCCGCCGAAATGGTAGGCCGGAGCGGCGTTCAGCGTATCGTACGTGGTGTATGGGAACGAGGTTTTGAGATAATGAAGAGCCTGCACCATCATGGGAGCTTCTCCCCAGTGCCGGGCCACGCGGGAGGTGGAATTGTGGGCGGACCAGGTATCCACGTTATCACCGAATTCGCGGGTGAAGTAAGGTTTGTTGTTCTTCCGCTCCTTGATAGACCAGTGTTTGTCCCCCGTAGCCGGGTGGGCATACAGAACCTCATAATGCTGGTTGCCCTGAGACACCGCGTCGCAAGCAGTATAACACCCTTTGTACGGGTATTCTTCATGCACCAGGTCGCGGGCCTTTTTGGCAAAATCCGCCGGGTAGTGAGTTTCATTCAAAATAGGCTCCCACATCATCACGGAGGGATGGTTCCTGTCCCGGCGCACCATCTGGCGGATATCGTCATACACCCGGTCTGCAAAAGGGCCGCTGCCCCAGAATTGCCAGCCCGGTGTGGCGACGATGACGAAAAGGCCCAGGCGGTCGCAGGCGTCCATAAAGGCCGGATCCTGCGGATAATGGGCGCTCCGGATTACGCGCATGCCTGCCTTCCTCAATTTCACGGCATCCTGCCATTGCAGGTTGTTGGGCACCGCATTCCCAAGCCGGGCAAAATCCTGGTGCCTGTTACCGCCAATCAGTTTTTCAGAAAACAGAGACCCATTGAGCACCAATCCCTTTTCCGTCATTTCCACCGTCCGGACGCCTACCCTCATGGAACGGTTGTCCAGCAGATGGGCCGAATCTTTGGCCTGATCCCCTCCGGCGGCGTCCCACACTTCCACGCTCAACGTGTACAAATCGGGATTGTCCGGAGACCACGGTTTCACGTTGGAAAGCACAAGAGGAATATCCACTTCTCCTGTGGAACGGGGAGGAATGACCAGCGGAACCGTCTCCCCGGCAGGATCCACCCCCTTGGGGTCTGTCATCACCGCCTGCACGCGCACCTTCTGTTCCTTGTCCGTCTGGTTGGCCACCTGAACCTTCACGCCCACTTTGCCCTTGCGGGTGAAGGGATCAAGAGATTCCGTCCGGAAAAAAACGCCCCCGCCGGCTACGGTATTGGCCTCGTTCGGATCCGTAATATACACGGGGCCGGTGGAAATGAGGTACACATCCCGGTAAATGCCGCCGAAATAGGAAAAATCCAGGCCCTCCTGAGATTTGCCGGGGGGATAGGAAACGTCGTTGGAATTGTCAGCCTTCACGGCGATGACGTTCTTTTCTCCCGGTTTCAGCCACTTGTCCAGATTAACGATCACGGGAAGATATCCGCCGAAATGCTCCGCGGCCTTCTCTCCATTTACCCAAACCTCGCTCTTTCCCATGATGCCCTCAAAATACAGGGTGTTCCTCCTCCCCTCCAGCCGGGCGGGAGGAATGAATGTTTTCCGGTACCATACCGGCCCCTGGTAGTTGGAACAGCCGCTGGCCTCTTCCGGAAGAAGCTCAATGCCGTTGGGAAGATTGACGGACTCCCAGGAGGAATCGTCGACATCCGGGCCGGCCGCTTCCTCCGGCGCCTTTCCACCCTTGAACAGCTTCCAGCCCACATTCATGCCGTAGACATCCCTCTTCGTTACGTTTTCCGGCAGGCGAAGAGCGCCAGCCACGGAATAGGTTCCCGTAGATGAGACGGCCTCTTCCTGGTCGGAAACCGTATCGGCATAAAGAGAAAAAGAGCCGGCCAGGCATGCCGCCGTTATTCGGATAGTAGTGACTTTCATAATGGAATAGGGGAATGCGATTTTGATATACGGAGCCCCCCGGCGCCACCTTTCATTCATATAATACATCCTTGCAGATAATACAAATACATATGTCATCCGGCATCTTCCGCTTGACCTGGAAGGTATGTTTTTTCATAGTCGATTTGCCCTGTACGGGATCATCCCGCAGCCCCGGTCCGAGTGCCAGGCTTTCAGTCCCGTGAAAAGGAAAAAGCAAGGCGTTCCTCCACCGGCTGTTTCAGGGCTACGCCTTTATCCACTAGTTTTTTATGTCATCTTTCTTTCAGAAAATTGTCAAACTTTTCTCCTATGATATTGGCATTGACTTGGGAACCGCCAACACCCTGGTCAATGTCAAGGATCAGGGCATCGTTCTGCGCGAGCCTTCGGTCGTCGCCGTCAAGGGGGACAAGGTTCTGGCCGTGGGAGACGAAGCCAAGCGCATGCTGGGCCGCACCCCCGGCAACATCATCGCCATCCGTCCCCTGCGGGAGGGCGTGATCTCCGACTATGACATGACGGAGCGGATGCTCAAGGAGTTCATCCACAAGGTGGCCGGCGTGTCCTTCTTCAAGCCCCGGGTCATCATCTGCGTGCCCTCCGGCATCACGGAGGTCGAGGAGCGCGCCGTCATCGACGCGGGCATCCAAGCTGGCGCCCGGAAGGTCTACCTCATTGAAGAACCGGTGGCCGCAGCCATCGGCGCTGGCATCGACATCACCCAGCCCGACGGTCACATGGTGGTGGACATCGGCGGCGGCACCGCGGACATCGCTGTCATCTCCCTGTCCGGCGTGGTGGAGAGCGCCTCCATCAAGATCGCCGGCGACCAGCTGAACGAGGCCGTGGTCAAGTACATGCGCCGCAAGCACAACCTGCTGGTGGGCGAGCGCACCGCTGAGGAGATGAAGAAGCAGATCGGCTGTGTCTTCCCCAAGGACGAGGAGGAGACCATGGACGTGAAGGGCCGCTGCCTGCTGACCGGCCTGCCCAAGGTAGTCACCGTCAGCTCCACGGAGATGATGGATGCCTTTGAGGAGCCGGTGGAGCGGATCATGGAGGCCATCCACTCCGTACTGGAACGGACGCCGCCGGAGCTGGTGGCGGACATCTCCACCAACGGCATCGTCATGACGGGCGGCGGCAGCCTGGTCTCCGGCTTTGACAAGCTGGTGACGGCCCGGACCGGCATCCACACAGTGATTGCCGACGACGCTATCAGCTGTGTGGCGCTGGGCACCGGCAAGAGTCTGGACTCCCTGAACGCCATGCAGGACGGCACGATGAATCTCAGCCGCCGCAAGCAGATGAACTGATGTGTGACGCAGCGGCCGCGGGCTGGCACCCGCGGCCGTTTTCTCCGCTGACAGCCCGGAGAGCTGTTGCGAAAACGACTGCACCCCTGCGGAGCGGGGCATATACTTTGCGGGAAGAGTAGGAAACGGCACAGGCATATCCCGTGCTTTACGATCAAGGACAAGGAATGAAAGTATGCTAGAGTTCAAACCAGTGACAAAGCAGGAGGCCCCCCGCCTCCGGCGGTATTACCAGACCTGTGAGTTCGGCCTGTGTGAGTATTCCGTGGGCACCAAGCTCATGTGGAAGGCCGCGCTCCACCCGGCCTGGGCGGAGATTGCCGGATGCCTGGTGGTCCGCAATGAGATCGACGGCCAGGTAGTCTTCGACTACCCGGTTCCCGGCCCGGAGGGGGACGAGGATGCGGCCCTGGAGGCCATTGAGAACGACTGTCTGGAGCGGGGTATCCCCCCGGTGATCTCTGTGGTGCCGGAGTGCAGGGCCGCCAAGCTGCTGGGCCGGTATCCCTATGTGCGGGTCAGCGATGTGCGGACCTGGCGGGACTACGTCTATTACCGGGAGGATTTGCAGTTCTTCGCCGGGCGGCGGTACTCCGGCCAGCGGAACCACATCAACAAGTTCCGGTCCAAGTGGCCGGATGCGCAGTTCCGCCCCCTGACGGCGGCGGACGCACCGGTGATCGAGCAGTTCTGGCAGGACTATGAGGCGGAGTTCCCCAAGGACAGCAACGCCAAGGCCAAAAATGAGCTGGAGCTGGCCAAGAAGATGCTGAAGATGACCGGCAAGCCCTACTTTTTCACCGGCGGCATGTTTGACGGGGAGAAGCTGATCGCCCTGTCCCTGGCGGAAAAGTGTGGGGACACCCTGATCATCCACATTGAAAAGGCCCTCTACTCCTATACCGGTGTATATCCTGCGCTGGTCCAGGCATTCGCCGACGCCTTTGGCGATGGCTGCCAGTGGATCAACCGGGAGGATGACGCGGCGGACAAGGGCCTCAGGACTTCCAAGCTCCAGTACGGCCCGGCCAGGCTGGCGCCCAAGTACCGGTTCGATCCCCAGAATGAGCTGCTGAACCACGTGCAGGCCATTCCGGAGCTGAAGACGGAGCGGCTGACCCTCTCCGCCCTGACAGAGGCGGATATCCCCGCCTACAACGCCCTGGTGCTGGACGCCGACCGGAACCGCTGGTGGGGCTATGACGATGTGGGCGGCCTGGGCGGCCGGGTGGAGGAGCGGAGCTTCTTCGACGTGGCGAAACGGGATTTTGAAAACCGGCAGGCGGTGAACTTTGCCGTCCGGCTGGATGGGAAGCTCATCGGCGAGGCGGTGCTGTACCGGTTCGACTGCCGGGGCGGCGCGGAGCTGGGCTGCCGGATTGACAAGGCATACGCCGGAAACGGATACGGCACCGAGGCCTTCGCTGCTGTGGCGGAGTGGGGCCTGTACAAAATCCATCTGAGCCGGGTGGTGGCCAAGTGTTACAAGGAGAACCAGGCGTCCTACAAGATGTTGTCGGCCTGTATGCGGAAGAAGGGGGAGGACGACACCTTCTTCTACTTTGAAAAGCTGGTATAAAGCCCATGCCGCCGGTGCCTCAGCACCGGCGGCATGTTTTGATTCAGATGTGCAGATCCGACCGGCGGCAGAAACCGCCTGGGAGAAGGCCCAGCTCCGCGGCCTTGGTGGCTGGGATCCGGCGGGAGAGGCGCTTTCCGGTCCGGTCCTCTGCCAGCACCCACATCTGGGACTCGGCCAGGACCTCCCCGCAGCAAAAGTCCACCGGCTCCAGTTTCAGGATGCGCAGCGCCCCTTCGGCGGGAGCCGTCACTGCAGGTACTCCGGGCCAAAGCTGTGGGGCAGCAGTTCTTCCAGGGTGAAGGTCCGCTCCTCTCCGGCGCCGTTGAGACAGATGATCTCGATGTTGGGGGCAAACTCCCGCAGCACCTGGCGGCACACGCCGCAGGGGACGCAGAGCTCACGGCTCCGCCCGGCGATCACGATGCGGACAAAGTCCCGGTGCCCCTCGCTGACGGCTTTGGCCACCGCGGTCCGCTCGGCGCAGATGGTGGGACCGAAGGAGGCGTTCTCGATGTTGCAGCCGGTGAACACCGTACCGTCGCTGCACTCCAGGGCGGCGCCCACGGGGAAGTGGGAAT
>ENA-UESD01002537-UESD01002537.1-human-gut-metagenome-genome-assembly--contig:-NODE-2537-length-12803-cov-8.011630_pt1 | contig 12803 bp, 11 predicted proteins | sample MGYA00242985_ERZ507986 | MGnify/ENA primary metagenome ERZ507986 (study PRJEB26167, sample SAMN06115408) | human gut metagenome | host: Homo sapiens | place: China:Guangxi | collected 2016-04-06... | reverse complement strand
GTAGGCGCCGGAACGCAGGAAGAAGACTTCCTGTTTTCCCACACCATCACGGGCCACTACCGTCCCGTGCTGGCTGAGAGGAAACAGAAAGCGCAACCCTGATTCTTACCCCCGTCTTAGCGCAACCTGCCATACCGGGTATTTCCGGAGGTTCTCCCGGAGTTGCATGGATATCCGGGGAATGTCGCGGGACAGGAAGAAGGCGGCCCTTTCCCGCTCATTGATTCATCCGGCCCGGAATGCCCATGAACCTTCTTGCCAAAAGAGGGGGCTTCCGTCATCATGTGCGCATGGTTATACCTGCATTCTCCGACTGTATCAACAAGCTGGGCGTCGATGAAAAAGACGTCATCCCCTTCGGCCGCAACAAGGCCAAAATTTCCCTGGACGTATTGGACAGGCCGGCAGCCCCCGGCAAACTCATCCTGGTATCCGCCATCACTCCCACTCCCTCCGGAGAAGGCAAAACCACCGTTTCCATCGGCTTGGCGCAGGGATTGCAGGCCATCGGCAAAAAAGTCTGCCTGGCGCTCCGGCAACCTTCCATGGGGCCGGTGTTCGGCCGCAAGGGCGGAGCTACCGGAGGCGGCAAAAGCTCCCTGACGCCGGCAGAAGAAATCAACATGCATTTCACAGGGGACTTCCACGCCATCACATCCGCTCACAACCTCATCAGCGCCATCATTGACAACGCCATGTTCTTCCACACGCTGAACATTGACGAACGCAAAGTCATATGGAAGCGGGTCATGGACATGAACGACCGTTCCCTGCGTTCCATCATCGTGGGGCTCAACAAACAGGGGTTCCCCCGGGAAACAGGCTTCGATATCACCCCGGCTTCGGAAATCATGGCGTGCCTGTGCCTTGCCACTTCCTACAAGGACATGGAGGAACGCATCAACCGCATCGTGATCGGATTCACCACGGATGACAAACCCGTGTTCGCAAGGGAACTGGGCATTACCGGTTCCGTCATGGCCCTGCTGAAAGACGCCCTGATGCCCAATCTGGTTCAATCCGTGGAAGGAGTGCCCTGTTTCCTGCACGGCGGCCCGTTTGCCAACATTGCCCACGGCTGCAACTCCGTGCTGGCCACCAGGATGGCCCTGCATTTTGGGGACTATGCCGTCACGGAAGCCGGATTCGCGTTTGACCTGGGTGCAGAGAAATTCCTGGATATCAAATGCCGCCAGTCCGGACTGGATCCGGCGGCCATTGTCATCGTAGCTACGGCACGCGCGCTGAAAATGCACGGGGGTACTGCCCTGGCGGATCTGAAAAACACGGATGTGGACGCGTTGAAAAAAGGCCTTGCCAACCTGGATGCGCATCTGGACGCTGCCGCCCACTACAAACGCCCCGTCGTGGTTGCCGTCAACAAATTCTTTGACGACTCCCGGGAAGAACTGGACGCCATCGTGAAACACTGTGCGGAACGCGGTATTCCCTGCGCCATTGCGGACATCTTCTCCCAGGGAGGAGAAGGAGGAAAAGACCTGGCCCAAATGGTAGTGGAAGCTGCGGACAAACACTCCGCTCCCTTCAAGCCCCTCTATGAATCCGCCCTGCCGGTGGAAGAAAAACTCAACATCATTGCCCGCAACATTTACGGGGCGGACGGTGTGGAATTGACGGCCGCCGCCAAAAAGAAACTGGCCCAGTTTGAAGCCAGCCGCCTGACGGACCTTCCCGTCTGCATGGCAAAAACCCAGAACTCGCTTTCCGACAACGGACGCCTACGAGGACGTCCCACCGGCTTCACCATCACCGTGCGCGACTTTGAAATCGCCAACGGAGCCGGCTTCCTGGTGGCCCTCTGCGGGGAAATCATGCGCATGCCCGCCCTTCCCGTCTCACCGAACGCCATGCACATCTATCTGGACGACAAGGGCAACGTCCAGGGGCTCTGAAAAATATCGCCAAACGCGCTGCACGCCATGAAAATCGCCATTCTGGGAGCCGGAGCCCTGGGCTGCTATTACGGAGCCAGGCTCCAGGAATCTGGCCAGGACGTATCCTTCATCGTACGTTCGGAATACGGCTATCTGAAAGAACACGGCCTTCAGGTGAAAAGCCTGCATGGGGACATCTCTCTGCCTCACATCAACGTTTACCGGGATACGGAGGAAGTCGGTCCGGTAGACCTCGTTGTAGTTGCATGGAAAAGCACGGCAAACGCCGGATTTTCCAGAGCCCTTCCCCCGTTGATGGGACCGGATACGACTGTTGTTACACTTCAGAACGGCATGGGGAATGCGGAGGAAATTGCCCGCATCATCCCGGCGGACCGTATCTATGTGGGCCTGTGCTTCATCTGCGCCATGCGGGAAAAACCGGGTCATGTCAACCATCTGGAAGGGGGCAATATCCAGTTCGCCCCCTTCATCCCCACTCCGGAAGGGACTGAAAAAGCCAGGGAACTCTCCGAGCTGTTTGCCAATGCCGGCATCAAAACGCGCGCTTTTGACGCCGCAGAGCAAATCCAGTGGTACAAACTCGTCTGGAACATCCCGTTTAACGGACTTTGCCTGGCTCTGGGAGGCATCAGCATTGCGGAACTTTACCAAAACCCGGAAAACGTCATGCGGGCGCGCCGCATCATGGAGGAAGTGGTGCAGGCAGCCAAAGCCCGCGGCTATGCCCTGCCGGAAGAAAACGATCTGGTGTGCGGGGACTACATCCTGCGCCTGCGCTTCGTGGACTGGTGGAACCGGCACACTGCTTCCCGCACCACCCGGGTGCTGGCCGGGTGACGCTGCCCTCCCCTGCCGCATAGCATGGAGGGAAAGGAGCGTGTGATCATTATGGCGATCCCTGCTTATTATTCCCTGCTCCATCGGGGCTCCTCCGGCCCGGATGTAGCCCTGGTGCAGACCTGGCTCAACGGTGTCCGTGATGCCTGCACCTGGCATGACCCCCTGAAGGCGGACGGAAGATTCGGTCTTTCCACCGAGAACGCCGTAAAGGAGTTCCAGCTGAAAAACAAAATGAACGTGGACGGCAAGGTGGGGGCCAACACCTGGAACGTGCTGTACACCCAGTACACCGCAAAGCACGGCCTGAACGTGCCCTACCCCGGCATCGTGCTGCGCAGCGGCGCATCCGGCGGGACGGTGCGGCTGGTGCAGCAGAAGCTCAACTCTCTGGGTGAGCGTCTGAACGCAGACGGCCGGTACGGAGCCGCCACCGCAGCCGCCGTGCAGCGGTTCCAGCGCCGCAACGGCCTTGCCGCCGACGGCAGCGTCGGTCAGGCCACCTGGGAAAAGCTGTTCTGACCGGTAAGAGAACGATTGGAAATGCCCTCCGCTTTGCTCTGGGCAAATTCAGAGGAAAAAATAGTTTTTATTCTGGGCTTTCGGAAAATCTGCGGATTTTCCGGAAGCCCTTTTTCACGGGGAGAGGCCGTGACTGAGAGGGTTGCGGCCAGTGCCCGCCCTGCTATATAATAAGAGCAACAGTTTTTTGAAAGGCGGTGTTCGCTTTTGCGTTTTGCGCATCTTTCCGACCTGCATCTGGGCAAGCGGGTGTGCGAGTTTTCCATGCTGGAGGACCAGAAATACATCCTGGAGCAGATCCTTGCCCTGCTGGATGCCCACCCTGTGGACGGGGTACTGCTGGCAGGCGACCTGTACGACAAGCCCGTTCCCCCGGCCGAGGCCGTGCGGCTGCTGGACTGGTTCCTCACCCAGTTGGCAGCCCGGGGTCTGCCGGTGTTTGCCATCAGCGGCAATCACGATTCCGCCGACCGTGTGGCCTTTGGTTCAGCCCTACTGGAAACCAGCCGGGTATACGTCAGCCCGGTGTTCTCCGGTGCGCCGCAGCCCATCTGCCTTGCGGACGAGCATGGCCCGGTGGATGTGTACTTACTGCCCTTTCTGAAGCCCGCTTCCGTGCGGCATGTCTGGCCGGACGAGCCCATTGAGAGCTACAACGACGCCCTTGCCTGCGTGCTGCGGCACTGCACCCCGGACCCTGGCCACCGCAGCCTGCTGGTAGCCCACCAGTTCGTGGCCGGTGCCGCCGCCTGCGAGAGTGAAGAGCCTTCCGTGGGCGGGCTGGACTGCGTGGACGCGGCCCTGTTCGACGCCTTTGACTATGTGGCGCTGGGCCACCTGCACAGCCCCCAGAAGGTGGGCCGCGACACCTTGCGTTACTGCGGCACCCCGCTGAAGTATTCCTTCTCGGAAGCGCACCAGCATAAAAGCATCACCTTTGTGGACCTGGGCGAAAAAGGCTGCGTGGACATTTCCACCGCGCCCCTGACCCCGCTGCACGACCTGCGGGAGGTCCGGGGCAGCTATCTGGAACTGACCGACCGCCGCACCTACGAGGGCACCGCCACCGACGATTATCTGCACATCACCCTGACCGATGAGCAGGATGTGCCGGACGCACTGGCCAAGCTGCGGCTGATCTACCCCAACCTGATGCGGCTGGACTACGACAACCGCCGCACCCGCGAAGATCAGCAGATCACCGCGCCGGAGCGGGTGGAGAACATCACACCCTTGCAGCATCTTGCTGCCTTTTACGAACTGCAGAACAACCAGCCCCTGACCGATGAGCAGGCCGCGTTCTGCCAGCAGCTCATTGAGGACATCTGGAAGGAGGGGGAGGACGCATGAGACCGCTCCGCCTGACCCTGTCGGCTTTTGGCCCCTATGCCGCCGAGACCACCCTGGAACTGGAAAAGCTGGGCAAAGGCGGCCTGTACCTTGTCACCGGCGATACCGGTGCCGGCAAGACCACCCTGTTCGACGCCATCACCTACGCGCTCTACGACCACTCCAGCGGCGGTGTGCGCGAGGGGGCCATGCTGCGCAGCCAATATGCCGACTCCAAAACGCCCACCTTTGTGGAGCTGGAATTTGAGGTGAAGGATGCCCGCTACACAGTGCGCCGCAATCCGGAATACCCCCGCCCCAAGGCGCGGGGCGAGGGCTTTACCACCGAAAAAGCAGACGCCGCCCTCACCTATGCCGACGGCCGCCCGCCGGTGACCAAGGCACGGGATGTGAACGCCGCCGTGCTGGACATCCTGGGGCTGGACTACAACCAGTTCTGCCAGATCGCCATGATCGCGCAGGGGCAGTTCACCAAGCTGCTGAATGCCTCCACCGAGGAGCGCAGCCGCATTTTCCGCAAGCTGTTCCGCACCCAGCGGTACGCCAAATTGCAGGACCGTCTGCAGGAAGAAGCTTCCCGCCTGAACCAGCAGCGTCTGGCCCAGAACACCCAGCTGGACAGCCTGCTGGCCGGGCTGCAGGTCGCACCCGACGACCCGGACGCCGACGCGCTGGCCGCCCTCTGTGCCCAGACCGAGCCTGCCGCCGCGCTGACCTTATTGGAGGAGCTGCTGCAGCGCCAGCAGGCCGCACAGGAGGCCGCCGCCGCATCTCTTGCCGACACCGAAGCCCGGCTGGATGCCATACAGCAGCAGCTGGGAGCCGCCCGGCAGGCCGCGCAATTGGCCCGGCAGCTGGCCGAACAACAGGCCGCGCTGGACGCCGCCCGGCCCGCACTGGATGCCGCCAAAGCCGAGAGCGCCCGCCACGCCGATGACGCCGCCCGGCTGGATGCCCTGACCGGCCAGGTGACCCAGGCCCGCACCGCCCTGACCGCCTACGACGAGCTGGACGCGCTGTGCCGGGAGCAGAAGCAGGCACAGGATGCCGCGCAGCTGGCCGGGGCACTGGCCGCGAAGCGCCGCACCCAGCTGGAAGCGCTGGACGCCAGCCTTGCTGCAGCCGACACCGCCCTTGCCGTGCTGGTGGATGCCCCCACCCGGCAGCTGGCTTTGCAGAATCAGGCTGCGCAGCTGGAAGCCCGCAGCACCGCGCTGGACGCCCTTGCCCAGCGGCTGGCCGACAGCCAGAAACAGGCCCGGCAGGCCCGCCGGGCACAGGACGCCTACCGCGCCGCCGCCGCCCGGCAGGATGAAGCCCGCACCCGGCGGGATGCACTGGACCGGGCCTTTCTGGACGCGCAGGCCGGTCTGCTGGCACAGGAGCTGACCGAGGGTGCCCCCTGCCCGGTGTGCGGCAGCACCCATCACCCGGCCCGGGCCGTCCTGCCCCGCACCGCACCCACGCAGGTACAGGTGGAGCAGGCCCGGCAGGCCGCCGAGGAAGCCGACCATGCCGCGCAAACGGCCAGTGCCGCCGCCCAGAGCGCCCTTGCCGCTGCAGACGAAGCCCGCCGCAGCCTGCGCCGGGACGCCGAGGCCCTGCTGCCGGAGCGCTTTGCCGCGCCGGAAGGCAAACCTCCGGTGCAGCTGACCTTCGCCCTGATGAATACCGTCCTGTCCGAGGAAACTGCCGCCCTGCAGGCCGCCCGCACCGACTGCACGGCCAGCCTGCGGCAGGCCGGAGCTGACTGTCAGCGCAAGGCGCAGCTGGAAGCCGACCGGCAGGCCCACACCCGCCAGCGCCCGGCGCTGGAACAGCAGGTGCAGGAGGCTGACCGCACCGCTGCCGCTCAGTCTGCCCGCGTACAGGCACTGGAACAGCAGGTACTTGCCAAACAGAAAGCCCTGCCCTACCCCCAGCGGGCGCAGGCGCAGGCCGCGCTGGACCTGCTGGAAGCCGACCGCACCGCCCTGCGCGCCGGGATGGAACAGGCCGAAGCCGCCCTGCGCACGGCACAGCAGAACTACGCGGCCGCCAAAGCCGCTGTGGATGCCCTGCGCAGCCAGCAGGCAGCGGCCCAGAGTTCCGCCCCGGCTCAGCCGCTGGAAACCTTACGGGAAGCGGCTGCTGAACTGACTGCCGCACGGGATGCCGCCCGCGGGCAGGAAAAGCAGCTGGCCGCCCGCCTGCTGCCCAACCGCCGCATCATGGAACAGTACCGCACCGCCGCCGCGCAGCACGCTGCATTGGAGCAGCGCGCCCAGTGGGTGGGAGCGCTGGCCGCCACCGCCGGCGGCACTCTGACCAGCAAACAGAAGATCAAACTGGAAGCCTACATCCAGATGGACTACCTCGACCGCATCCTGCGCCACGCCAACCTCCGCCTGATGCAGATGACCGATGCCCAGTACGAGCTGGAGCGCATCGGGGCCGAGAACCAGCGCAGCCAGTCCGGCCTCGACCTCGGCGTCATCGACCACTACAACGGCACCCGCCGCAATGTCAAGACCCTTTCCGGCGGCGAGAGCTTCAAGGCTTCGCTGGCGCTGGCGCTGGGCCTTTCGGACGAGGTGCAGAGTGCCGCAGGCGGTATCCGGCTGGACACCCTCTTTTTGGACGAGGGCTTCGGCAGTCTGGACGAGGAATCGCTGGAACAGGCCATCCGGGTGCTGGCCGGTCTGACCGAGGGCGACCGGCTGGTGGGCATCATCTCCCATGTGGGGGCCCTGAAGGACCGCATCGACCGGCAGGTGGTGGTGCACAAAAACCGCACCGGCGGCTCCACCGTGGAGCTGGTGGTGTAAAACGCCCCGCCGCCGGGCATCCTAACGGCAGGAGGTGACCGCTTTTATGAATTCCCTCACGCCGTTCATCCATCATGCCCTTCCGGACCGGCCCGGGCCTTCTTCCGCGCCGGAAGCCAACTGCAGCCGGTGCAGCCCGCCGCTGGGCAAACAGCCGGACCCGACCCAGCCGCCCGGAGACCCCTCGGCACCCGGCACCCAGCTGCCCCCGCCGGAAGTGCCCGGCAATCCTCCGCACCCGGAACCGGGCAGCGCTCCGCAGGCCGGTGTGCCCATGACCGACGGCACCCCCGCCGCCTGCCGCCAGAAAAACGCGCAGGAATTTCTGGCCGGGAAGGTGCCCGGTGTGATGGCGCAATATGCCCCGGGGCTGTTCAGCACCCTGCAGCACACTCACTCGGCCCACCCCGCCCCGGATGAGGACGCCGACGCGGTGCAGCAGCTTGTGGAGTGGCGCGAAAACGCCCCTTACGGCTGAGCCGCACAAAAAATTTTCCGTTAATTTTTGCTTTACCTGTTGAAATCTTGCCGCGCTTCCCTTATTATGGTAGCAAACAAAGATAAAGGCAGGTTTTGCATTATGGCAGAGATCAAATACGAAGTCGTCGAGCGCATTGCGGTGCTCTCGCAGCGTCCCCGCGGCTGGGAGCGTCAGCTCAACCTGATCAGCTGGAACGACGGCGAGCCCAAGTACGACATCCGCGACTGGTCCCCGGACGGCACCCGCATGGGCAAGGGCATCTCCCTGAGCCACGACGAGCTGGCCATCCTGAAGGGCATCCTCGAGGATATGGAGCTGTAAGATGACGGACCGCGAGGAATTTCTGGAGATATTCCGCACCCACGTCACCCGGCCCGGCAGCGAGAAGCTGCTGGACTGGATGGACAGCAAGACAGACTTCTTCTCCGCGCCGGCGTCCACCCGCTTCCATGGGGCCTGCGATGGCGGGCTGTGTGCGCACAGCCTGAACGTCTACCGCGTGCTCCACGGCACCTTCTTCACGCCGGACGAGGACAGCGAGGAGACCTTCGCCATCTGCGCACTGCTCCACGACCTGTGCAAGGCCAACTTCTACAAAAAAGGCACCCGCAACGTGAAGAACGAGGCGACGGGCCAGTGGGAGAAAGTCCCCAGCTACAGCGTGGAGGACATGTTTCCCTACGGCCATGGCGAGAAAAGCGTCTTTCTCATCGAGCGGTTCATGAAGCTGAAGGTGGAAGAAGCCGTGGCCATCCGCTGGCACATGGGCGGCTTCGACGACGCCGTCCGGGGCGGCAGCTTTGCCCTGTCGGGGGCCTTCGAGAAGTACCCTCTCGCCGTCAAGCTCCACATCGCCGACCTCGAGGCGACCTATCTGCTGGAACAGCGGGGCGAATGACTTTTCTTTATATGCTTGACTTTTTCGCAGGATAGCATATAATGAAAGTACAGAGACGATACAGCATATATTTCACCTATGCGAAAAGAAAACCCCCTCCTGGAGTGCCAGCTCCAAAAGGGGGTCTTCTTTATTTAGTGCTTACGGCCCGAGAAGCATCCGTCAAGCCACTTGCAGATGTAATGCGAGATCACATTTGCTGCGACGGACACGATCAGAGACGATATATCCTGCATATTTTCACCTCCCTCCCAGTTAAAATGGGCGGGGTAGGCCGCAGAATAAGTATAACATACTTTTCAGCAAAAAGATACAACAAAACGCCCGTCGTGCATCCACACGACAGGCGTTTTCTTTTCAACTCTTACTTTTCCTACGGCATCAGCTTCGCAAGCTCGGCCAGGACCTCGTCGCCGAGTCGTTCCAGCTTTGTTTTCGACTGACAATCCGCAGCAGGCGGTGTCTGTGCAGCCGTCTCCGGGAACGGGACAGTGGGCTGTGCGGACGGAACATCCAGCTGCAGCGGGGCGGTGGATATTTTGTCCAGCTCGCTCCGCAGCTCCTCACACCGGACGGTCAGCTCGGCGTTCTCCTTCCGCAGGGCCAGCATGGTGCGCTCGTAGGCGAACATCCGTGTCTCATAGCGGCGAAGCTCGGCGTTGGCCGCGTTGAGCTTCCGGCTCAGCTGCTCGAGCTGGGTCGGCCCGGACGCAGCGGGCAGAGCCTCAGGGCATGACTTCTCCTGTTCGGATGCCATCGCCTCTTCCACCTCCTGCAGTCTGCGCTGGGCGCAGCGGTGCTCCCGGGCAGTCTCCCGGCAGAGCTGTTCCAGCCGATGCAGCTCCGGCGTCCGGCGGCTGCTCAGCCACTCCAGCGGCAGCTTCGTCTGTTGCTGCTCCACGGTACGGCCTCCTTCCGCTTTTTCTGCGCAAGGGGTTCTCTATTCTTGCGCTTATCTACGCTTGTTCAGGATCGCCAGCAGGTCGTCGTAGTAGCTGGTGTCGCTGTTCTCCTCTTCCACGGGCTTGGCGGCAGAAGCATTGCCGGAAGCGACGGAAGGAGTGTTGACCTCGGCGCTGAAGACAGCGGACGGAGCAGAAGCCGTCACGCCGGGAGCAGTACCGGCGGCAGCAGTACCCAGCGTGCTGCGCAGGCCGTCAGCAGCCTTATTGTCGAAGCCGGTAGCCACGACGGTAACGCGCATCTCATCGGAGAGGTTCTCGTCGAAGGCAGTACCCCAGATGATGTTCGCATCGGGATGAGCGCTCTGGGTGATGAGACCTGCGGCAGTCTCGACATCCTCCAGACCAATGTCGGGGCTGGAAGTGATGTTGATGATGACGCCGTGTGCGCCGGCGATGCTGGTCTCCAGCAGCGGAGAGGAGATAGCGGCCTTGGCGGCGTTCTCAGCCTTGCCGGCACCCTTGGCGCTGCCGACGCCCATGTGAGCGTAGCCGGCGTCCTTCATGATGGAGCGCACGTCGGCGAAGTCCAGATTGATGAAGGCCGGCACATTGATCAGGGCGGAGATAGACTCGACGCCCTGACGCAGCACGTTATCAGCGGCCTGGAAGGCGTTCATCAGGGTGATCTTCTCCTGACTGATCATCTTCAGGCGCTCGTTGGGGATGACAATGAGGCTGTCCACGTGCATCAGCAGATTTGCGATGCCCTGCTCAGCCAGACCCATCTTCCGCTTGCCCTCAAAAGAGAAGGGCTTGGTGACGATGCCCACGGTCAGGATGCCCAGATCGTGTGCCACCTCGGCCACCACAGGAGCAGCACCGGTGCCGGTGCCGCCGCCCATACCGGCGGTGATGAAGACCATCTGGGAGCCCTTCAGAGCGTTTGCGATCTCGTCCTTGCTCTCCTCGGCAGCGCGCTGGCCGATTTCGGGGTCAGCACCTGCGCCGCGGCCCTTGGTGAGCTTGGAACCCAGCTGCACCTTGGTGGCGGCATGGTTCTTCGCCAGTGCCTGCTGGTCGGTGTTCATTGCGATAAATTCGACGCCCTGCAGGCCGTCGCTGACCATGCGGTTGACGGCGTTGCCGCCGCCGCCGCCCACGCCGATGACCTTTATCGTCGTTACGTTTTCGTCCATTTCTTCGTCGAGCATGAGTGCCATATCATTGTCCTCCATCGGATTTTATCGTAGACCGCGCCTTGGCGCAGGATAGAACTCAACATTACTGCTACTATATAACAGTATCGTATCATCTTTTGGCCCCGAATGCAAGATAAATTTGCTTTTTCGATGGTATTTTTTTCACAGCGGCGTCAAGGGGTGGCATTTCTCTGCCAATTCGTCCCCCTAAAGAGGCCAGAACTTCGCACAGGCCGGCATAGCCCCGGTCGATATGACGAGTCTCTTCCACGAAGCTTTTTCCCCGTGCCGACAAAGCCGCCACCACCAGTGCCGCGCCGCCCCGCAGGTCGGGCGCAGTGAGAGTGGCGCCGTAGAGGCCGCTTTCCGGCAGCGGACCGACAGAGAGCACCCGGCCTGACCGATTTACCCGCCCGCCCAGCCGCTCGAAGCCCTCCGCGCAGCCGAACCGCCGTTCGAAGACGACGTCCTCGATGCTGCTCTCCCCCTCGGCACAGAGCATGGCAGCGGCCAGCAGGGGCGCAGCGTCGGTGGCGAGACCCGGGTACACCCCGGTGAAGACCCGGCCCGCCCCATACAGCCGCCCGAAACGGGCCACCTCGGCCCGGTCTGCGCCCCGCTCCACGGTGCAGCCCATTTGTTCCAGAATTTCCAGCACCGGCGCATAGAGCGCGGGCGGGCATCCGGTGAGTTCCACCCGCCCTCCGGCAGCAGCGGCGGCGCAGGCCAGTGTGGAGGCGAAGATGCGGTCCGGCAGGGGCGAAAAATCGCAGCCAGAAAGCGCCCGCCGCCCCTCGATGTGAATCGTCGAAGTCCCCGCGCCCTCGATACGCCCGCCGCAGCGGTTCAGGAAGTCGGCAAGGTCAGAGATCTCCGGCTCCCGCGCCGCGCCCCGCAGGACGGTGGTGCCTCGTGCGCAGGCAGCGGCCAGCAGCAATGTCTCCGTCGCCCCCACGCTGGGGAAGCGGAGGGTGAAGTCTGTCCCGTAGAGTCCCCCTGGCGCGGCCAGCACCAGCCTTCCCGCCCCGGCGTCCAGCTCCTTTGCCCCCATCCGGGCCAGACCTTCCAGATGTAAGTCGATGGGCCGGGCGCCGATATTGCACCCGCCGGGCAGCGAAGTCTCAGCCCGGCCCAGCCGCGCCAGCAGCGGCGCACAGAAGAGGATGGAGGCCCGCATTTGTGCTGCGGTTTCTCCCGGAAGGGTGCTGTTTGAGGGCATCCCGGCCACCACGATGTCTGCCCCCTGCCAGTGGGCGGCGCACCCCGCGCCCCGCAGCAGCCCGAGGCTGCATTCCACGTCCGACAGCCTCGGCACGGCCCGCAGCCGCACCGGCCCCCGGCAGAGAAGCGCCGCCGCAAGGAGCGGAAGTACGCTGTTTTTCGCCGCCGGTATCGCCGCCGTGCCGTTCAGCGGCCGTCCGCCCATCACCCAAATCCGCCCGCTCTGCTGTGTCATATCCGCTGCCCCCATTCCGCAAAAGATACCCCACAATATGCAAAAGCAGGGGCGGATGTCACGATTTGAATTTGTTGAAAGATTTGTGAGACTACGGTCAAGCCTTCCTTCGTACAACCTCTCCGTCACGGCTTCGCCGTGCCACCTCCCCTAGTAGGGGAGGCTTTGGCATTCCGTAGCGCTTTGCCTCTTCGCCAGAGGCTCCCCTACTAGGGGAGCTGTCGAACGAAGTGAGACTGAGAGGTTGTACAGAGCAGCGCCTTTCCTCTACATCTCCCCACGTGATACCCCCAGCACCACCCCCATCTCCCCCAGCAGCATCATGAGGCTGGTGCCGCCGGAGGAGAAAAAAGGCAGCGAGATTCCGGTGTTGGGGATGGTGTTGGTGACGACAGCCACGTTCAGCACCGCCTGCAGGGCCACCTGCAC
>ENA-UESD01002514-UESD01002514.1-human-gut-metagenome-genome-assembly--contig:-NODE-2514-length-12877-cov-26.539609_pt1 | contig 12877 bp, 14 predicted proteins | sample MGYA00242985_ERZ507986 | MGnify/ENA primary metagenome ERZ507986 (study PRJEB26167, sample SAMN06115408) | human gut metagenome | host: Homo sapiens | place: China:Guangxi | collected 2016-04-06... | reverse complement strand
GGTGACATAACGAAGCTCCTATTTTCTTCATTTTATCACCTCTTAAAAGCGAATTAATTAATGTTACAAGATACTAGCGTGCAATCATTGGGAAAACGGCAGGCAGAATCATTGATTCGTCTGTCGATTTTTTTTTACAACTCACTTTTTGTTGAAATAAGATTACTCAAGTTCGCGCCGATGATTTGAATTATGCGATGGCTAGAAAAACTCGTAACGGACAATGACCTATCGCCGTCTAACCCGAGTTCAGGAAGGCCTCTTCAGTAAAATATCTCCGCTTAATTGCCTCTTACTTGATTGGAAATATTGAATGCGTACCTTAGGAAATATTATTTGGAACATCCCATTTCTAGGCTTTGTTACGGCGGCTCTCGTTTTTCTGATTGGCCTTTTGTTTGTTGTTACGATCATCGCAGCGCCGATCGGTCTAGGTCTCATCCAGTATTCGAAATTTTTGCTCCTGCCGTTTTCCTATGACATGGTTTCTAAATCTGAGATAGACGGCGATGCGAATAAAAATATCCTTTGGCAAACTTATGGATTTATTCTGAAGGCAGTCTACGTCATCTTCTTAGGTATCCCGATGGTCATACTCTCTCTGGTACAGATTGTCTGCTGTTTTTGCAGCATTATCGGTATTCCGGTTGCCATTGTGATGGCTAAATCGCTTGGAACTCTGCTTCAGCCGGTCGGTAAAGTTTGCGTTGATCATTCTGTTGCGCAAGCGCTGCTTGTTGAGCAAGGAAGAAGCCAGCTGGCTCTCAGGAACCGAAAGGAACGGCAGTGATCTGAGTATTCATATGCCGTGGTACCTGAGCAACCGGCGATTCTTTATTTTGTCGACTGTCCAAATAGCCTGTTCGTGCTTAATCTCCGTTAACAATCATTTGCGGATTTTGTAACCGACCTGCAATAAATATGTCGCAAAGGCTGCAGCTGCTACGCCGGAGATCGTTACAACGGACAGGCTGACCCAAGGATTGAAGTCGCTTTGGGAGAAGAACCCGTACCGAAATCCGTCAATGATGTAGAAGAATGGATTAAATCTCGACAACGTCTGGAAAACTGGCGGCAGCTGGTTAATCGAGTAAAAGACACCAGACAGGAATGTCAGCGGCAGAATAACAAAACTTTGAAAAGCTCCGACCTGATCAAACTTATCAGCCCATAATCCGCAGATAAGGCCTAGGGACCCCATAAGAGCGGCGCCCATAAACCCAAAGACCAAAATCCAAAGAATATGGTCCATCGGAGGAGGAGACCAAAGGAACGAAGCAAGCAAAACACCTGCGCCGACGATTAAGGCACGTACAATAGAGGCGCCGATCATCGCTAATGACAGCTCCCAGCCGGCAAAGGGCGGCAGCTGGATAAAAATCAGACTTCCCATGATTTTCGAAGACAACATCGAAGAAGAGCTGTTTCCGAAAGCGTTCTGCAGCATCGTCATCATTACGAGACCGGGAACAAGGAAGTGCAGGTAATTCACGCCGTCAAAAGTCGGCATTTTGCCGGCTAAGACTTGCCCGAACACGAGCAAATACAAAAGTCCCATGACAACCGGTGCAAAAATCGTCTGCAATGCAATCTTTTTGAATCGGAGAATCTCTTTTTCCAAAAGCGTAAGAAAAGAAGCTCCGGGACGGTAAGGCTGAGGTTCTATTTTGAATTTCATTTAGAGGTAATCCTCATAAAGACTTCTTCGAGATTGGCTTTGCCGAGTTCTAAACCTTCGGGCTCTAAGCCTCGCTTATGAAGCTCGTCGAGCAGGATTCTTAAACCTTCCGGGGTGTCGTAGTTCAGGCAATAGAATCCGTCCTGAAGCTTTTCTACCTGAATCGGAAAGTCCGAGGGCAGAGGAGCCGAAAGGGTAAAAACAACACGGTCTTTGGAGTATTCCTTCAGAAGATCGCGTGTGTTCTCTAAGGCTGCAATGCGTCCGTGATTGAGCATGGCGACATTTCTGCAGAGTCGTTCTGCTTCTTCAAGGTAATGGGTCGTCAGAATGATCGTGTGTCCCTTGCGGTTTAGCTCTTCCATAAAGGTCCAAAGCGAGTGGCGAAGGTTGATGTCGACCCCGGCTGTCGGTTCATCCAACACGATCAGAGGCGGTTTATGGACAAGCGCCTGGGCGATTAGAACGCGGCGTTTCATACCGCCGGACAAGCGCATGACGCTTTCTTTCTTTTTATCGGCAAGATCCAGAACCTCAAGCAGTTCGTTGAGCCACTTATCGTTGTGACGCAGGCCGAAATATCCGCTCTGCAGTCTTAATGTCTCCCATACACTCAGAAACGGATCGAAAGTAATTTCCTGCGGGACGATGCCGATCGCCATTTTGAATTGCTGCCAGTCACGGCGAATGTCGTAACCTAAAACAGAAACGTTTCCGCTGTCAGGCGTTACAGTCTTGGCCAGTACACCGATCAAAGTGCTTTTTCCGGCTCCGTTAGGGCCGAGCAGGCCGAAAAAATCGCCTTGTTCAATCGAAAATCTCACATCCGAAAGGGCCTTTTTTGGATTTTTACCGGCGTTAAAAGACTTCGAAATATGTTCAATTTGAAGTGCCGGAATATTAAATTCAGTCACGAATTTTTTCCTTTTGTCTGTTTTTATTCAAAGATTAACCATTCTTCAAACTACTGTTTTAAACGAAAGTCTCAAATGGTTAATAAAAATTCAGATCAATCCGAACCGGTTAAATTTTTATACATATTGATTACAAGGATTCTGGTAAACGATAATGATAATCATTTGTATTAAAATTGTCTTGGCGCTAAATTTATTCAAATGATAATCATTATCAATAAAATATTTTAGCATTATGCAAGCACAACACACTGACCGACAGAAAGCAGTCCCGATGTTTAATGCCTTCCAAAGCAAAGGGCAAGACGACATCAGCCGCTGGCTGGCCAAAGTTTCTGAGAATCCTATTGTCGAAGCTTTTCCCGAAAAGATTGATATCCATCCGGGAATGGACAGCTCCATGCTCCTGTCTACGGAAATGCCGGCGATCCTATCCGAACTTGTCTCTAAGCCTCGTACACGCAGAACGGTGGCCTATATCAACGTTCCTTACTGTGAAACCCGCTGCTTGTATTGCTTGTTCTATATCAAGCCGTATCGCAATAAAGAAGAAAGCAAAGCATTTGCCGATACGCTGATCAAAGAACTTCAGTTTTGGTCGGATAAACCGGTGCAGAAGGGCGAGCCCGTCCACGCCGTCTACTTCGGCGGCGGCACACCGACCGCTTTAGAAGCCTCTGATATTGAAAGAGTCATTAAAGCTGTTCGTCGCTACCTTCCGCTCGCCAACGACTGTGAAATCACTTACGAGGGCCGTTTGTCCGGTTTCGGGACCGACAAAATGGAAGCTGCATTAGCCGGCGGCGCCAATCGCTTCTCTTTGGGTGTTCAGAGCTTTGATACGAAGATCCGTCAGGCCGTCGGCCGACGTTCGGATAAGGAAACCCTGATCCGTCAGCTTGAAAGACTGATGAGCTACGATCAGGCCGCCATCGTGATTGATTTGATTTACGGTTTTCCGTTCCAGACCTTGGAAACCTGGGAAGAAGACTTACGCATCGGCAGAGAACTCAACCTCGACGGCATCGACTGCTATCAACTCCGCGTGTTTGAGAAGTCTCCGCTGCACAAATATATTCAAAACGGCAAGCTGCCGCCCGGACCGGATCATGAACTGCGCGCAGCCATGTTCCAGGAAGCGGTAAACAGCATGCACGAAGCAGGCTGGAAGCGCCTTTCTATCTCTCACTGGGCTTCCAATACCCGCGAACGCAATTTCTATAACTACTACGCAAAGACCCGCACCGACTGCTTAGCTTTCGGTCCCGGCGCCGGCGGCAACTTAAGCGGTTACGGCTTCATGCAGCACCGCCAGCCGGATGTATGGGCCAAGGCCGTCGAAAGCGGCGTCAAACCGATTGCCATGATGACCAAACCGCCTCTGTTCTGGGAACTGGGACGCGCGGTCGCTGAGCAGCTCGAATTGAATTTCTTTAACCCTTCCCAACTGGCTCACGAGTTTTCTGAGAAGTTTGCAACTTTGTGGAATCCGTTAATCGATAACTGGACTGAAGCAGGGCTCCTGGCACCCGTCGGAAACCGTTTTGAACTGACGGTTCCCGGTCAATTCTGGCAGGGCCGCATGACTCAGCACATCCTCGACTACTTCAAATCTCAGACAAAATGACCACTAATCTTACTTTCAAATTGACGGCTGCAGCCGCATTGACTTTTTGCTCGCTCGCACTTCAGGCCGAAGAAACTGTTCAGACTTCTGAAGTGACGGTAACCGCCGGCCGCGTGGAACAGCAGCTTCTCGAAGTTCCAATGGCTGTGACGGTTGTGACTAACCAGGAAATCCAGGAATCTGCCGCCCGCAACGTAGGCGAGCTCCTGGAAGACATTCCGGGCGTCATGGTCAATAACGCCGGTTCTCAGGGCTTAAAGCGCGTTTCCATCCGCGGAGAGGATACCTTCAGAACCCTGACTCTTATTGATGGCCAGAAGATTTCCGAACAGAAATCCATGTCCGGCGCCTCGATTCTGATCGATCCGAGTTCTATTGAGCGCATTGAAGTGATCAAAGGGCCGGCTTCCGTGCTTTACGGTTCGGATGCTCTGGGTGGCGTGGTGAACATCATCACGAAGAAGGGTTCTAAGAAACCTTTTGAAGCTGAGGGTTCTGTGGCCTGGAACGGCGCCGGGCACGGCTGGGCGGAAACTATTTCTCTTGGCGGGACCTACAAAGGTTTAAATTACCATTTGGACGCCGGTTATCAGAGCCACGGAAACATCAAGACTCCGCTCGGATACCAGAAAGGTACAGACTTCCGTCAGAAGAATGCTTCTGCTTTCTTGAGCTACGACTTCAATGAGCATTTCACTGCCGGTCTGCGTGCGGATACTTTTGACAGCGACATCAATTCCTCTAGCTGGGAATACGAACAAGACCCGAACAGCGAGTTCTTTGTTCGCATTCCGAAGTGGAAGCGAGACAAGGTTGCACTCTTTGCAGAAGGCAAGAACCTTAACGAATACCTGACCCGTCTGCGTTGGGACGGCTATTGGCAGAAGAACCATAAGAACATGAGAAATTATGTTTCTCAGCCTAATGGACGCATGAAAGTCGTAACGGACTCTCTTGCAGACAATCGCATTAAAACTTATGGAACAAGTCTTCAGGCTGACTGGCAGCTGGGAGAATCGAATTTCCTGATTAGCGGTTACGAGTTTGTTCAGGATCAGTTGGAAGCTGATACCTTGGCCAAGACAACTATGGCGCCGATGCTCAATACCGTGACAAACCGTTATGTAAAGGGCAAAGAAACAACCAATGCGATTTTTGCGTCGATGGAAACTTCTCTGCCGCAGGACTTCACTCTGAATTACGGCGTTCGGTACACGTGGGTAGATTCCAAGCTGAGTAAAGCGGTTGGTGTTAAAAACGGATATGCTCCAGGCACGAAGTACAACAATGCGCCGGATGATAAGGTTGGTCAAGTCGGAAGTGATAAAAACAGCCGTCCTGTCTTTAACTTGAGCCTGAATTGGACAGGATTGCCAGATACTTCTTTAAGAGCAGGATGGTCTCAGGGCTTCCGTGTTCCTAACCTTCAGGAAAAATACCTGATCAATAATATGGGCGGGGGTACTATCTACGGGAACTCCAGTCTCAAACCGGAGAAGTCCAACAACTTTGAAGTTGGAGCACGTTATGCCGGAAGAGCAGTAGAAGCAGACTTTGCTCTCTTCTATAACCTTGCGGATGACTACATCTCTACTGAGCATTTCAACTCCAGAGAATATAGGTACGTGAACGCAGATAAGGCTAAAACCTTCGGTGCCGAACTTTCCGTCAACTTTAAGCCGACGGACCACTTCTTCCCCTATGCCAGCATGACTTGGCTGCGCAGAAAGACCGAATGGGGCAACGGCGTCTCAACCTATGATTCCGGAGTTGCCGGGTTTACGGCCCGCTACGGCGTGAAGACAGAGTTCGAAGTCTTTAACGGCCGCTGGAATACGGATACGTATCTCAGAAGCAAGACGGCATCTAAGTCTTATTCGACATCTGCTAATGAGACGACCCGCGTTGCCGGTTATACAACGCTTAACTTTGCGACCACTTATCACTTCGGTCCGCAGAAGCGTTACATGGTAAGCGCTGAGGCCATCAACATTACGAACCAGCTTTATTCGTACGGCGATTCGATCTACGAACCCGGACGCCATTTCAACTTCAAGCTGAGCGCGAAGTATTAAGCGGTAATAAGGATTCATTTCAACGGAAAACAACATGACGGAAATGACATTGGAGAGAAAAGAAAGCCGCTCTTGGCTCAGAAGGTTCGGTGACCGCTGGGGTGCTCGTGACCTCGTGGTGATCGGAGTTTTTGCCGCGACCGCAAAACTCTCCACGGTTTTAATCGCTATGGTGGGCGGAGGAATGAATCCTGTCAGTCTTCTGCTTAAAAATGTGGTTTTCACCACACTGCTGGTGATCATGCTTTACAAAGTGAGACAGCCGGGAACGCTGAGCCTCTTTGTTATCGTGAGCGCGCTGGTGAACTTCCTGCTCTTGGGCGGAAATGTCACACTCATTCCGCCCATGCTGGCAGCCGCTTTAGTCTCCGAAGCAGTGATGAAGTTTGTTAAAAGCCTTGGCTGGAAAGGCGCTGTTTTCTGGGGCGTCGGCTGCTTTGACTTCCTCTCCAAAGGATTGTCGCTCGCCGTTTCCTATCTCATGATGCGCGAATCTCCGGCCCTGATGGCAGTAGTTCTGCCGATTGTCCTGATCGGTTATGCCGGTTCTTTGATCGGTCTTTACACCGGTTACCGTTCTATGAAGGAATTAAGACATGCAGGCATCGTCCGCTTCTAAGTTCGATGTTTTAACGCGGCTGGATGTTCGCAGCAAAATGTTCATTGCCGCCTTGGCGGCAGTGATGACGATTGCACTTTCTTCACTGAATTCACAGCTGCTGCTTTTTACAACATCACTGCTTTATCTGTTTGCACTCGGCCGCTACAAACTGATTTTTGTGAGCTATGCCGTAGCGCTCCTTATGATGGCGCTGTCCGTCGGATTTGCTTCTATCTTGGCACTGTTCATTCCTTCTATGGGAAAAAGTTTGGAACTCGGCTCTTTGTGCATTCCGTTCCTGAGAGCCCTGACAGTGATGAACACAATTCTGCCGATGGCCTTTACAGGAAGACTGCAGAACATCTTGAACGGCCTTCAGCAGCTGAAGCTCCCGTTCATTATTTATCTTCCGGCCGCTGTGATTATTCGTTTTATTCCGACGTTTGCCGGCGATGTGAAGCAGATCTGGGAGTCTTTGAAGATAAGAGGTTTCAAGATCAATCCGTGGCAGTGCACGATTCATCCGATTCGTACGACGCGTCTTTTGTTTACGCCGCTTCTCTTCAGAGCGCTCAAAACCAGTGACGAGTTGGGCATTGCAGCTGAACTCAAAGGTCTTCATGCCGGGAGTAATTCGGGTTCTATGCACAGAAGGAGATTCGGGAAGCATGACATCGCAGCCATTAGCCTTGTCCTCTTAATCTGCACGGGAGCGGTTTTACTTCAAATTTACTTTCCTACCGACATTAAGGCGGCAATGAGATGATTGAACTGAAAAACGTCACTTATCGTTATCCGTTTTCCGACAGAAACGCGCTCGAAGATATTTCTTTGACCGTTCGTCCCGGCGAAGCCGTACTTTGCACTGGCGTATCCGGCTGCGGTAAATCCACCTTAATTCGCCTGATCAACGGTCTTTGCCCGCATTATTTCGGAGGCGAACTTAAAGGAACCGTTCGCGTCGCAGGCCAAAACAATCAAACGCTGAAACTGCACGAGATCAGCAGCCGGGTTGGCACACTCTTTCAGAATCCGGAGAGCCAGTTCTTTGCGCTCGGTGTGGAAGAGGAAATGGCATTTAAGCCTGAGTCCAGAGGTATGCATCCCGATAAGATCCGTGATCTCATCGCGAAGACTTCTCAGCGCTTCGGCTTGAATTCCGTTTTAAAGAATACGATCCATGAACTTTCTCAGGGACAAAAACAGAAAGTCGGCTTGGCTTCCCTGATGATGGAACCGCTGCAGGTCTTGATTCTGGATGAACCGACAGGAAACCTCGATCCGGAATCTACGATGGATTTGGCCGAGGAGATTCTGCGGTTAAAAGAGAAGGGCGTTGCTGTCCTGATTGTCGACCATCGCTTGTACTGGTTAAAAGACGTTGCTGACCGCGTCTGCGTGATGGAAAAAGGAAGAATCGTCCAGGAGGGCACTTTTGATGATCTCAGCGACGAAGTCCGAGAACGCTACGGATTAAGAAAAGTCGATGTTGAAGATAAAAGACACGAACTTCCGTCGTTGTCCGAGGGCAAAGAAACCGTAATGAAGGTCTCGGATCTTTCGTTTGCTTACCCGAGAAAGCCGAAGATTTTTAACGGCACCGACCTGGAACTGCGCAAAGGTATAACAGGGCTTTTCGGCCCGAACGGTACCGGCAAAACGACTTTGGCCCGGATTCTCACAGGTTTAAATAAACCAACCCAAGGGACACTAGAAATAAGAGGCAAGAAGGTCAAACCTCAGGAATGCCTTAAGCATGTCGCGGTGGTTCTGCAGAATGCAGACCACCAGCTGTACATGCGGACGGTTTTTGATGAACTTCTGACCAGTCTGGAAGCGGCCGGTTGCCGCGGCGGCAAGCAAGCCGCCGAGGAGCTGATGCAGCTTTTTGACCTGACAGAACTCAGAGATCGTCATCCTCATTCACTTTCCGGCGGGCAGCAGCAAAGGCTCGTGATTGCCTGCGCGTTTGCCAAAAAACCGGACGTGATTATTTTGGATGAACCGACAAGCGGCTTAGACGGAGCAAATCTTCATCGAATTGCCGGAGCCTTACGACAGCTTTCTGACGAAGGCAAAGCCGTTCTTGTCATCACTCATGATTTGGAGCTCGTGGACATGGTGTGCGACAGCGCGATCCGACTCCCGCTTCAAAAAACAAATCTTTCAGCAACTCTTCAATAAATTAGATCGGAAAACCTATGACAACAATCGTTGAACAGCAGAACAAAATTAATGAACTTTTAAACGGCGGCCGTCCCGTCACACTGGAGACGATTGCTCAGGCACTCTCCGTGACCGCTCAGGAAGCCGCACACCTTCTTCCCGAAGGTTCTGCCACCTTTGCTCCGGGCTCCGATTTTGAAAGCGTTTGGGCCTCGATCGCCGAATGGGAAAAAATCACTTTCATTGTGACTGCTCACGGCAACGTCATCGAGGTTGAGACCAAACTCGTGACGGGTAAAGCAGCCATGGGCTACTACAATCTGATGGGAGGCAAGAGCCCGCTTCAAGGTCACTTTAAGTACGGCGACATTTCCGAGATCGGCTTTGTGACTATGCCGTTCTTGGGCCGTGAAAGCCACTTCGCCGCTTTCTTTACAACTTCCGGCGAAGTTGCTTACTCCATGTACGTCGGTCGCGAAAAACACAAGTTAATTGAAAGCGCCAAAGAAAAATTCCTTGCCCTCCAGCAGAAGTACAAAGCTTAATGAGAGGAAGAGAATGAAAGTTTTAGTTGCATACGCCACCGTTACCGGAAACACTGAGATTATTGCCCGCGCAATTGCTTCGGCAATTCCCGGCGCCGATCTCAAAAAACTGCCGACCGACGTCAATTCTCAGAATTACGACTTTATCTTCGCCGGTTTCTGGTGCGACAAAGGTACACCGGATGAAGTATGGCAGGCATTCCAGAAAGAGGCTAAGACCAAACCGATTGCGTACTTCGGAACGATGGGCGGAGATCCCAACAGCGAACGCGGACAGGCTTGGGTTAACAAGGTAGCAGGTCTTTTCCCATGCGAAAACTTCAAGGGTCTTCGTGTTTGGCAGGGAAAGATCGACCCTAAGATCTTAGCCGCTATGGCCAAGATGCCCGGCGCAAAACCGATGACGCCGGAGCGTCAGGCCAGATTGGATGAAGCCGCCAAGCACCCGACAGCCGAAGATCGGGCTCAAGCCGGAGCTTGGGCCTTAGAGCTTCTTAAAAACTTCCGTAATGACAAATAAACATGGACATTAAAGAGATTTACAACCAGATCGGATGCGCCGGTATTGCGCTGGTAATTATCGGAGTATTTGCTCTTTACATTACCGTTTGGAATTTTCTTTATTTGAGAGGCGTGCTCTCTAAATTTAAAAAGCATTTCCACGGGATGGACCAGGCGATACCGGAGCGCATTCGTCGTTACTTCGGAGAGAGCACAAATCCTTTGGAATGCATCGTGCGCGATATAGTCATGACGCACGGCGCTCACTCCGACGACATTCGTGCGGAAGTAGCTTACTTGTTCCACAAGCATTTCAAGCCAGTGAACAATGCGCTGACTTGGCTCAAGTTAATTTCCGCCGTTTCTCCGCTGCTGGGCCTTTTGGGTACGGTTATCGGTATGGTGACGGTTTTCCGCACTATTTCCGAGAACGTTTCTCCTGATCCCACGATGCTCGCGGGCGGTATTTGGACAGCCCTCATCACAACTGTGATGGGTTTGGTGGTCGCGATTCCGGCGCTGATGGCTTATTACTACCTGATGCTCAAAGTTAAAGAGCTTCGAATCGAGGCCGTGGAATACAGCTATAGAGCTTTAAATATCCGCCGAGAACCTTGCCGCTGCGCCCAGAAGATGGAAGAAGACGAGCAAAAAGCAGCCTGAGATTTAAGAGATAGATATGTTTGACGAACTCGAAGAAGAGCCCCGGGTGGATTTGACGCCGCTCATTGACGTGATTTTCATGTTGGTCATCTTTTTTGTGATGACCATGACGTTCAGCAAACCCGTGCTGGATGTCGTATTGCCTGCGGCCCAGAACTCCGAGGTCAAGAAAAAGACGGCGGAACTCGTCATCAGCGTGAAGTCCGACGGAAAGTATTTCTTTAACGATCAGGAAATTCCTAAAGAAGAGCTTTCCCGTTTCTTGTCCGAACATCCGGAAGGCACGCTCAACCTGATGGTAGATGAGAAGGCTCCGTTCGAAGCTTTTGTTTATTTGGCTGACTTGGCGAAAGTCAATAGAGAAGGCCGTTTTGTGATCAGTACTAAAGCAGCACCTAAGAATTAAGATGTTTAGTCCTAAACGCAAAGACAATGAATTACTCAAGGCCAAACGGCTTTCCAAAGCTGCTTTGGCTGCCTTTGCCTGCGCGTTTGCTTGGGCAGCCTGCACGATTAAAACAGATGCTCCGCAGCCTTCTCAGCAGCCGCGGACGATAGAACTGAGTTTTTCTCAGATTCAGGATATTCAACCGGAAGAAGCACCGGAAGTCCGGCCGGAACCTCAGCCACAATCGGTCATCGAAGAACCTAAAAAACTTCTCACAGATGAATCGGAATTTAAAGTCGAACCTGAAAAGGTTGTAGAAGAAAAGCTTCCTGAATCTGAAGCAAAACCGGTACCTCCGGCGCCCGTACCCGCTGAGCAGTCCAAACCGAAGAAGGCTGACCCGGAGAAACCTAAGCCTAAAGCTTTAGAGAAGCCGAAACCGGCTAAGAAGCCAAAAGAACCCAAGGCAGAAAAGGGAGAACCCGCGCTTCAAAAAGCTTCTGAATCTGCTGAAGCGAAGGCGGCCTCGCATGCTGCTGCAGAGCAGGCACCTAAAAGGAAAAGCATCACTGCAATGCTTGTGAGTTTGGTTGAAAAACACAAGCGTTATCCGAAAGCAGCGAGAAGGGCGGGAATGGAAGGCGTCGTTTTAGTGGAATTTACGGTCGACTCAAGCGGTAAAGTTACCGGCGCCTCAGTCATTAAGAAATCGGGCAACGGTCCCTTGGACTCAGCCTCTCAGGAGTTAAGCAATCGAATCATCGGGACGGCTTTTAATGTTCCTAATGCTGGGATGAAGATCCAGGTTCCGATTCGGTACAGTCTTGATTAACAAAAGATGAGAAACTTGAGTGAGGGAGGAGGGAGTAAGCGTTGCTGTCATTCATTTTTTGAGCGATTTGCCAGTTTTGGGAAATTGCGTATAATTCAATTCTCTTTCGGAAGGGTGGCAGAGCGGTTGAATGCAGCAGTCTTGAAAACTGTCGATGAGTGATCCTCATCCGTGGGTTCGAATCCCACCTCTTCCGCCAGCCTTAGGTGCGCTAAAAATCTTTCCTTTTCTCAAAAAGACCTATAAACCTGCCAATTCAATGGGTTTTGCAGTTTCACTTCCATCTAGTAGAACGTCTTATAACCAATTGAATCCGCGGTTAGGTACTCATACAAGTTCATCTTTTAATCTTTCTTTGTAACTGTCTTATTCTCTAACTTCTTAGTAAAAGGGCAGGCCTAAGCACTGACGTAATCTGTATAGCTTAGGTCCTCTTAACGAGCACCGGAGCTTATTATTGCGGGTTGGCTATTTTGACGGATTAAAGATGGGGTCCAGCGAAGGCTTCATAATCAAAGGCTTCGGTCAGGTTTGCGGTAAGAAGGATTGTTGAGCTCGTCTGAGACAACTCTCTCAGACAAACGGAAAGAGAACTTCTATGGCTAGGGCATTCGTTTTGATATGAGAACAGGAGTAAGAGAAAAGAGGGATTAAGTTAAAACTGGAGAAGAAAAGGTTGCAGTCGGGGCGTCGGGAGTTGAACCCGCTACGGCCTACCAAAACCTTTGGCTGCGCCCCGTAAAATGTTTTTCAGACATCGCACAAATAATAATCTATCTTTTGCTCCAGAGCTAATTCAAATAAATAAGCCAGGTCGGACGCATCAGAAATTAAATAGAAGACCACGATAAGGGTTTCCTTTTGAAGGGAGACCTTAGCCCAGGGAG
>ENA-UESD01002513-UESD01002513.1-human-gut-metagenome-genome-assembly--contig:-NODE-2513-length-12889-cov-18.275367_pt1 | contig 12889 bp, 9 predicted proteins | sample MGYA00242985_ERZ507986 | MGnify/ENA primary metagenome ERZ507986 (study PRJEB26167, sample SAMN06115408) | human gut metagenome | host: Homo sapiens | place: China:Guangxi | collected 2016-04-06... | reverse complement strand
CGGACAATCTTACAAAAGGCATAGCGTCAGTCTTAATATTCGTTAAGAATCGCCAAAAATTTCTCTTGTACACAAGACATATTCCATTTTGGCATAGTTTCCGAGCCACCACAATGCCGATCCACCGTTCCCCGGTTTCGGAGAGCAGCAGACCGACTCTAAAACTATGATACCTTAAGACCGGACGTTTGTAAAATCGTCAGATCCAATCTTGAACCATTCTCTGGGAGAATGGTTGCTTACTGGTTGTTCCGATAGTAGTTGATGAGGCAGCCGTCGGCGATGATCTGACGCTCCGGCTCGGTGAGGGCACCGGTGGAGACCGGGAAGGCGGTCACGGTGCCGTCCGGTTTAACGGCGTAAGCAGTAAAGCTGGCCTTGTTCTCGAGAACGGCCTCGCGGATACCAGGCACAAAGATGTAATCGCCCAGTTCAAACACCTCGGGGTTCTCTACGAGGAAGGGCGTCATGCCCCAGTTGATGCAGTTGGAGCGATAACGCTTGGTGGCGTACTGCTTGGCAAAGTTAGCGGATGCACCCATGACACGCTGGCAGGAAGCAGCCTGCTCACGGGCGGAACCGTCGCCGGGCATATTGGCGAAGATGGTGGAGCCGATGTCGGTGTGGGCGGGATCGTTCTTCACACCAGCCTTAGTCAGGGCAGCATAGACGTTCAGGACTTCCTCGGGCAGGGCCTTGCCCGCCTCACGGTCGCGCTCGATCTGGCGCATGACCTTGCTGCGGCCCACGTACTGGGGGTCACGGCGGCTCAGTGCGAACTCCGACAGACGTTCGGGGTTGGAGCGATAGGAAGAAGTCTCACCGGAGGGGATCAGCTCGTCGGTGGTGGTGACGGGGTCGGTGATGTAGGAGCAGACCTTGACCAGCAGATCGTCGGTCAGGGCAGGCATCTCGGGCCAGTCCTTGATGTTCGGGCCAAAGCGCAGCTCGGCGTCCGGTTCAGCCTTGCCCCAGCCGTTGTAGACGCGCTTCTCGTACAGGGAAGCGTTGTAGTGGTACTCAGGGTTCGTATACTCCACGTCCAGGTCGGTGGCGGCGGTCAACTTGCCGCCGTTGGCTGCGGTGGCGGCGATGGAACGTGCGTCCATCAGGGCAACACTGCTCATCTGGCCCTCACCCGGCTTGGAGCCTTCGCGGTTGGGGAAGTTGCGGGTGGTGTGGCGGATGGAGAACTCGCCGTTGGCCGGGCAGTCGCCTGCACCGAAGCAGGGGCCGCAGAAGCACTCGCGCATGATGGCGCCGGCGCCGACCAGATCGGAGGCGCAGCCATTGCGGATAAGCTCTGCCAGAGCGGGCATGGAGCCGGGGTAGATGCTCAGAGTGAAGGCACCGTTGCCGCAGCTCTTGCCGCGCAGGATATCAGCAGCAGCGCAGATGTTGTCGAAAGTGCCGCCGGCGCAGCCAGCGATCTCGCCCTGATCCACCCAGACAGCACCGTCGTGGAACTTGCTGTCCAGATTCATCTTGGCACCCTTGATCTGCTTGTTGGCCTCTTCCTGTACAGCGTGCAGGATGTCGGCAGCGTTGGCCTGCAGCTCGTGGATGGTGTAGGTGTTGGAGGGGTGCATCGGCATAGCGATGGTGGACTCAATGGTGCTCAGGTCGATGTAGACGCAGCCATCGTAGTAGGCCACCTCCGCAGGCTGCAGCTTCTTGAAGTCCTGCGGACGGCCGTGGATGGTGTAGTAACGCTGGGTCTCCTCATCGGTGACCCAGATGGAGGACCAGCAGGTGGTCTCGGTGGTCATGACATCGATGGCGTTGCGATACTCGATGGGCAGGCCGGCAATGCCGGGGCCGACGAACTCCATGACCTTGTTCTTGACATAGCCCTTCTTATAGACGGCACCGCAGATGCTCAGAGCCACGTCGTGGGGACCGATGCCCGGGCGGGGCTTGCCGGTCAGGTAGATGGCAATGACCTGCGGACGAGCGAAGTCATAGGTGCGGCCCAGAAGCTGCTTGGCCAGCTCGCCGCCGCCCTCGCCGACCGCCATGGTGCCCAGTGCACCGTAGCGGGTGTGGGAGTCGGAGCCGAGGATCATCTTGCCGCCGCCGGCCATGGTCTCACGGTTGTAGCTGTGGATGTTTGCCATGTTGGTAGGAACGTAGATGCCGCCGTATTTATGAGCGGCGGACAGGGCGAATTTGTGGTCGTCCTCGTTGATGGTGCCGCCGACAGCGCAGAGGCTGTTGTGGCAGTTGGTCAGGACGTAGGGCAGCGGGAACTGCTTCATGCCGGAAGCGCGGGCCGTCTGGATGATGCCGACATAGGTGATGTCGTGGCTGGTCATCGAGTCGAACTTCAGTTGCAGCTGGTCTGGATCACCGCTCTTGTTGTGGGCCTGCAGGATACCGTAGGCCATAGTGCCTTTCTCAGCTTCCTTTGCGTCCACGGTGCGGCCGGTCTTCTGGGCCACTTCCTCAGGGCAGGAGCAGATGGTCTCGCCGTTTACGAGGTAGATACCGTTATCGTATAATTTCAGCATGGTACTCTCCATTTTTCGCACATTTGCGTTCTTATACTCTCTCAAAAAGGCACTCCGGAAAAGGGGAGCCTCCCCTCCCCGGAGTGAATCAGACTTTTACAGAACCATAGAAACGATGAGGTTGAATATAGCTGCAACACCGATGCTGATAGGCGTTGCGACGAACAGCAGACGGTTGAACAGGCTGCTGCGCTCTTCCTCATTGCCACAGGAACCCAGAATCAGGGAACCGCCGGAAGAGAAGGGGCTGATTGCACTGCTCTGCGCGCCGAGAACCGTGCAGGTGAACAGATTGGCCGCGCCCAGACCCGTCGTTGCGGACAGACCGGGGATCAGCGGGAACAGAGCCGGGCAGACAACGCCGGTGGTAGAGCTGAAGAAGCTCATGACTGCGCCGACCAGACTGAATGCGATCGGAACCAGGAAGGTCGGAACGTTGCTGCCGATCCAGTTGGACAGCAGGTCAATGGTTCCAGCCTCAACTGCAACGGCGATCAGCATACCAGCTCCGGCGATCATCAGGATAGTATTCCAAGGAACACGAGCGATGATTTCCTTCTGCGGAGCAAGCTTCATCAGCAGCGCAATGACAGCGAAGACGAATGCGACCAAGCCGACGTCGATCTTTCCTGCAACCAGCTTGATGACCGCATTGCCGGGGATCAGCAGCTTGAGCAGCGGGAAAACCAGAACGACTGCCATCATCGCGACCATGAGATAGAGCGTCTGCTTCTGTGCGGTGGTGTATACTTCCGGTTTTTCAAACTTGACATCTTTGCCGATGTTGCGGTTTGCAGGCAGTGCAAAACGGAAAATCGTAATGAGGATCAGAGAGAACAGGACTGCCAGACCGAACATTTTCAGGCAGGTCACGAAAGAATCAATGGCTTCCAGTTCGGGAGCTGCCTCATAGGAGCTGTCCATCAGACCACGGAAGATAACGCCAAGCGCAGCCGTCGGGAAATCACCGCCCGCCAATGCGCCGCAGTTGATGGCGACTGCACCGGTCAGCTTGTCCATCTTGGACTCTTCGCAGATGAGCAGCGTGATGGGAGCGAGGAATGCCAGAACCGTGAAGTACGCTGCACCCATGACCGACAGGATGACAGCAACGGCGAACAGTGCATATGGCAGCATTCCCGGGAATTTACGGCAGGCATACAGCAGCGAGCGGGAAATCTTTTCCAGCGTGCCATTGGCTGCTGCAACATTATAGAACAACGAAACGGAGATGATGACGAACATCGTGTTCGTCGGCCAGAATGCAATCAGAGCTTTCGGCTTGAGATCCAGCCAGAAACAGCCGATAAAATATGCAAATACAATGCAGAAGAAACCCGTATTGATCTTGGTTTTATAGCCAAGAAAGACTGCCAGTGCGATGGCAGCGATAATAACAGCACTTTGCATGGAACATCCTCCTTATTCCACTTCTTCGGCGTTACTCGATGCCGAGCAAGCCTGCCGCAATGGTATGCGACATGTAGTAAATCTGGTCGTCCGGCACACCATGATCCGACAGATATTGGAGATACTGCTGCATCGCGATCTCCCAGTGAGGATTCTCGGTCTGACCGCCGTCTGTGCTGATGAGCACATTCTTGTAACCAACCTCTTTGATGACCTCGAGGTTTTCGGGCAGATTGCTCTTGTACTTGCCGCCGCCCATGTTCTGTGCATAGCAGCGTTCCAGCAGAACATCGTAATCCTTGACGATCCGTTTCTGGTCTTCGATGCTCATGTCGACGACCCACCATTCCGGATGGGTGACGACCAGCTTCTTGACACCGGCAGCGCGGGCTGCATCGCAGACGATGAAGCTCTCTTCGGGGGAGATATGCGCCGTGCCGAGTACTGCGTCATAATCCTTGACCAGCTGGAAGATGTCCTTCATCTCGGGAACAATTTTTCCATTCTCGGTCACCTTCACGCCATCGTCCGGGTTCTTGCCGAACTTTGCCAGATGGTTCTGGGCGTGCTGTGTCGGCAGCCAGACCACTTTGGCTCCCAGCTTCAGCGCGACCTCGACCGCCGCCGGATTCAGGCCGCCGACCGGATGGTTCAGGGTGATGCTGCCGAACATGGTAAAGTCCTTGTCGCCATGGACGATCTTGTTATAACGGTTGCACAGATAAGCCCGATCCATCGTCGTACCCTGATGGGTCTTGATGACAATGGCTCTTGCGCCCACCTTGATCGCGGCATCCGTCAGCTCCAGATCGTCATACGCTCTCAGTCGAAGATCCGGATTGGTGTGGACGTGCATATCAATAACGCCCTTCATCGAATATACGCTCATGTTTTACCTCTTTTCCATCATGATCCTGTACAAAAGAATCCTCATCTGCAGTTGAAGTTCTGGTGATTTTAGTATATAATCATTTCTGCGATTGGAAAAGTCCTGTTTTTATAATAGCCCCTATAGGCAAAACCGATAGAAAAAAAGAAATTTCTGTCGTTTTTGGAGGAATTGTCATGGATCTCCGCGAACTATACTATCTGAACGCCCTTGCCGAAGAGCAAAGCATCTCGAAAGCCGCCGAGCGGCTGTACATCGCGCAGGCCAGCCTGAGCCAATTCCTGCGCCAGTTCGAGGCGCAGCTTGGCTCCCCCATCTTCGTGCGCACCAACAAGGGTATCCGCCCCACCCCTTCCGGCAAGGTTTTTCTGAGTCACGCTAAGCACATCTTAAAAGAGTACCAGCAGGCCCAGCAGGAGTTCTGGGACAACGAGAACACCGTCGGCGGCACCGTGTTCTTTGGGGTCAGCTCCTTCCGCGGCAGCTATGTCATCCCGCCCATCCTGAAAAAATTCTACGACCAGAACCCTCGGGCTACCATCAACATCTACGAGGGCAACAGCATGAATCTGGTGGAGAAGATCCGGGAGGGTGAGCTGGACCTTGCGCTCTCCGCCTACCCCATCGTCAGCACCGAGGGCATCCAGATGGAATACCTCTACCGGGACGAGGTGCTGCTGGTCGCCACCAAAGACCACCCGATTTTACAGCAGGCCCGCATGGACGAGACCGGGCGGCTCCGCGTCTCGATGGAGGAAGTCACCCACCATGAGTGCATCCTCAGCGGCAAGGATACCATGCTGGGTCACCTGATCCGAAGTGCGTTCGGAGCTTACGGCCTGCGGCTGAAATCGAAGCACGGCAACATCACCGCCGCATTTGCCGCATCCATGGCACGGGTTGGCCTTGCTCTGGCTTTCACCTACCGCTCCTGCATCGTCGAAGAGCCGGATGTCGTCTACCTCTCACTGGGGTCGCAGGGGCTTTACCTCCGGCTGGCTCTGCTCTCCCCCACCACCGACTACCGCTCCAAGGCGACGCTGGCCCTGACCAAGCTGCTCCGCGAAGAGCTGAGCGGCAAAAACGCAGATAAAAAGACACCCTCGCCGTCCAATCAGATCAACGAAGGTGCCCTGTAAGGTTCGATTCTGTTTATGCGTGATTGAAGCCCTTGCCGAACACCTCGGTGGTGCTGAGCATCGAGATAAAGGCGTTGAGGTTCTCCTTATGGATAAATGCCTGCAGCTGCAATGCCTCGCGGTGGGTGAGGGTCGTATAGATCATGTAGTGGGGCCGGTCGGTATAGGCACCGTAGCAGGGCGTATAGGTCGCGCCGCGCACCAGCTTGCGCATGACGAAGTCACAGATGGGGTCTTTGTCGTCGCAGATGATGAGGATGGCCTTGCACATCTTCATCTGTTCCAGCACGGCATCGACGACGAGGCTCTTGACCGTCAGACCCACGAAAGAGTAGAGAGCGGTGTAGAGGTCGAAGACGAAGCAGGCTGCCAGCACCATGACGAAGTCGGTGATAAAAAGCGCCTCGCCGGTGTTCTTCATATGGGCGTATTTTTTCAGGATGAGGGCGACGACATCGGTGCCGCCGGAAGACGCGCCCACGTTGAAGAGCAGAGCCGACGCAATGGCGGGCAGGGCGATGGCGAAGACCAGGTCCAGCATGGGCTGGTCGGACAGGGGGCCGCTGAGGGGGACATATTTTTCAAAAAGAGCCAGCTCTGCCGTCATGACGACAGTGGCCCAGCCGGTGCTGATGGCAAAATCCTTGCCGAGGAATATCCAGCCCAGAATGAGCAGGAGGATATTGGCACAGGACGAAAAAGCTGAGGCCGACAGGGGCGTGAGCTTTGCCACAAGGGCCGCGCCGCCGGTCACGCCGCCGAAAACGAAGTTGTTGGGGAATTTGAAGAAGTATACGCCGATGGTCATGATGCTGATACTCAGGGTGATGATAACGTATCGACTGACGATCTGCAAGATCTTTTCCCGCGTGCTGATCTCCATTTGACTGTTTCCTTTCGCCGTCCGCGCGGCACTCTCTTCTCACACGAAGGGCCGTTTCTCTGCCCATTACCTGTGTTATTGTAACACTGCCCACCGCGCCATTCAAGAGGAAAAAGTTTTCCGCACAAAAACCGCCCGCTTCGTTTTCCACAAAGCGGGCGGCAGATGTTGAATTTATGGAAGTGCTTACAGCTTCTTGCCGGTCAGCATCTCGTAAGCTTCCTCATACTTGGCGATGGTCTTGTCGATGACGTCCTGCGGCAGGTCGTAATCACTGTCGGGGTTGGCCAGCAGCCAGTTGCGGACGAACTGCTTATCAAAGGAGGGCTGACCGTGGCCGGCCTCGTAGCCCTCCAGCGGCCAGAAGCGGGAGGAATCGGGGGTCAGCATCTCGTCGCCGAGGATGACGTTGCCCTCCTCATCCAGACCGAACTCAAACTTGGTGTCGGCGATGATGATGCCGCGGGAGAGGGCATACTCAGCGCACTTCTTATACAGCGCGATGGTGTAGTCACGCAGCTTGGTGGCGTACTCCTCGCCCTTGCCGGGGAACAGCTTTTCCAGCACGTCGATGCTCTGCTCGTAGGAGATGTTCTCGTCGTGGTCGCCGATCTCAGCCTTGGTGGAGGGGGTGTAGATGGGCTCAGGCAGCTTCTCGGACTCCTTCAGGCCCTCGGGCAGCTGGATGCCGCAGACCTTGCCGGTCTTCTGGTAGCTGGCCCAGCCGCTGCCGGTAATGTAGCCGCGGACGATGCACTCGACGGGCAGCATGGTCAGCTTGCGGCACATCATGCTGCGGCCCTCGTACTGGGGCTGCCGGAAGAACTCGGGCATCTCCTTCACGTCCACGCTCAGCATATGGTTGGGCAGCAGGTCGCGGGTGTAGTCGAACCAGAACTTGCTCATCTGGGTCAGCACCTTGCCCTTGTTGGTGACTTTATTCTTTAAGATAACATCGAATGCAGAGATGCGGTCGGTGGCGACCATGATGAGGCTGTCGCCGTTGTCGTAGATCTCACGGACCTTGCCTTCCTTGATGGGCTTGAACTCAGTCATAGCAAAACTCTCCATTTCCCTTATTCCGTAGGTATCTTTTCTTTTGGTCATTGGCAGGCTGTCTGCCGTCCTGTTACACTATAATCTTACCATAGGAATTGTCCGTTGGGAAGAAACAGATGGGAGAGAAATGGGCCGATTTTTGGTTTTTTCTCGTGAAAAGTGCTAAAATCAAGCTTAAATTTTCGTCGTTTTGACGGTAAAAGTCGTACTTTCGCCCCATTTTCGCCTGCCTTGCTGACCGAAACGCCGTCATTGACGAAATTTGTGAAAACGTGTATCATGGGTAACGGCATCGCATTTTTCAACTTTTGTCTTTTAAGGAGGTCCATGCCATGCGCCCTCTCATCATCGCCCATCGCGGCGCGTCCCATCTGGCCCCTGAAAACACGCTGACCGCGTTCCGTCTGGCAAAGACGCTGGGTGCGGACGGCTTCGAGTGTGACGTTCAAATCACCCGAGACCGTCACCTCGTGGTGGCCCACGACTACCTCACCGACCTCAAGACCGGCGTCCACGGCAACATCCCGGATATGGACTTCGACGACCTGCGCCAGCTGGATTTCGGAAAATGGAAAAGCCCGGAGTTCGCGGGCGAAAAGATCCCCACCCTCGAAGAGGTTCTGGAAGCCGCGCAGGACTTCAGGATGGTACATATTGAGTTGAAGCCCTACTTTGACCGGGACGAAGAGATCGTGGACCGGGTCATCGACGCCGTCCTTGACGCCGGGCTGGAAGAAAAGGCCGTGCTCACCTCCTTCGAGTACGGCACCCTCCGCCGGGTGAAGGAGCGGATGCCCCAGATGGCCACCTGCGCCATGACCCTCAGCCCCGAATCCCAGCTCAGCCAGCCGGCCACCTTCTGGGAGAAGCTGGGCCTCAAGAAGACCGACCCTCTCGTGGAGAAGCTTTCCAGCCCCCAGGCCCTCAGCGAAGCGGCCGCTCTGCTGGAAGACCCCAGCAGTCTGGACGAAGAGAACAGCGTCCTCATCTACTACCTGAAAGACCGTCTCGATTTCCTCTACTCCATCTACCCCGGCATGAACTTGGCCGAAATTCTGCAGCAGTATTATTATCAGACGGATTTTGTGAACTATGTGGCCCAGTTCGGCTTCCCGGTGGATTATGTCGGGCCGGAGTACCACGCCTTTTTCCGGGACAAAGACCTTGTCCCCAACGCCCACGCCCACGGCTTCAAGGTCGCGCCCTGGCCGGTGGGCAATGACAGCCGGGACGACCTGCGCCAGCTGTTCCGGCTGGACCCGGAGCTTGTGGTCACGAATAAGCCCGAGGTGGCCGTTGCTATCCTCACCGGGCTGGGCCAGTGGGACGAATCATCCAAAGAGGGTTGACAGCCCTCTTTTTTCGGAGCATAATAGTCCTGTATCGAACAGTTTTATGTGAAACAGTTCGACGATCGAACATTCACAGCAAAGGTCAAACCAGAAGGATGATACTATGAACCAAGCCTTTGAACCCGCCTGCACCCCCATCGCGCCGCCGTGGGAGGCGCCGCAGGTCATCCCGGCCCAGCTGCGCCGGGTGAACAACCTTATTTTCCGCAAGATAGGCCAGATCGCCCGCACCAATGGCGTGGAGGCCGTGACCCCCATGCACGGCTGGATCATGGAGTACCTCTACCGGAACTCCGACACCCCCGTATTCCAGCGGGACATCGAGCGGGAGTTCTCCATCACCCGCTCCACCGTTACTAATATTTTACAGCTCATGGAGCGCAAGGGCTACATCGCCCGCCGGAGCGTCGCGCAGGACGCCCGCCTCAAGCAGCTGGTCCTCACCGAAAAAGGCCGTCAGTTCCACGAAAACACCATGCTCGCCCTCCACCAGACCGACGAATATGTGGCCGGCCTGCTCACCGAAGAAGAGAACACCGAGCTGCTGCGGCTGCTGAATAAGCTGTATCTGGGACTAAAGTGAAACAAATATGAACTTTTTCCGAAACTTTGAAAAAAGCATTGACATTAAAATTGTTTTGTATAAAATTGTTCCGTACCAAACAATTATTCAAAGGAGGCTCAAAGTATGATAAAGAAGCTTGCTTCCCATCTGGGCGAATACAAACGCGCCGCTCTCCTGACGCCGATGTTTTCCGCACTGGAAGCAGTCATGGACATCCTGCTGCCCACCATCATGGCGTTCATCATCGACCTTGGCATTGAAAAGGGCGATATGAACGCCATCGTCAAATACGGCCTGCTCACCTTCGCAGTGGCGGCCATCGCCCTGCTGCTGGGCGTTCTGGCCGGCAAGTACGCCGCCGAGGCGTCCACCGGCTTTGCCGGCAACCTGCGTGACGCGATGTATGAGAACATCCAGCATTACTCCTTCTCCAACATCGACAAATTCTCCACCGCCGGCCTCGTCACCCGTATGACCACCGACGTGACCAACCTGCAGAACGCCTTCCAGATGATGGAGCGCATGTGTGTGCGCGCCCCGGTCCATCTGGTGTTCGCACTCATCATGGCGTTCAGCATCGGCGGCCCTCTGGCCCTCATCTTCGTGGTGGCTGTCGCCTTCCTGCTGGCCGTGCTGGCAAGCATCATGGTCCCCACCTTCAAGATCTTTGACCGGGTCTTCAAGAACTACGACAACCTGAACGCCTCCGTACAGGAGAACGTCTCCGCCATCCGCGTGGTCAAGAGCTTCGTCCGCGAGGGCTTCGAGAACGAGAAGTACACCAAAGCCTGCGAGGGTCTGTATCAGCAGTTCGTCAACGCAGAGAGCCGTCTGAGCTTCAATAGCCCCGCCATGCTGACGGCTATTTACGGCTGCAACATTGCCCTGAGCTGGTTCGGCGCAAAGTACATCCTGCACGGCGCGCTGACCACCGGCCAGCTGAATGCCCTGTTCGGCTACATCATGAACATCCTGATGGCTCTGATGATGCTGAGCATGGCTTTCGTCATGATCTCCATGTCCGCCGCTTCCGCAAAGCGTATCGTGGAAGTTCTGGACGAGACGACCGACCTTCCCCCCGCCAAAGCTCCCGTGCAGGAAGTCAAGGACGGCAGCATCCGCTTCGACCACGTCACCTTCAAGTACAAGCACGGCTCCGGCCAGCCTGTCCTGAACGACATCACCTTTGACATCAAGCCCGGCGAGACACTGGGCATCATCGGCGGCACCGGCAGCGCAAAGTCCAGTCTGGTGCAGCTCATCCCCCGCCTGTACGACGCCGAGACCGGCACTGTCAGCGTGGGCGGCGTGGATGTCCGGGATTACGATCTCGACGTCCTCCGCCACGAGATCTCCATGGTGCTCCAGAAGAACGTCCTGTTCTCCGGCACCATCCTCGACAACCTCCGCTGGGGCAGCGAGAACGCCAGCGAGGAAGAGTGCATCCGTGTGGCGAAGCTGGCCTGCGCCGATGAGTTCATCGAGCGCTTCCCGGACAAGTACAATACCTGGATCGAGCAGGGCGGCTCCAACGTGTCCGGCGGCCAGAAACAGCGTCTGACCATCGCCCGCGCCCTGCTGCGCAAGCCGAAAGTCCTCATCCTCGACGACTCCACCAGTGCCGTGGATACCGCCACCGACGCAAAGATCCGGAAGGCGTTCCGTGAGGAGATCCCCGGCACCACCAAGATCATCATTGCACAGCGCATTTCCTCGGTGCAGGATGCCGACCGCATCCTCGTGCTGGACAACGGCCAGATCAACGGCCTCGGCACCCACGAGGAACTGCTGAAGAACAACGCGATCTATCAGGAAGTCTACAACAGCCAGACTCAGGGCGGCGGCGACTTCGACAAGCAGGGAGGTGAGCAGTAATGGCAGAACAGAAAGCAAAAGTCGTCCATGGCCCCGGCCCCCGCGGCATGGGAGGCCCGCGTCCGAAGGTCGAGAACCCGGGCAAGCTGCTCAAGCGCATCATGGCAGAGGTGTTCCAGCACTATCTGCCTCACTGCATCCTCGTGCTCATCTGCATCGTGGTCAGTGCGCTGGCCAATGTGCAGGCAAGCCTGTTCCTGCAGACCCTTATCGACGACTATATCATCCCCATGACCCAGCAGCAGGACCCCAGCTTTGCACCGCTGGCCGGTGCGCTGGTGCGCGTCGGCTGCATCTATGTGGTGGGCATCCTCGCCGCCTGGCTCAACGCCCGCATCATGGTCAACGTCACCCAGGGTACCCTGCGCAACCTGCGCATCCAGCTCTTCACCCACATGGAGAGCCTGCCCATCCGCTACTTTGACACCCATCCCCACGGCGACATCATGTCCGTCTACACCAACGACGTGGATACCCTCCGCCAGATGCTCAGCCAGAGCATCCCGCAGCTGGTGTCCAGCGCCATCACCATCGTTTCCGTCTTTGCCAGCATGTGCATGCTGAGCTGGCAGCTCACTATCGTCACCATACTGATGGTGGCCCTGATGCTCTTCTGCTCCAAGAAGATCACCCAGCAGAGCGGCAAGTACTTCATCGCACAGCAGCGCGACCTCGGCAAAGTGAACGGCTACATCGAAGAGATGATGGAAGGCCAGAAGGTCGTCAAGGTCTTCACCCACGAGCAGAAGGCCCTTGAGGGCTTCCGCGAGCTGAACGACAAGCTCAAGGACAGCGCCAAGCAGGCCAACAGCTTCGCCAACATCATGATGCCCGTCAACGCTCAGCTGGGCAACATCAGCTACGCCATCTGTGCTCTGGTGGGCGCAGCCATGGCCGTCACCGGCATGGGCGGCGTCACGCTGGGTACTGTCATGGCGTTCCTGTCCCTGAACAAGAGCTTCAATATGCCCATCAGCCAGGTGTCCATGCAGGCCAACAGCATCATCATGGCACTGGCCGGTGCAGAGCGCATCTTCAAGATGATGGATGAGCCCAGCGAGACCGATGAGGGCTATGTCACCCTCATCAACGCCAAGTACGACAAGGACGACAACCTCGTGGAGGCCAACGAGCGCACCGGCATCTGGGCCTGGAAGCACCCCCACCACGACGGCACCACCACCTACCACAAGCTGGAAGGCGACAT
>ENA-UESD01002512-UESD01002512.1-human-gut-metagenome-genome-assembly--contig:-NODE-2512-length-12891-cov-2.956142_pt1 | contig 12891 bp, 10 predicted proteins | sample MGYA00242985_ERZ507986 | MGnify/ENA primary metagenome ERZ507986 (study PRJEB26167, sample SAMN06115408) | human gut metagenome | host: Homo sapiens | place: China:Guangxi | collected 2016-04-06... | reverse complement strand
TGCGCTCAAAGCAGAGATTTGCGGCCGCCATATCGATAACCTTCAAATTGTTTTTCACAATATCCTCTGCACGGATGCAGTCGATTTTCTTTGCGTTGGGGTTGGTTGCAGGGTCGTCATCATAAACACCGTCAATGCTCTTGGCAAAGAACAGACCATCCACATCCAACTCTGCACCTCTCAGGGCAGTAATCGTATCCGTAGAGAAGAAGGGGTGTCCCATACCGGCTGCAAAAATTACCACTTCGCCCTTTTCCAGATGTGCAAGAGCACTTTCCTTGGAAAATTGCTCTGTCATTGTGCCGATGACGATGGGTGTCTGTACGAATGCCTTGATGCCGTTCTGACGGAACGCATCTGCAACATAAATCGCATTCATAACTGTTGCGAGCATGCCAATCTGGTCTGCCTTCGTGCGATCCATCTTGGAATCTGCACTTCTGCCTCTCCAAAAATTGCCGCCGCCGATAACCAGAGAAACCTGTGTCCCCTTTGCCATCACAGCCTTAATCTGTGCAATCAGCCCCCAGATGATGCTGTCGTCAAAGATAACCCCCTTTTTCTCGCCTGCCAGCGCCTCGCCGCTCAGTTTCAGCACAATTCTTTTATACATTTTTACAGCCTCCTTACTACTCTAATGTATCACAAATTACAGAAAATTTCCAGATATTTTCTCTGCGGCTATGCAGAATATAAAAAAATTTAAGAAATTGTAAAAATATCCGAAAAGATTCCTTTAAAAAAGGAAACGCCGGAGCAATCAATGCAGTAGCGTTTCCTTTTCATTTTTAAAAATAATCCGTTAACGAATTAGTTCATTGCCTTTGCAACTTCTTCTGCGAAGTTTTCATCCTTCTTTTCCATACCTTCGCCTGTTTCAAAACGAACATATCTTGTGATTTCGATGGGTGCGCCAACAACCTTTGCAACGGAGTCGATGTACTGTTTTACAGTCATATCTGTATCCTTAACATAGGGCTGCTCTACCAGGCAGAATTCCTTCAGTTCTTTTTTCAGTCTGCCTGCAATCATCTTTTCGATGATGTTGTCGGGCTTCTTTGCATTCTTAGGATCGTTCTTTGCCTGTACTGTCAGGATTTCTGTTTCCTTTGCAATGAAGTCAGCGGGAACATCGTTTTCTGTGATGAATTTAGGGTTCAGAGCAGCAATCTGCATTGCAATGTTCTTGCCCAGTTCAACCAGCTCTTCTGCTTCGTTTTCGCAAGCCAGTTCAATCAGAACGCCGATTCTGCCGCCGCCGTGGATATAGGAAACCAGCTTACCTGCCTGTGTCTTTTCATATTTTTCAAAACGTCTGATGTTCAGGTTTTCACCGATGACAGCTACCTGCTGAGACAGTGCTTCCTTTACTGTGAACTGAGGGTCAAGTGCCCATTTTTCTTCAAAGAAAGCGTCCATATCTGCTGCTGTTGTTTCGGAAGCCTGTTTTGCAACTGCTGCAACATAGTCTCTGAATACCTGGTTCTTTGCAACGAAGTCTGTTTCGGAGTTTACTTCTACGATTGCACCAATCTTGTTGTCATCGCTCAGGTATACTGCAACCATACCTTCGGATGCGATACGGCCTGCCTTCTTTGCGGATGCAGCCAGACCTTTTTCTCTCAGCAGCTCAACAGCCTTTTCCATGCTGCCGTCAGCCTCTGTCAGAGCCTTTTTGCAATCCATCATGCCTGCGCCTGTCATTTCTCTCAGTTCTTTTACCATACCTGCTGTAATAGCCATGTTTGATTCCCTCCTAAATAATCTTATGTGCGTATCTTTTTCCGTCTTCTGCGAAAAAAAGCTGTTCCGTCTGATATAAAAAGAGCCTCAGCCCGTTTTAGGCTGAAGCTCGGGCAAATGCCTTTTTCTGAATTATTCAGCTTCTACTGTTTCTGTTTCAGCTGCTTCCTGTTCACCCTGCTTGGATTCCAGAACTGCATCAGCAACCTTGGAAGCAATCAGCTTTACTGCGCGGATTGCGTCATCGTTACCGGGAATTACGTAATCGATTTCATCGGGATCGCAGTTTGTATCAACGATAGCAACTGTGGGGATGCCCAGTGTGTGTGCTTCCTGCACAGCGATTCTTTCTTTTCTTGTGTCAACGATGAACATCATATCGGGAACCTTTTTCATTTCCTTGATACCGCCAACGTTTTTCTGCAGTTTTTCCATTTCGTGCATCAGCTTTGCAACTTCTTTTTTGGGCAGTACATCAAATGTACCGTCTTCCTGCATTTTTTCCAGATCTTTCAGTCTTGCGATTCTTGTTTTGATTGTTGTGAAGTTTGTCAGCATACCGCCCAACCATCTCTGGTTTACATAGTACATGCCACATCTTTCAGCTTCTTCACGAATGCATTCCTGTGCCTGCTTCTTTGTACCTACGAACAGGATTTCGCCGCCGTCTGCGATGCATTCACAGATTGCTGCATAAGCCTCGTCAACCTTTTTTACTGTTTTCTGCAGGTCGATGATGTAGATACCGTTTCTTTCTGCGAAGATGTATTCTGCCATTTTAGGGTTCCATCTTCTTGTCTGGTGGCCGAAGTGAACACCGGCCTCTAACAGCTGTTTCATAGAAATTACGCTCATTGTATGAACCTCCTATTGGTTAATCCTCCGCATCCGTTTGTCGGGAAAACTGACCCTGTCAGCACCAATCCGCTTTTTTTCGGATACGTTTGTACTAAAAGTTACCTATGGGATTATAGCATATCCAAAACCAAAAAACAACCGTTTTTCTCAATTTTTTTAAAAAAGAGAAAAGCAGCTGTCTTTTGCATGATTTTTGTGTTGTATTTCGATTATTCTTCGTTCTCTTCCTCTGCGGGCTTTTCCTTCATATAGCCGCACTTTTCATTGGAGCAGACGATTTTCGGATTCTTTCTGCCCTTTTCCTCCAGAAACGCACCGCATTCGGGGCATTTTTCGCCCGTCGGCTTATTCCAGCTCATAAAATCACAGCCGTCGCCGTTGTGCTCGCAGCCGTAATAAATACGTCCCTTCTTGGTCTTTTTAATCAGAACCTTGCCGCCGCATTCGGGGCAGTTCACGCCTGCTTCTTCAAAATAGGGCTTTGCATTCTGACATTCGGGGAACCCCGGGCAGGCTAAGAATTTACCGTATCGACCGTATTTGATAACCATATTTCTGCCGCATTTCTCGCAGATAATATCGGTTTCCTCGTCCTTGATTTCGATTTTCTCCAGCTTCTCCGCCGCATTCTCCACGCTTTTTTTGAAATCGGGATAAAAATCACGGATAATCTGCTTCCATTCCTCCTTGCCCATTTCCACGTCATCCAAACGCTTTTCCATGTTCGCCGTGAAATCAATATCCACGATGTCGGGGAAATAGGTTTTCATGATTTCATCAACCATTTCGCCCAACTCCGTCGGGAAAAGATTTTTCGCTTCCTTCGTCACATAATGTCGTGCCTGAATCGTGGTCAGTGTAGGTGCATAGGTGGAAGGTCTGCCAACACCGATTTCCTCCAGTGTTTTAATCAGGGAAGCATCGGTATATCTTGCGGGGGGCTGTGTGAAATGCTGTTCGGGCAGAAGCTGCTCCGCCTGCAGAATATCCCCCTGTGTCAGCTTGGGAATGACTTTTTCATCCTCCTCCTCGCCCTTGCTATAGGCTTCCAGAAAGCCGGAAAAGCGCAGTCTGGAGCCGGATGCACGGAAGGTATAGTCCCCTGCCGAAAGCTTTACAGAAAGCGTATCATATACCGCAGGGCTCATCTGGCTTGCCACAAAGCGCTCCCAGATAAGCTTATAGAGGCGATACTGGTCTTTGGAAAGGGAATCTTTGATGCTTTCGGGTGTTCTGCTCACGTTTGTCGGACGAATCGCCTCGTGCGCATCCTGTGTTTTCCCCTTGGATTTATAAACGATTCTTTCAGGGTTTACAAAGGCATCCCCATAGGTTTCTTTGATAAATGCAACGGCTGCTTCGTATGCTTCATCGGAAATGCGGAAGGAGTCCGTACGGATATAAGAAACCAGACCGACCGTCCCCTCGCCCTTGACATTCACACCTTCATACAGCTGCTGCGCAATCATCATGGTTTTCTGTGTTGCCATGTTCAGGTGCTTGCTCGCCTCCTGCTGCATGGTACTTGTGGTAAAGGGGGCAACGGGCTTTTTCTGTCTGCTGCCTGTTTTTACGTCCGTAACGGCAAAATCCTTACCCTTCAAGCCGTCCAGAACTTCGTTTGTTTCTGCTTCGTTGGCAAGCTCTGTTTTTGTTTCACCCTTGCCGTAAAATTTCGCTTCAAAGCCCTTGCCATCCGCATCCTTCAGCTTTGCGCCCAGCGTCCAGTATTCTTCGGGGATAAATTCGCGGATTTCCCCCTCTCTGTCGCAAATCAGGCGCAGCGCAACAGACTGCACACGACCGCCGCTCAGACCCTTCTTCACTTTTTTCCAAAGCAGGTCACTGATAGTATAGCCCACCACGCGGTCAAGTACACGGCGCGCCTGCTGTGCATCCACTAAATCCATGTCAATATCTCTTGCTTCGGTAATGGATTTTTTTACTGCCGTTTTCGTGATTTCGTTAAACGTAATACGGCTGATGGGTTTTTCCTCACCCAGATTGAGCGCGTGAAGCAGATGCCAGCTGATGGCTTCGCCCTCACGGTCCGGGTCAGTTGCGAGGTATACCTTATCAGCAGCCTTTGCATCCTTGCGCAGCTTGCCTAAAAGCTCCCCCTTCCCACGGATGGTAATATATTTCGGTTCAAAGTCATGCTCAAAATCAATACCCATCTGGCTTTTCGGCATGTCACGCACATGTCCCATGGATGCTTCGATTTTGTAATTGTTCCCCAAAAATTTGCCGATGGTTGCCGCCTTTGCAGGAGACTCTACGATAACCAGATATTTCTTTCCTGTTTTCGCAGCCTTTTTCACCGTTGCTTTCTTTTTTGTTGTTTTCTTTGCTTCTTTTTCTGCCGTGGCTGTTTTTGCCATTCGTTTCTCACCTCAGTTTTCAATGTGCTCTGATATAGCCTGCCTGCGGTATTTTTTCAATATAGCCGGAAAGCTCTAACAAAGACAGAATATACTGCACCTCCTGCACCTTTCTGCCAAGCCTTCTGCAAAGCGCTTCGGCGGAAATCGGGGTACTGTCCTCAATCAGATCGAAAATTTCCTTTTCCTCAGGCGAAATATTTTCCGCCGTTTTAATCTGAAATTTTACCTTTTCTGTTTCTTTATATGCAATGCCCAATGCCGACAGGATATCGCTGCCCTCCGTAATGATGGGACAGCCCTGCTTAATGAGGGCGTTCGTGCCGTAGCTTAATGCACTGGTGACATTTCCCGGGACGGCATAAACCTCCCTGCCGTAATCCAGTGCCAGATCTGCCGTGATAATCGTGCCGCTTCTCTTTCCTGCTTCGACCACCACAACCATTTTGCTCAGTCCCGCAATGATGCGGTTTCTGTTCGGGAAATTCTTAGCAACCGCAGGCATTCCGGGCGGATATTCGGAAATGACGCAGCCGTTTTCGATGATGCGCTCCATCAGCTCCTTATTTTCCGCAGGATAGCAAATATCCACACCGCAGCCGAGCACAGCAATCGTTTTTCCGCCACCATCCAGAATCCCTCTGTGTCCCTCGCTGTCAATGCCACGCGCCATGCCGCTGACCACAATCACATTGGTCTTACCCAAGTCCTTCGCAATGTCATAGGCAACCGTTGCGCCGTAACGGGAGCATTTTCTTGCACCGATGATAGCAACCGTATCAATTTCATCATCGGGAATCTCTCCACGGACATAAATCCCAAGCGGCGGATTCTGAATTTCCCTCAGCAGTCGGGGATACCTTGGATGCCAGTAGGAATAAAAGTCAATTTCCTTTTCCTCTAATTCAATAATCCAATCGTTCAGTTGGTCTTCCTCTCTGGAAAGGAGCAGACCCTCCGTCAGCTTCTCTCCCAGAATTGCAGACCGCCGAATTGCAGAGGGTTCCGCACGCCAAACGGCTTCTGCGCTGCCGAAATGCTCCAGAAGACGATGCGCACGTTTCAAGCCGATGCCATCAATCCGCGTCAGCCACATCAGATAATATTCTTCCATACGAACACTCCTTCCCCTCTGTGAGTTACGACCTATACTATAAATGCTTTCTTTTCAAAATTCAATACCAAATTTTTTAAAACTTTAAAAATTCAGCAATTATGATGTATATAACAGATGGATTTTTGTGTTCTGATTGAAATTTTTGTGAAAAATTGTTATGATGTAAAAAAATTGTTCAAAAACAAAAAGAAAAGAGGCTTCAAAATGCTTTCCATTATAAAATCAGCTGCACTCCTTGGCATCGACAGCTATCCTGTCGAGGTTGAGGTAGACCTGAGCAACGGTCTGCCCGCCTTTGATATTGTCGGTCTGCCCGATTCCGCAGTGAAGGAATCACGTGAGCGTGTACGTACCGCTATCCGCAACGCAGGCTTTTCCTTTCCCGTTAAGCGAATTACTGTCAATCTTGCTCCTGCCGATACAAAAAAGGAAGGGGCAGCCTTTGATTTACCCATCGCACTGGGAATTCTTTCTGCCTGCAATCTTTTTTCCGCAGAAAAAACAGAGGATGCCCTCATTACAGGGGAGCTTTCTCTGGATGGGTCTGTGCGCCCTGTCAACGGCGTTCTGCCCATGCTGTATGATGCTCTGCGCCGTGGCATTTCCGTTTCCTTCGTTCCCTTTGAAAATGCAGAAGAAGCGGCTCTGGTAGAAGGAATGACAGTCTATCCCGTTCATTCCGTGAAGGAGATTGTCGCACACCTTTCTGGCGGCACGCAGATTGCACCCTATCATAAGGAAGGTAATGCTTTTTCCCTTACCCAAACGGATACACCTGATTTGGATTTTTCTCATGTAAAGGGGCAGGAAAACGCCAAACGCGCCATGGAAATCGCTGCGGCAGGCGGACATAACATCCTTCTCATCGGACCGCCGGGCTCAGGGAAAACCATGCTCGCCAAGCGTCTGCCTACTATTCTGCCCGATTTAAGCTTCGAGGAAAGCATTGAAATCACAAAGATTTACAGCGTAGCAGGACTTCTGAAGGAGAAAAATTCTTTGGTCAGAACAAGGCCCTTCCGCTCTCCCCATCATACCATTTCCGCCTCTGCATTGACTGGCGGCGGCAGAATTCCGCGTCCGGGCGAAATTTCTCTGGCGCATCACGGGGTACTGTTTTTAGATGAGCTGCCTGAATTTCAGCGCAATGCGCTTGAGGTTATGCGCCAGCCTCTGGAGGACGGCAAGGTCACGATTGCGCGCGTCAACGGCACACTGACCTTCCCATCCGATTTTATGCTTGCGGCAGCGATGAACCCTTGCCCCTGTGGCTATCTGGGCAACAGCGAGAAATGCCATTGCTCTGCGAATGAAATCATGAAATACCACAGAAAAATCAGCGGTCCTCTTTTGGATCGTATTGATTTAATGGTAGAAATGCCACCCGTTGCGTATGAGGAGCTAGACAGCACTATCCCTGCGGAATCCTCCGCCACCATTAAGGAGCGTGTTGTCTGCGCACATAAAATTCAGCTGGAGCGCTTCCGGAACGAAGGCATTTTCTTTAATGCGCAGATGAACGCGGCACAGATTGAAAAATACTGCGCTTTGCGCGAAGAGGATAAGGAACTGCTGCGTACCGCCTTCGCAAGAATGGAATTAAGCGCACGCGCCTACCATAAAATCCTTAAGCTGGCGCGCACTGCCGCTGACCTTTCGGGTGATGCGCAGATTACACGAAAGCATCTGCTTGAGGTGCTGCAGTATCGCTCTCTGGACAGAAAATATTTATTATAAAATTATAAAATCCTGATTTCGACTTAAATGAGTGAGGTAATTTACAAATGATGATTTATTCTAAACGACAAATGTCTGATACTTTTCTGATTGCTGTCCTGCTTGCTGTGGTTGGCGGTTCTCTGGATGCCTATAGCTATGTAGCAAGAGGACATGTTTTCGCCAACGCGCAGACGGGGAATATCGTCCTGTTCGGTCTGCATTTGGCAGATGGCGAATGGATGCAGGCAGGAACGTATATTATCCCTGTGCTTGCCTTTGTGCTGGGTATCTTCATTGATGAATGGATAAAAAAATTCATCTCCCCCCTGCCGAAGGTACACTGGCGGCAGATTGTATTGCTCTTTGAAATTGCGATGCTTTCAATCGTAGCGTGGCTCCCCTTTGGCGAAAGGCATGATATAGTTGCAAATGTGTTGGTTTCCTTTGTCTGCTCCATGCAGGTGCAAAGCTTTCGTAAGGTGCATGGCTTGCCCTACGCCTCCACAATGTGTACGGGCAATCTCCGCAGCGGTACAGAGCTATTGTTTCGTTTCGTGCAGAGCGGCGATAAGGAGCTGCGCTATAAAAGCCTGCATTATTACGGCGTGATTTTCTTCTTCATCCTCGGCGCAGGCTGTGGTGCGCTTGTCACACAGCATTTCGGCAGCACCACTATCGTCTATTGCAATATTCTCCTGCTTCTGACCTGTGCACTGCTTTCCATTGAGCATGTAGAGGAATAAGAAATCAGATAAACCGGATAAACTAAAAAGACCTTACCCATTCGTGAAAATGAGCAAGGTCTTTTTATTATGTATTTTGATTATTTATTATGCTTTTCAATCGCTTCTGTCATGCGTTCCAGTCCTGTTTTAATGATGCTGCGTGGCATTGCAAGGTTCAGACGAACATATCCTTCCGCATTGCCGACGAACAAATCATTGCCGCCTTCCAGCAAAACGCCTGCGTTATTTGCAAAGAATCCGGGCAGATCCGCAACATCCGGCAGGCAGCCCTTCAGATTCACCCAGGCAAGATAGGTTGCTTCGGGAACAGAGAACACCGCCGCAGGCAGATGCTCCGCCAGATATTCCTTTACAAACATAAAGTTTTCATCCAGATACGTCTTAAATTCCGCAAGCCATTCATCGCATTTCTCATACGCCGCCTGATGTGCAGCAACGGAAAGCGGATTAACAAAGCCTACGATTTTATCCCGTTTGCAGAAAATCTTCCGCAGCTGTGTATCTCGAATGATGATATCAGAGAACATCAGCCCTGCCATATTGAAGGTCTTGCTGGCAGACATGCAAGTAATCAGCTTGCCGTAATCGGGCATAACCTTCCCCATAGGAATATGCTTTCTGCCGTTTCTGATGATATCGCAGTGGATTTCATCAGAAATAAGCCAGAGCTTATGCTTCTCCACGATTTCCTTCTTCTTGCGGCTCAACTGCTCTATAATGGAACTTTTGGCTTTCTTCTTGATTTGCTCCGTTCCGGCTTTTTTGACCTCCGGTTTCATCAGCGTGGTTTGAATTTTCTGAATGGTTGATTTCATAGCGTTTGTGATTCTGGCAATCACGCCATCCAATCGTTTCGTTGCATACTCAATTTCTTTCTTTGAAGCCTTACGCTCAGGGGAGAGAACCCATGCCTTAGACTGCTCCACCAGCTTAATATCCTCCTTGTGCGTTTCCAGTTTCACAGTATCAGCAACGACCTCAACCGCCTTGTCATAGGCAATATCGGCAACCTCGTCCACCAGAGCTTCCACATCCTCAATCTTCATCGTGAGTTCTTCCAGCTTTTGCTCCTGTGCTGCCAGTTGCTCCTTTTGCTTGAAAAGAATATAGTCCTGTTTTTCCAGATATGCACGACCACCATATTCCGGTTCTTCTTCCAGTTGTAAGCCATGCTTTTTCGCCACATCAAACAGCAGCACTCGGCAAGCTGAATCGAAAGTCATCTTGCGGTTATTTTTTCTTCCGACAGGCTTCTCCGGTTCCGGCAGTTCAAACCCCAGTGCTTCCAAAGCCTTTTCCTGTTGTGGGGCAATCTCCCCATATTGATTTTCACAGTCGAACACATGGCGCTCGTGGATATGCGGTGTTCCCTCATCCAGATGGAGCGCCCAGTCTAAAATGTGGATATGAGAACCGAAACGGCGCTCAAATTCTTCATAAAATTCACTGACGATGAGCGCCAGCGTTTCCGGTGAGACGGATTCCTCTATCGTGCCGATCTGGTAGATGCTTTCTTCCGGACAGGTCTTGTTATTTTTCAAGAGGTCATCCACAGTACGGTTGCGCTCAATATGCCGGGTTTTCTCATTCCGGGCGTTCTGGGCATTTACATGGTCGGCATAATGCTCGTAGTAATACATCCGCTCAATTTCCTCAAAGCTGAAATCCGGCTGCTCCGGGTTATCCCGAAAGTCGTGGGTGGTAAATCCCCGGTAGCAGTCCCAGTACACATTTTGTCTGGCACGCTCAGCGTCAATGTGTTCGCTGTTTTCTACATCGAACCGGCGGTCATTGTGACGGGGATTGTAAGTGCCATGCTTCCCGGAGCGCCCATTGTGCCTTGTTAATTTCAAACATTTTTCCTCCTTCCTGCAAAGCTGTTCCGGGCTGGGGAGGGCGGCGAAGCCGCCAAACCTGCGGAATTTTGCGTCAGGTAATACCCAGTACAAGTTGACGCAGGCATCAACTTTCCCTGGGCAAGGCGTTTCACCCTTGACCCGATGGGACTGCCGCCCTCAACCCGCCAAGGCACTTCGTCCTTGACCCGATAATGGCTGCCGCCCTTAACCTGCCAATGGGCGTTGCCCCTTGACCCCAGCAGTGCGCTGCCGCCCCTGCACCCAGCCACAAAGGGATTGCATCCCTCTGTACTCCTGCACCGGAAAAACCGGCATCCACCGCTGATACGGTGTCCGCCAGCTTTTCCGGCTCCGTATCCATACATCTGCACCAATCGCAGGAAGTGGATACGGAATACGCCTGCGGGGATTACCGTTCAAAATACTGGGTGCAGACCCGGTATTTTTTGGTAAATCGCCCTCATTTCAAGCAATTTTTTCTTCTGTCTGTATGACTTGAAAGCCATGTTCCTTTGCGTACTCCCTTGCAGCCGCCAGCCGTTCTTCACTGTACGGCGGCACCAGCCGGATAGAAAGGCGGGATTTGTCCAGCACATAGGTCGCGCTGCCTTCCGGTGTGCTGCGCTCCAACCTACACAATAGCGGATACTTCCTACTGAAATCTTCCAGCCTGCGTTTTAAGCTGGCGTTGAAGGTGTAAATACTGGCAATGTTCTCGCCCTCGTTCCAGTTGATGATGGTTTCTTTTTCATATTTAGACAGCTTCCTCATACAGTTCCTCCTCATAATCGGTGTTTGCTTTCAGCACACGCAGGCGGTGCTTGATCCGGTAATACTCATCCATCTCCATGCGTAGGCAGTGATAGAAGCTGTCGTACCAGCTTTCGTCTGTCTCTGCCTCAATTTTCCTGGTCAGATGAAGCATCTGCCCTTTAGCCTCCGGGTCAACGGTCAGCGCTGTCAGCCATTTCAGCCTTGTCACTGTGTTGTGATGGCTGGGGCAGGCGTAAGCGTAAAGAATTTTCTTTTCCTTCATATTCAGTTTCATAATGATCTACCTCCATTCATTTGCTGCGGTGCGGTATGCCCCGCATGGTTTACTTTTCTATCTGCCGGTCTGTCTGCAAGCCGCTCCTGCCCGGATTTTCTCCCGGCGTATTGTCCTCTTTGGTGCGCTCCCGTCGTCACAAAATCCATGATTTTGCGGGAACCCTTTTATCGCGTCACTTCCCCGGAGGTCATACCCCTTGCAGCCGATGATGCGATTTTCAAGGTTCTGTGTCTCCTGACAAGAACCAGTTTACCGAAAAAAGGGGGCTGCTCCCGTATGTCCAAGACGTTGGAATAGCGCACAAAAACCGCATATTTCCACGCTCTCGGAAACGTGCTATAATGAAAAAAATATTGAAAAATGTTGACGAGAGGGGGTGCTTTGATGTACACAAAACTGTCAATCCCGGAACGGCTCAAAGACCTGCGGGTGGTGGATAAGCACCTGACACTGGAACAGCTGGCAGAACAAACCGGCCTGTCCAAGTCGGCGCTGGGGAAATATGAGGGCGATGACTACAAGGACATCAGCCCATTTGCGATTGCAACGCTGGCAGAGTTTTACGGCGTGTCCACCGACTATCTGATGGGGCTGTCGGAAAATAAGACCATCCCTAATTCTGATCTCCAGTCGCTCCATTTGAGCGATGAAATGATTGAGCTATTAAGAAGCGGCAGGATCAACAACCGTCTGCTCTGCGAGCTTGCCACCCATGAAGGTTTTCCCCGGCTCATGACGGACATTACCGTTATCGTTGACCGTATCGCCGGTATGCGTGTCAGCCAGATGAATCTGGAACTGGAAGCTGCCCGGCAGAGCGTCATGGAAAGCTATGCGCCGGGAGACGATGACCTTTATATGCGAACCCTTGAAGTCGCACAGATAGACGGAGAGGATTATTTCAATCACATCGTCCATAAAGACATTGACAAGATCGTAAAAGACATCCAAACAGCACACACAAACGACGCTACCACCGCTGATGAACGGCAGGAAACCGTAGCCGAAGTCCGGCAAAAGTTTGAAAAGCTTGTGCAGACGGGAACCAGCGGAGAGGAAGCCTTTATTCAGGTTTTCTGCGACCAGATGGAAATTCCTTATGAGAAACTGACTTCTGCGGAATTTACTGCCTTTTTGGGAATCCTCAGAAAATCCAAAAAAGCAAAACGAACTAAAAGTATGCGGGGAAAGGGCAGCCCAATTCCTCCCAACCGGAATGGCAGACAGAAGCGTTAATAAAAGAACCACCCGCTGGGTAATCCAGTGAGTGGCTCAAAAAAGATATGCTGTTATTTCTGACAGACATCCTACCTTTTTCAGAATCCAGCTGATCGTGTCCCTGTTCGAGTCTGTGAAACTTTTTCTGTAAAATAATCTAGACAAGGTCCTTCTATGATAAAATAATTATCATTAGGAG
>ENA-UESD01002510-UESD01002510.1-human-gut-metagenome-genome-assembly--contig:-NODE-2510-length-12896-cov-3.466651_pt1 | contig 12896 bp, 9 predicted proteins | sample MGYA00242985_ERZ507986 | MGnify/ENA primary metagenome ERZ507986 (study PRJEB26167, sample SAMN06115408) | human gut metagenome | host: Homo sapiens | place: China:Guangxi | collected 2016-04-06... | reverse complement strand
CTTTTCACTTCCGGGTGTGAAATGAAAAGACGGGATAAGGAGGAAGCAAAGCGTTCGAAAGACGAGGTGGCTTCTCGTTATCCGGAGGTGGTTAAAAAAATGAAAAAATGGGCAAAACGTTCGGGGGCATTGGTTGTCGGGTCCACGATTTACAAAGAGAATGGGAAATATTATAACCGGTTATTGGCTGTTTATCCGGATGGAAAATACGAATATTACGACAAGCATAATTGTTTTAAAAAAGGTAGTTTTTCACCCGGAGACCGTCACCTGACTCTGGAATGGAAAGGGATACGTTTCTCAACTTATATCTGTTATGATTTGCGTTTCCCGGAGTGGAGCCGGAATCAAGGAGAGTATGATGTTGCCATTTACATTGCGAACTGGCCGGAATCCCGACAAGATGATTGGAATCGACTTCTGCGGGAACGAGCTATTGAAAACGAGGCGTACGTTGTGGCTGTTAATTGTGCTGGGACGGACTTAGCGGGACTTGTTTACCGGGGAGAGAGTTGCGTGATCGCTCCCGACGGGGAAGTAAGGGCGAAATGCAGGGATTATGGGGATGATATAGTGGTTCATAAGGTTTGTAAAATTCATAAATAAAGCGTCCTACAAGACGCTTTATTTATGTAACCTAATCTAATTTCAGCACGGCAAGGAATGCTTTTTGCGGGACCTCGACGTTACCGATTTGTTTCATTCGTTTCTTTCCTTTTTTCTGTTTTTCCAATAGTTTACGTTTACGGGAGATATCACCACCGTAACATTTCGCAGTCACATCCTTGCGAACAGCCTTGATGGTTTCGCGGGAAATAATCTTCGCACCGATTGCAGCTTGAATCGCAATATCGAATTGCTGACGGGGAATCAGTTCTTTCAACTTCTCGCAAATGCGTTTCCCGAAGGAATAAGCGTTATCAAAGTGGATCAAGGCAGACAGGGCGTCCACGGATTCACCATTCAGCAGTATATCCAGTTTCACGAGGTTGGCTCGACGATAGCCGATTTGGAAATAGTCGAAAGAAGCATAGCCTTTCGTGATACTCTTCAGCTTGTCGTAGAAGTCAAACACGATTTCGGCCAGTGGCATCTCGTAGTTCAACTCGATCCGGTTTCCTGTCAGGTAGTGTTGCTTTATCAACACGCCTCGCTTGCCTAGACAAAGAGTCATAATTTGACCGATGTAGTCGGTGGGCGTGATGATTTGTGCTTTTATATAAGGCTCCTCGATATAGTCCAGCACGGTGGGGGCAGGCATATCGGAGGGGTTGTGCATTTCGAAAACTTCACCTTTCGTGGTGTGGGCAATGTACATAACATTGGGGACCGTGGTAATCACGTTCATGTTGAATTCCCGGTCCAAACGTTCCTGCACGATTTCCATATGAAGCATTCCCAAGAACCCGCAACGGAATCCAAAACCCAGTGCGGCTGAAGATTCGGGCTCGAAAGTTAGGGAAGCGTCGTTTAGCTGTAGTTTTTCGATTGAGGTACGCAGATCTTCGTAATCCTCCGAGTCAATCGGGTAAATTCCGGCAAAGACCATGGGTTTTACTTCCTCGAAACCCTCAATGGCAGCGGAGCATGGACGTTCCACGTGCGTGATGGTATCCCCGACTTTTACCTCGGATGAGGTTTTGATACCGGAAATAATGTATCCTACATCCCCCGTTTTGAGTTCATTACGAGGTTCTTGTTCTAGGCGTAATACACCAATTTCATCTGCATCGTATTCTTTGCCCGTGCTCACGAATTTCACGATATCACCTTTTTTCAAGCTACCGTTCATGATACGGCAATAGGTGATAATTCCGCGGAAAGAGTTGAATTCCGAGTCGAACACCAAAGCCTGAAGAGGAGCGTCGGGATCACCCGTGGGTGCGGGAATCCGTTCCACAACCGCTTCCAGTATTTTATCTACACCCAATCCGGTTTTTCCACTGGCTTCAATAATATCGTCCCGGTCGCATCCGATCAGTTCTTCAATCTGGTCTTTCACTTCCTCCGGCATGGCATTGGGCATATCCATCTTGTTCAAGACGGGAATGATCTCCAGGTTGTTGTCAATGGCAAGATAAAGGTTCGAGATGGTTTGTGCCTGAATTCCTTGCGTGGCATCGACAATCAGTAGCGCACCCTCGCAGGCTGCAATGGAACGTGATACCTCGTACGAGAAGTCCACGTGTCCTGGGGTGTCGATCAAGTTTAGAACATATTTCTCTCCCTTGTAATGGTAATCCATTTGTATCGCGTGACTTTTGATCGTGATGCCTCGCTCTCGTTCCAGATCCATATCGTCAAGCACCTGTGCTTGTAAATCTTTCCCTACTACAGTTCCGGTCGTTTCCAGTAAACGGTCAGCAAGTGTACTCTTACCGTGGTCAATATGTGCGATTATACAGAAATTCCTAATGTTCTTCATCTACGAAATTTTAGATTTAGGCTGCAAAGATAATGATTTTCCGGAATTATTCATTTAGTAACCACTTCCATAGGGGAATAATAGGGTAAAAAATAACACCTCTCGTACGAAAGGCGTTATTTTGTTTTATGGATAAAATTGAAGTGTGCGCTTGATTATTTCAACACCGGTTGACCGTTGTAAGTGACTGATTTTAGTAATGCTTTTGCATTCTTTACTGCCTTTTCCGGGAGCGGGGAGTAGTTTACTTTCGTGGTTAAGGCTTGGGCCTCTGCGTCCAGCATCCAGTTCAATAGTTTCAATGTTTCTTCGGCTTGAGCTTGATTCCTATCGGCATAGGCTTGCTCCTTGTACAGGATGATCCATGTGAAACAACTGATCGGATAGGCATCCGGGGCTGCCGAGTTGGTGATCATTGTACGGGTATCGGCGGGCATATCTCCTTTCGCCGCGGCTGAGATGCTTTCGGTGTTTGGGGTAATAAAGTTTCCGGCCGCATTTCTCATCTGGGCGAATTGGATTTTCATGGCAAAAGCATATTCGGAACCCACGTAACCGATGGAACCTTCAGTTTGACTGATTACTCCGGCAACGCCCGGGTTACCTTTAGCGGCCATACCTACCGGCCATTTTAATGATTTTCCGGTTCCAATCTTCTCGGCCCATTCCGGACTTACTTTGGTCATGTAGTCACTGAACACGAAAGTGGTTCCACTGCCATCTGAACGATAGACTGGACTCATGGCTTTGTCGGGTAAGTTCACGCCAGGATTGATGGCTGCAATACGACTGTCGTTCCATTTCGTGATTTTGCCCAAGTAAATATCAGCGATAATGTCCCCGGTTAGTTTCAAGTTGTCTACTCCCGGAAGGTTGTACGCCAACACCACGGCTCCCATGCACGTCGGAATGTGAACTACCGTTGCGGGCATTTCGTTCATTTCTTTGTCGGATAGATAGGCGTCGGACCCTCCAAAATCTACGATTTTGTCTTTCAGGCTACGAATACCGCCACCACTACCGATGCCCCCGTAGGTGATGGAGTTACCTGTTTTATCTTGATAGGTTTTGAATGCAAGGTTATAGAAGGGAAGAGGGAAGGTTGCCCCTGCTCCAGAGATGGATACTTTTTTAGCGGGACCGTTCACGTCATTTGTTGCGTTGCTGCTAAAAATAACAGCTAACATAAGAACTGTGGTTAAAAGTAAGTTTTTCATTTTCTATTCATTTAAATAAATTGTTTTCTTTCTTTTTTGCGACTGCAAGTTCCGCTGATTATGTGAATCTAATGTTTCGAAACGGTTATTTTTTTGTTACGCGGTAGGGTGTAAGGGAGTGGTGGATTTGTTGATCCACAAGAGATGAGTGACGTTTGGAAGCTTGTATTATGCCTTGGATTCTTTTGTCGGTAATATCAAGTTTAAAATGACACCCAATAAGGCGGCAAGACCTATGCCGGACATGGAGAAATTACCCCATTCGAAGGCAGCCCCTCCAATACCGAAGGTTAGGATGAGAGAGACGATAATCATGTTGCGGGTGTTGGAAAGATCAACTTTGTTCTGGATTAGATTGCTCATTCCTAAAGAGGCGATTGTTCCGAACAGGAGTAACATGATTCCACCCAAAACAGATGCAGGGATGGATTTTAACAAGGCGCTGATTTTGCCAAAAACAGAAAAAACGATTCCCGTTACAGCGGCAATCCGAATCACGGCAGGGTTTGTGACCTTTGTTAAAGACACGGCTCCGGTAACTTCGGAATACGTGGTTACGGGAGGTCCCCCCACTAATCCTGCGAAAACGCAGGCAAGACCATCACCTAGTAGTGTACGATGTAAGCCGGGTTTTTTCACGAAATCTTTACCGGCAACACTGTTCACCGCATAGACATCCCCGATGTGTTCGATCACGGGAGCGATGGCTACAGGAACCATATAGATAATGGCTGCCCAAGAGAAATCGGGTGTCACGAACTGGGGAAGGGCAAACCAGGCGGCTTCTTTGATCGGGGCAGTGTCCACGTTATAGAATAAAAGTGCTACGAGATATCCGACAATGATTCCGCAGAATATAGGGATTAATTTTAACAGTCCCCTGCCTTTCAGAGAGACGATGACAGCAGTGATTAGGGAGATAAGGGCCAATACCCAGTTCTCGCTTGCCATTTTTACCCCGGAGCCTGCTAGGGAAAGCCCGATTAATATGATTACCGGACCGATTACGATTGGGGGAAATAGTTTCTTGATAAAGTCGGTTCCCCGTAATTTCACTAATAAACTCATGAACCCGTAGACCGCACCCACGGCAACCATTCCGGAAAGGGCTCCGGCCATACCGTACAATTCACTGGCTTTGATGATTGGGGCGATGAATGCGAAACTACTTCCGAGGAAAATGGGAACGATGCCTTTCGTCACAAGATGGAAAATTAATGTTCCGATTCCTGCTGTCAGAAGTGCTGTTGATGGATCCAAGCCTACGAGTAGGGGGACGAGTACTGTTGAACCGAAAGCAACGAAAAGAAATTGTACCCCGATAACTCCTTTTTGGAAGGCTGAAAGGTGATTCGCATCCATGATTATGTATATTCAGATGATTTGACAAACTGAACAAAGGTAGTTATTTGGCGGTGATTTTCAAAAAAAGCCTTACTTTTGTGGTTAAATGTTTGTATTTAAAACAAGAGCTATGATAAAATCAATGACCGGTTTCGGTAAAGCAACAGTGGACTGCGGGACAAAGAAAGTGATCGTGGAGGTAAAAAGTCTGAATTCAAAACAATTGGATATTAATTTGAGAACTCCAAGTATTTACAAAGAGAAGGATATTGAGATCCGGAATATGATAAAGAACGTTCTGGAGCGCGGGAAGGTGGACGTGTATATCTATTTTGATAACGCGGAGGACGAGAAGGATGTTGCCGTAAACCAATCGGTTGTGAAACAATATTATAACCAGATGTTGGAAGTTGCCGGTTCGCTGGGAGTAGAAATCAACAAAAGTGAGTTGTTGCAGACCATCATGCGTTTCCCCGATACGATGCAAGCCAAGATGGAGGAGTTAGATGAAGAAGGGTGGAATTGTTTGAAGAGTGCTATCGAGAAAGCGTTGGCGGACGTTGACGCTTTCCGTATTCAAGAGGGTAAAGTTTTGATTGCAGATATTTTGAAACGGATCGAGTTGATCAAAAGTTTATCTGGTGAAGTACCCCAATTCGAGAAACAACGAGTGGTTACCATCAAGCAACGCTTGCAAGACAAGATGAAGGAGTGGGGAGAGATCAAAAATATTGACGAGAACAGGTTAGAACAGGAAATTATCTATTATTTGGAAAAACTGGATATCACGGAAGAGAAAGTTCGTTTGGCAAATCATTGTAAATATTTTGTCGAGACCGTGGAGAAAGAAGAGGCCCCGGGACGTAAACTCGGATTCATCGCCCAGGAAATCGGTCGCGAAATCAATACCATGGGTTCCAAAGCCAATGATCACGACATTCAAAAACTGGTTGTCCGCATGAAAGACGAACTGGAAAAAATAAAGGAACAAAGCCTCAATGTTTTGTAACTTGTTACAAAACATTGAAACTAAAAGATAAAAGCTAATAACTAAAAGTTGAAAATTGAAAAGAGCATTCGGTCTCATTTTCAATTTTCAATTTTCAATTTTCAATTGTTATGGGTAAGGTAATCATATTTTCAGCCCCTAGCGGATCGGGGAAAAGTACGATCGTGAATTACTTGTTGGCGAAGGATTTGGGATTGGAGTTTTCGGTGTCAGCAACGTGCCGAGCTCCCCGGGGAGAGGAGAAACATGGAAAAGAGTATTATTTCTTTTCGACGGATGAGTTTAAAAAGAGAATAGAGGCGAAAGATTTCTTGGAGTGGGAAGAGGTTTATCCGGGATGTTTCTACGGGACGTTGAAAAGTGAATTGGAACGAATTTGGAAGGCTGGTCATGCCGTGGTATTTGACGTGGATGTCGTTGGCGGGGTGAATATCAAGAAAATATTCGGAGATCAGGCGTTATCAGTCTTTATTAAAGCTCCTTCCGTAGAGGTTTTGCGGCAACGGTTGATCGGGCGAGGTACGGATTCAATGGAGAAAATCGAGCAACGTGTGGCGAAGGCAGAGTATGAAATGACATTTGCCGATAAATTTGACGTGGTCATCGTGAATGATAACTTGGATACGGCTTTAGTCGAAGCGGAAAAGGCAGTAAAAGATTTTTTGAAATAATCGTATGATGCTGGGTAAAGAAGAGGATAGAAAACCTATCGGGCTTTTTTTCGGATCGTTTAACCCGATTCATAATGGGCACGTGGGGATTGCTCGCTACTTGTTGGAAAAAAAGCTATGTGCGGAAGTGTGGTTTGTGGTCAGTCCCTGTAATCCGTTTAAAGTGGATCGTTTTCTTTTGCCGGAAACGGATCGTTTTGCGATCGTGAGTGCCGCTATCCGGGGAATTCCCGGGATGAAAGCTTGTGATGTGGAGTTTTCTATGTCTAAACCTTCTTACACGGTCGATACCTTGCGAGTCCTGTTTGATCGGTATCCCGGTCGTCGGTTTGCTTTGATCATCGGGGGAGATAACGTACCGGATTTCCCGAAATGGAAGGATTATCATTGGATCGAGGCACATTGTTCCATCTTTGTTTATCCCCGTCCGGGAATGGTGACTTCTGAAGAATCTCCGAGTATGACGTTCATCGATGCGCCTTTGTTTCCCTTGTCTGCTACCGAGATCCGGGAAATGATTCGAAAAGGAGATGATATTTCAAGTTTGGTTCCAAATGAGGCTTTATCGTTGATCTGGAAGTTGTATTCAAAATAAGTGAGCTTGTTATGCGATGTAAAACAAAATTGGCAGAGATATTCCACATCTCATAACGTGCTCACTTATTTCACAGAACAATGCTTGTTGGAAAATTTGGATAGAAGAAGATCATGTTACCATGATGAACATCTTGCCAGCTTCACTTCCCGAAAGCTACATAAACAGTTACGTCTTGGCAGGTTTTCTGACTTGTTTCCTTTTCGTCGCCTTCCCATCCATGTACAGACAGTGGCAGTAGAGACTAAAGTTTCGAAACTTACAGCTGCGGGTACAGTTCCCGACTCTCACGGGATTCCCTCGTAATGTCACGAAGAACATTACCTCTCCAATACGTTTACAAACATAGGGAAAATAATTGAAAATTGGAAATTGAAGATTGAAAATTATTCTTTTTCATGGGGTTCGTGTTTTTTCGAATAATTATGAGATGTGTTGTATAATTATGCATGAAAAATAAAATGTAACATTCATATTTTAAGATGATTGCAATTAAATTTGAGAATTCGAAAACGTTGTAAAAAGTCGAAAACAAGTTGTACTTTTGTGCGGTTAAAAATAAGCGAAATTAATAACTAAAATAAAATAAGTTGTAGTATGGGATTTGTAACTAAGGAGAAATTGTTCTCCAAGGATTTCTTTATCACCTACGGATGGCTGTTGGGTGGTTGTTTTGTGTTTGCATTAGGGGCTGTATTATTTGCCGAGCCTTACGGTTTTGCTCCTGGGGGAACATATGGTCTGTCTATGGTATTTCATCATTTGTGGGGGTGGGAGACTGAAATTGCGGCCCTTTGTATGGATGTGCCTTTGTTGTTGTTGGGCATCTATTTCTTGGGAGGAATGTTTGGTGTGAAAACCATTATCTGTACGTTTGCTATTCCGGCGTTCATGCGCTTGATCCACTACGTTTACGGTTATGATGCTTTGTTGGAGCCGGGAATTACAGACCGAACGATGTTGAATGAGCAGTTGCTGTCGGCTATTTTCGGGGGTATTGTTTATGGTATCGGTATCGGTATGATTTTCAAAGCACGGGCAACTTCCGGGGGATCGGATATTATTTCCATGATTTTGAACAAGTACACTCATATTTCTTTAGGAACATTGGTAATTATCGTGGATTGCACGATTACTTTGTCAACGGTTGTAGCCTTCGGAGACTGGCGTTTGCCCATGTATTCTTGGATTATCGTGTTCATTGAAGGTAAGGTGATCGACTTGATTGTTGAAGGTGCTTCTGTTCACAAGACGTTGATGATCGTGACCAAGGAGATGGATACCGTGAAAAATATAATTTTGAACGATATTAACCGCGGAGCTACAATTTTACCAGCTATCGGGGCTTATAAAGGAGAGTCGCGTGAGATGATCTACACGATATTAACCCGTCGCGAGATGATGGTTTTACGTCACAAGATTCGTGAAATCGACCCAGAGGCTTTTATAAATGTTATTGATTCCAGAGAAATATTAGGGAAAGGATTTAAGTCACTGGATGCAGAATAAAAAAGAGGCGAAAGCCTCTTTTTACAATGAATATATACACTAAAAAAGAGCCGTATGGCTCTTTTTTTAATACATATCCGTAATATCCCAGACAAATGCTCGGATACCGTTCTCTTTATTCACCTCGTCAAGATTCTTGACATATTTCAAGATCAGAGGAACCATTTCATCTTCCACGATCGTCATGGTGGCGGAATTCATCTCCGGCCAAGTATGAGTTCCCATTCTGGGTTCTCCATCCACGGTTCCCGCTCCGTTGACCAGAGGCCATTGTGTGAATCCTCGTATTTGTAATTGGTCAAGGATAAAAGCAACCCGTTCCGTCAAGGCTTGATTATATGATATAAATACTGCTTTCATAGTGTTTTAGATTTTAGATTTTAGATTTACGATTCCGTATCGTAAATCTAAAATCAAGTATTATTTATTTCTTTTTCGGGAGATCTCTTTCCGGGTTAAAGTCAGCCATGAACTTGAATTGTTTGCTGAGGATCTTTTTCTTGTCACGGCTACCACTCTTGTCCATGGCAGCGTAAACAGCCGGAACAATAATCATCGTGATAATCGTGGAGAAGACCATACCACCGATTACGGCGATACCCATCGGTCTCCAAGTTTCAGAACCCTCACCAGCACTAATTGCCATCGGCACCATACCTAAGATGGTGGTTAACGAGGTCATCAATACCGGACGCAAACGAGAACGACAAGCCATCGCAATCGCGTCGTACAAGCGGATACCCCGTTCACGCATCAGGTTGATGAAATCGATCAGCACAATACCGTTCTTCGTAACGATACCAACCAGCATGACGGCTCCTAAAGCAGCAACGATACTTAATGTCGTGTTCGTGAGTAATAATGCCAAAATTACACCGGTGAATGCAAACGGGATTGCCAACATAATGATGAACGGCATCTTGAATGATTCGAACTGGGCTGCCATCACGATGTATACTAACATCAAGGACAAAAGTAATAACATGGTCAATGAACCGAAAGATTCCTGTTGATCTTCGAAACTACCACCAATGTACATCGTCACGTCTTGTGGAATATCTTCCATGTTATCGATAAGAGCCTGGGCAGCACCTGCGATCTCTCCCAATGCGACACCTGCTGCGGGAGTAATCGAAACCTTTAGGATACGTTGTTTACTCTTACGTTCAATATTTGGCGGGGAGAAATATTCTTTGATTTCTCCAAGTTCTTTCAGACGTACTTTTTCTCCTTTACCATCGGTAATAGAGGAGCGATATTTCTCATCAAGACGAACGATAATATCATATTCTTCACCATCTTCTTTGAATTTACTATTACGATACCCGTAAATACGATTACGTAAATAACTTCCTACATCTGATGTACTTAGTCCGTGGCGAGCTAATTTATCTTGATCGAGAACAATCTGTAATTCAGACTTATCTTCATCCCGACTGATCTTGATGTCTTCTGCTCCCGGAATCTTTCTAGCTTGTTCTGCAATCGCATGAGCTAGGTTCGTGGTTGTATTGAAATCATGCCCCATGATCTCGATGTCAACATTGTTACCACTCATTGAACCTCCACTTGATGTGGTTACCGTGTACTGGAGAATATCAGGAAAACGTTTTAAAATTCCGCGAACTTGGTCGGCTATCTCAAAAACACTGCGGCTACGTTCTTTTAAGTCGAGAGTTCTCAAACGCATATTCAAGATATTATTACCAGTACTGTTCATCATAGAAGCGAAAGAAGCTTCCTCTTCGCTACCATATGACAAGTTGATCAATGTGATTTCCGGGATTTCAGCACGAATGATGGAGTCAATGTCTAAAGCTACCTTTTTCGTAACCTCAACTCGTTGTCCTGATTGCATCTTGGCATATACACTCATGTAGTTCTGGTCATTCTGAGGCATGAAGTCCGTTTTGATCAACTTTGCAAGGGTTAATGATGCAAAGAACAAAGCGAACATAGAAACAATTGTAACCGTTTTGTGACGAAGAACCCAACGAATGAGTTTTTCATATGCGGAATCAAGTTTATCCAGCATTCTGGACACAAAACGATAGAAACTGAATTTACCTGTATCTGTGTTATCTTGGATTTTCATCAACTGGGATGAAAGCATTGGTGTTAACGAGATAGCGGTTATCGTAGAGGTACATACCGTGATACAAACGATCCAACCTAATTGCTTGAACAGGATACCGGTCATTCCGGTTACTAATGTTAATGGGAAGAACACGGCAACTGTTACAAGGGTTGTTACAATTACAGATAACCAAACTTCGTTTGTTCCATATTTGGCGGCTTCCCGTGGGCGGCTTCCTCGGTCAATATGTTTTGTGATATTTTCAAGTACCACAATAGCATCATCCACTACCATACCGATCGCAATGGAGAGAGAGGATAATGAAATCACGTTGAGTGATTCTCCCGTTGCGAACAGGTAGATAAAGGCAACAATCAAAGAGATCGGAATGGTTAAGGCAATAATGAATGTTGCTCTCCATCGTCCTAGGAATAGGAATACGACTAAGACCACGAAGATCAAAGCGTACATTAAGGATTCCTGTAGGTTATTGATAGATTTCACAATAAAATCGGAGTTATCCGAAATGATTTGAAATTTGATATCCGAAGGCAATTCTTTCATTGCTTTCTCGATCTCTTTTTTAGCTTGATTAGCCACGGCCACAGCATTGGCATCAGTTTGTTTGGTTACCATCAAAACACCACCATTTCCTCTATTAATGGTTTGCTCCAGTGTGATATCTTTCAAGGTATCACGGACAGTTGCAACATCATGTAAATAGATCGTCTTGTTGTTTTGTGTTCCCAACACGAGGTTTTTGATTTGATCACTTTCATCAAATTCACCTTCAACACGTAGCGTGTAGTCCATGTCTCCCATCTTCACGTTACCGGAAGAGATATCCTGATTTTCGGTCAAAATTTTATTCCCGATTTGTTCCAATGTTAAGTTGTAAGCATCCAGTTTATTCGGATCAAGGTCTACATACACCACGCGTACAGGAGAACCGGCAATGTTCACGGATGCAACCCCATCTACCCGGTTCAAACGAGTGATTAATTTATCGTCTAGGATCTTGTCAATACCAGGATAGGATTCTTTAGCTGTTACAGCATAAATAAGGATAGGCATCATGGAGGTATTGAAACGCATGATGGTCGGACGGTCAATATCGTCCGGAAGATTATTCATCGCTTTATCCACGGCATCCCGTACGTCATTTGAAGCTTCGTCCAAATTTACTTCCCATTCGAACTCTAGTGAAATTACCGCCAAATTATCATAAGACGTGGAGGTCATTTCTTTTAAGTCGTCTACCGAGTTTAATTGATCCTCTAGGATCTTCGCTACGTTCCCTTCAATATCGGCAGCGTTGGCTCCAGGATAGGTCGCCATGACCGTAATGTAAGGTGGGTCCATTTTTGGATACTGGTCCACTGGCAATTGTATATAGGAGGCAACACCCAATACCATGATGGCAAGGAAAACCATTAAGGTTGAAATGGGTTTGTTGACCGCTGTATTATATATACTCATATTTTAAGTTTTAAATTTTGAATTTTAGATTTCAGGCGTATCAATCCGTGAATTAAATGTTTACTTGTTAATCGAAAGTGGTGAGCCATCAACCAAACGTCCTTGTCCGACAACAATTAGTTCGTCACCCTCATGAATTTCGTTACTGATTAATTCAACCTTATCATCAAAACGTTTACCGAGTTTTACTCCAACGCGTTTCGCCTTACCATTTTTATTCAAGAATACATAACGATCGTTAGAACCTTGTAATTTCAATACGGCAATAGCCGGAGCAACTACGGTTTCGGTGTTACCGATGAAGAAATTGATTGTACCGTACATACCCGGTCTTAAAGCTTCGTTTTTGTTTGGAATCTTGACTTCAACGGTAAAGGTTCTAGATGCCGGATCTATACTCGGATAGACGATACTTACTTTTCCTTCGAACACTTGGTCTGGATAAATGTTACTTTTTAATTCAACTTTTGTTCCGGGTTTCACCGTTAAGTAATATTGCTCGGATAAATTTACATAAGCTTTTACCGGATCTATTTTTTCAATGGCAATAATAGAGGGTTTGGTTGCTCC
>ENA-UESD01002502-UESD01002502.1-human-gut-metagenome-genome-assembly--contig:-NODE-2502-length-12922-cov-6.452861_pt1 | contig 12922 bp, 10 predicted proteins | sample MGYA00242985_ERZ507986 | MGnify/ENA primary metagenome ERZ507986 (study PRJEB26167, sample SAMN06115408) | human gut metagenome | host: Homo sapiens | place: China:Guangxi | collected 2016-04-06... | reverse complement strand
TCAATAATAATGTAGTATACTTATAATGTAATATTATAGATTCATAATAAAACAATAAGAATAAGAATATGCAGCATCTCATAATTTGAGGCCAACTTACAATATTGATTTCCAGGCCCGCAGTCGCCATTGTCAATTCATACGCCGCAAAAGCATGTTGGACAAAGGGAATCGGAATAAATTGAGCTGCGTAACCGAGCGACAAACCGCAAAAAGCCAAACTATAACATACCAACAGAACAGAGCCGTAAATCCATTTGTTTATTCGAATCGGATTAAATAAATAAAACGCAAACATGATGATCGCCGAATAATGGAATAATGTCGCAACGACTCCCATTACTAAAAAAAGTTTCAAATTGCGATCATACAATGGAGCAATACTGCATAAAAGAATCGCGGATGCTACGCTGGCTCTTATTTGAATAAAATCATGCAGAATAAATATTTGACATAAATAAATTGCTACAGAAGCCCAAATAAATGCAGCATTTCTAATTATACCCAATATCCGAATAGAGATTGCAACTAATGCAAAAAAGAAAAACATCCCAACGGGGGTATCAAATATCTGTTTTGAAATGTTAAAAAACAATGTAGACAGTGGTTCTATCCGCTCGTTTACTGATGTCGCATAAAATCCTTCCACATATCCCTCTGCATCGGCGACTTCTTCAACAGACTTAAATGCACAAGAAAGAATTAGGAGAAAGCCTAATCCCCATAATAGCGTTTGATCTATACGAGAGAAGTTTTGACATCTAATTATGGCAATTATAGATACAACAATATAAACCGATATAAGAAATACATCCATTCTATCTACAACAGCGATTTATAAACAGCCATATGCCTATCTGCACTTTTTTCCCAGGAAAAATTCCGAATACGAACATTTCCTCTTTGAATCAGTGCATTCCGTAAAGAAACATTATCAATAACATTCAACATGACTTCAGCCATTTTACCTTCGCTATGGGGATCAAAGTAACATGCTGCATCCTGCGCAATTTCCGGGAAACAACTCGCATCAGATAGTACAACAGGACAATGATATTGCATAGCTTCTAAAATAGGCATACCAAATCCCTCATAATATGATGGGTAAACAAACAGCTGAGCATCTCGGTATAAACGAGCCATCTGTTCTTCCGTCGCAGAGATGGCAAAAACGCGATTCTCCAATTTTAGTTTTGAAATCTGATCTAATTCGTTTTTCTGAAATCGAACCCCAGTACAAACTAAATTAAGTGTTTTATGAATATTATTAATACTTCTAAATGCCCGCAAACAATTGCCGAAATTCTTATAGGCACTTCTATGCCCTACATACAAAATATAATCGAATGGAAAAACACGTTCCGGAGACAAGTCATCCAAGACAGGCGTAATCCCATGATAAATCGTTGTGATTTTCTCTTCCGGTATGTTCCAATAATTAATCAGATCCCCTTTGGTATTCTCACTTACGGCAATAATATGATCCGCCCGTTGAGTAACTTTTTTCTGATCTGCCAAAGACGGCCAAACTCGATTCACATCCCGATAATACTGCGGAACCGTCACCATATTCAGATCATGCACCGTTACCACAATCTTTTTCCTTTTCGGAAGAAACTGTAAATGTGCATCATACGTCGTCGGATGATATATATCATACCGAGCGAACCGCATCATGGCCGCTGTTACCGGAGTCATCCAATATTTCGCACCTCTTACATGCTTCGGCAAAGTAAAATGCCCGAGTCCGCTTTCTCTCAGATATTGGTTTCCCGATCCTATCGCAGACAAAATATACATGTGAGGAGGCAATCTTTTCATTACTTCCACATGATATTTGGCGACCCCTCCGAAAGGAGGAATAAATGCCGTATGGTCGTAAAGAACTCTCATGAAACAATTAATTTTTCAACAAACGCAATATTCGTTTTGCATATGTGTCTCCTGCAACCATCTTCAAGATCCGTTTAATCACCCGTTTCCAAAGAGGCGAACGGAGCCATGACCCGTTGAACCAATGGATACAATATGTATCGGATGCATAATGCGTTCCCGAATCCCAGTTCTTTTTATAAATCACCTTATTCTGCTCATCCTCAATCGGAGAAAACCAAGTAGCAGGACACAATAACAGTTCACCGGATTTTAATAAAACCGGAGCGGAACGCACCTCAGAAGCTATCGGCATATCCGAATAATGCATTTGTAAAACCTGACTAACGATATAAGGAGCAATATTTTCCCGAACAATGGAAGTTTCTACACAAAAGTGTTTCCCTTTATAATGATCCAAAACCTCCCGACACCACTCCATACCGGCCTCAGATCCGATAATTGCCGGTTCTACCATACCGGAAACGGCTTCGAAACCGATAAAAGATTTGTATTGCAGCAGCGGATCGAATGTCTTCAAGACTTCTACATCCGAATCAAGATATATTCCGCCTTCATGATACAATGCATAAGCCCGAATATAATCCGATGCGAAAGCATACTTCTTAGCAGCAAAAGCCTCCTTTACCCACGGTACGGAATTCACATCAAAACGCTTGGTATCCCATAACACGATTTCATAGTCCGGCAAAACACGATGCCAAGAATCAATGCAATGACGAACCAACGGAGAATATTTCCCCCCCCCTAACCAGCACAAATGTATCTTTTTGGGAATCATATATATATTTAATTCAACTTTACAAGTTCTTCAATTTTTGATTAATGTTAAAAACCGCCGGAAGAAACCTCGCATCCCTTCAATCGCAATATAAAGGGCCGCAAAAAGCAGCGAAAAAAATATTCCGATTACGACGATTCCGTAAATCAGCCAGGAACCGATTCCCGCAGTCGGATCGAACGGCAAAAGTCCATGAATCAAATACATGACGGCCAACACCGCTGATACGAGCAATCCATGTTTCGCATACATGCTCACATATATCCGCAGTTTCTCTTTGAGCCCCCTCCGGAACAGGAAATAGGGCTTCCAGCAGAATACCACGATCAGCAGGCTCAGCAATACGCCCGCAAGAATTCCGTGCAGGCCGAAAAACCAGCCCAACAGCACCGACATCCCGATATTGATCGACGCCTCGACCACCGGAGCCCAAATATCGCTGAACAAACCGTAGGCGTTGATATAGGCATCCACCGTAGACCGCGCAAGGCTGATATACAGCGTCGCAACCATCAAACCCAGCGTCAGGTTGTCCAGCACGTATTCGGGGCCTATCCAAAGCGTAATGAAGGCCGGCGTGAGCATATAGACTCCGAAACATACCGTGCAGCTCAGCAGGAACCGCACCGAGAACAACTCTTCGAATACCGACATGATACGCTCCTTATTCCCCTCGGCCACCAGATTTCCCACCCCGGCATTCATGCTGTTGAACACGGCGCCCATCAACGAGCTGACCCCCAGAATAATGAGCATGTAGTTTCCATAGAGCGCCACCAATGTCAGCGAAGCATAGGCGTAAATGATGATCGGGCTGGTCTGCATCAGGGCGAATCCTCCGATCTTATGAAAAAACAACTGTTTGATTTTGGTGATGACATCGGGATATTTCCGGCTCAGCGTTTTTCCGGCCGACAGGTCGGTCCGCAGGTAGGGATATGTCCTTCGGATCACCGTATTCAATGCCGCCGACGCCACCACGGCAAAGCCCACTTCAAGCGCCAGCCACCAGACATACCCATTGCCGAGGTATTTGATCGCTACGATCTGGCACAGCGTCTTCACCAGCATCGACGCCTTGTAACTGTACTGGATCTTGTACTCTTTCTGGTCGGCCGAGAGGACGATCTGCTTGTAATTGACGAAATAGCTCAGCAGGGCGCTCACGAGCAGCGCGCCGAACGACGCATAGGCGTACCACAGCGGCAGCGGCATCTTCCTGAAAATCCACGGGAAGAAGCACATCAGCACCGCAGCTCCGGCTATCACCACCCAGGCGATCCTGCGGTACATCCATCCTTGCAGCGATACGATCTCGTTGATCGCAGCAGTATCCCGGTCGAACAGCGGCTTGTACAGCGTGCAGGCGATCGCCGTGCCGATTCCCAGCTCCGCGAGGTTCAGAAATTGCAGCAGGTTGGTCGCCGTGGTGTTCAATCCCAGCACCTCCGCGCCCAGATGGTCGAGGAAAATCTTGCGCGAAAAGAATTGCAGAACCAGGTTCACGAAATAGAACCCGAGCGCCACAGCACTGTTTTTCAGGCTTTTTGCCGTACGCGATTCCGCTGCCATCGACAATCGACGAATCAAATGCAAGTTTCGAAAACCCTACGACCGGCTTCCGTACATACTCTCGTAATAGTTCACATACTCTCCGGAGGTGATATTGTCCAGCCACGCCTGGTTGTCCAGATACCACCTCACCGTCCGCTCGATACCCTCTTCGAACTGAAGCGAAGGCTCCCACCCCAGCTCTCGCTGGAGCTTTCGAGAGTCGATGGCATAACGCATGTCATGCCCCTTGCGGTCGGTGACATAGGTGATCAGGTCGTCCGAATATCCTTCGGGATTTCCCAGCAGACGGTCCACAGTGCGGATGAGCACCCTTACGATGTCGATGTTCTTCCACTCGTTGAAGCCTCCGATGTTGTAGGTTTCAGCGACCTTGCCCCTGTGGAAGATCGTGTCGATGGCCCGCGCATGATCCTCGACATAGAGCCAGTCGCGGACGTTCTCGCCTTTTCCATATACAGGCAGGGATTTCCGGCGGCGGATATTGTTGATGAACAGCGGGATCAGCTTCTCCGGAAATTGGTAGGGACCGTAGTTGTTCGAGCAGTTGGTCACCAGCGTCGGCATGCCGTACGTATCGTGGTAGGCCCGGACGAAGTGGTCCGACGACGCTTTCGAAGCCGAATAGGGCGAGTGAGGGTTATATTTGGTGGTCTCGGTGAAGAACTCCTCGCCGTAAGCCGAATGATGTTCGCCGCTCGATGCCGTGGTCGTGAACGGAGGTTCGATGCCCTGAGGACGGGTCATCTCCAAAGCCCCGTACACCTCGTCGGTCGAGATGTGGTAGAACAATTTGCCGTCGTATCCCTCCCCGCGGGATTCCCAGTACACCCGCGCGGCCTCCAGCAGCGAGAGCGTACCCAGCACGTTGGTCTTCGCAAACGTGAACGGATCGCGGATCGAGCGGTCCACATGGCTCTCTGCGGCAAGATGGATCACTCCGTCCGCTTCGTATTCCCGCATCAGCGCCGACATGCGTTCGTAATCGCAGATATCCGCCCTGACAAAAACATAGTTCGGGGCCTGCTCCACGTCCCTAAGGTTCGCAAGGTTGCCCGCATAGGTCAGCTTATCGACGTTGATGATCCGGTAATCGGGGTATTTCTTCACGAAAAGGCGCACCACATGGCTTCCGATGAAGCCCGCGCCGCCCGTGACGATGATGTTGCGTTTGAAATCCATCTTCTATTTCTCTTTGGCGATATTTGCGATACATTTGCGGAGGCTGTCCGTCCAGTAGGGAATTGCAATCCCGAAGGTCTTCTTGAACTTCGTCTTGTCCAGCACCGAGTAGGAGGGCCGCTTCACCTTCGACGGAAACTCGTCGCTGTGGCACGGCTGAATATCGCACCGACGATGGCCCGCATATTCGGCGATCGCCTTCGCGAAGTCGTACCACGAGCACACGCCCTCGTCCGAATAGTGATAGGTGCCTTCGCAACCGTCGTACTTACGTTCTTCGAGGATCGTATAGATCGCTCCGGCGAGGTCCCCGGCGTAGGTCGGAGTGCCCGCCTGATCGAAAACCACCTTCAGCTCCTCTTTTTCCTCCGTCAGACGCAGCATCGTCTTCACGAAATTCTTCCCGTCCTCCGAATAGAGCCAGGCCGTGCGGAAAATCACGTGCCGGCATCCGACGCTGCGGATGGCCTCCTCGCCATGCAGTTTCGTCACTCCGTAGACGCCCGTGGGCGTGCCCTTCTGCTCCTCGCGGCACGGCGTGTTGTAGGGATCGCCGCCGAAAACATAGTCCGTGGAGACGTGCACCAGCAACCCGCCGACACCTTTCATCGAACGGGCCAGGTGCTTCACCGCCGTGGCGTTCAGCAGTTCCGCACGTGCCGCATCTTCCTCGGCACGGTCCACATTCGTATAAGCCGCGCAATTCACGATAACGCCGATCCCGTGTTCGCGGACGAACCCTTCCACGGCATCCGCATCCGTGATGTCGAGCCGCAGGGTATCGTCTCCCGCAACGTCCGTAAAAAAGTAGCGGTCCGACGAGGCGACCGAAGCCCGCCGCAAAGCGCGCCCCAACTGTCCGTCGGAGCCCGTAACCAATATATTCATAGCTTGTAAAGGTCTTCGGTGTACTCAAACGGCGAGATGAAATCCCGCAGCAACGGATGCTGCGTATCTTTCTCGCTCAGGATGGCTTCCGCCGCCGGAATCCGCCAGTCGATACCCAGCTCCGCATCCCGTATCGAGATGCCGCCGTCCGCCTCCGGAGCGTAGTAGTTGTCGCACTTGTACTGGAAAACGGCCTCTTCGCTCAACACCGCGAAACCGTGTGCGAAGCCCCGCGGAATGAACAACTGAAGGTGATTCTCCTCCGTAAGCTCGACGGCGACATGCTGTCCGTAAGTGGGACTCCCGCGGCGGATGTCCACCGCAACGTCCAGAACCGCCCCGCGCACGCACCGCACCAACTTCGACTGTGCATGAGGAGGCCGCTGGAAATGAAGTCCCCGCAACACCCCATAGGTCGAGCGCGACTCGTTGTCCTGAACGAAATCCGCCGCACGGACCTTTGCGCTGAAATCCCGCTGCGAGAAGCTCTCGAAAAAGTATCCCCGCGCGTCCCGGAAAAGGCGCGGCTCGACGATAACCACACCTTCGATAGATGTCTGTATGATATTCATAGCGTATTCTGCGAATTAAAGGTTCGCTTCGCCCGTACGTTCCGGCTCCCCGATAACTTTCAGCAAGTACTGCCCGTACTGATTCTTCCGCATCGGGGCCGCCACCTCGCGCAGCTTCTCCGCCGTGATCCATCCCTGCCGGTAGGCAATGCCCTCCAGACAGGCGATCTTCAGTCCCTGGCGTTTTTCGATAACCTCGATGAACGTCGAAGCCTCGCTCAGCGAGTCGTGCGTCCCCGTATCCAGCCACGCGAAGCCCCGGCCCAAGGTCCGAACCTTCAACTCTCCGTCCGAAAGGAAACGCTGGTTAACCGCCGTGATCTCCAACTCTCCGCGAGAGGAAGGCTCGATGCTTTTGGCCACTTCCACGACCTTGTTCGGATAGAAATAGAGGCCCACGACCGCGTAGTTCGATTTCGGATGCTGCGGCTTCTCCTCGATGGAAAGGCAGTTTCCCGATTTGTCGAATTCTGCAACTCCATAACGCTCCGGATCGTCCACCCAGTAACCGAACACCGTAGCGTTGCCATCCTCTTCGACCGTGCGGACCGCCTCCCGGAGCATTCCCGAGAAACCCGCTCCGTGGAAGATATTGTCGCCCAGAACAAGGCACACCGAATCCCTGCCGATGAACTCCTCACCGATCAGGAATGCCTGAGCCAGACCGTCCGGGGAGGACTGTTCGGCATACTCCAAACGGATTCCATAATCCGAGCCGTCGCCCAGCAGACGCTGGAAGCCCGGAAGGTCCTGCGGCGTCGAGATCAGAAGAATATCCCGGATGCCCGCCAACATCAGAACCGAAAGCGGATAATAGACCATCGGCTTGTCGTAGACCGGAAGCAATTGTTTGCTCACCCCCTTGGTGATCGGGTACAGGCGCGTACCCGAGCCGCCTGCCAAAACGATGCCTTTCATCGCCGCGCTATATCGAATCGTCGGTTTTTTCCTGTTTCCCGAACGCCCCGATGAACTCCCGTCCGAAAAGTAACCACACAGCGGCCGCGGCCCCTGCGAGGAATACGCAACCCACGAGAATCATCATCTTCGAAGGCTTCGAAGGTTTCAAAGGCACCGTCGCGGGCTGCACCACGGCGTAGACCGGAGTCGATTCCTGGACCTTCGCCCGGGCCAGCTGCAACTGCTGCGCCGTCTGGTTGTAGAGGCTGTAAGCCAACGACATCTCGTTCTGCAAACGCTCCTCCTCCGTGCGGAAACTCCAGCGCGAAAGCGCCTGATTCTGGTCCACATACTGTGCGTAACGCTGCTGAGCCGCATAATACTTCCCCTGCGCCTCGTCGAACAGCCGCTGCGTGAACTCCAGATCGTGCCGCGCCTTGTCCGTACGGTACTGCGTGATGTGGTTCTGCAAATTCAGCATCACCGTATCGGTCAGCGTCGCCGCGATCAACGGGTCCTGCATCGTCACCGACAACGACACCACCTGCGTCTTTTTGTCCACGCTCGTCGAAATACGCTCCTGGAGCGATCTGACCACCTCGTTCTCTTCTTTGGTCAGCCGGAACGGGTCTGTGGGACCTTCATCCTCCGGCTCCTCTTCTCGAAACAGCCCCATGAACCATCCCAGCGCCTTGAAAGGCGCCGCGAGCACCGCACCCCACCACGGGCCCCGCAACTCCTCGGAAACATAGTCATAAAGGGGCATGGTCTTCCGGTCCTTCGCGTCGGCGACCTCCACGCCGAACAACTCGGTCATGAACGGCACCGACTGCACGATGTCCGGATACAGATCCGGAGACACCGCATCCGCAGAGTTCATGTTCCCCATGTTGATGCCGGCTATCGAGGCCAGCGAACCCAGGCCCCCCAGCGAGGTCTTCCCGCCCTGGATCTCCGGGGCCAGTTTCACCGTCACCGTGTACTCCTTCGGGATGCTGAACCCGATGACGAGTCCCGCCAAAGCCCCCGCAATACACCACCGGACGATCATCCGGCGACCCTGCCAGAGCTTCTGCGCCAATTCGATCAGGTCGATCTCCTGATCCGCAGTCTCCGGCTGCTGCTGCATGTTATTCGATTCCATCGTCCGTTCCGTTATTTCGTCATGTTCGCAATCGACGCCGCCATCGTGCCGATCGACGCCGCAGAGGTCGTCAGACCCAGAATCTCCGCAATGCCCATCCGCTTGCGATCGCGCTTGGACGGAACGATGATCTCGCAGCCCGGCTCCACCTTCGCACGGCCCTTCACGCGCGCGACGCGGCCGTTCATATAAACGATATAGGCTTTGTTCCGCTTGGCACGCGCCCCGTAGCCGCCCGCCTGAGCGATATAGTATTTCACCCGTTTGTCCTTCAAATAGACCGTCGTATTGGGGTACATGACATCCCCGTTGATCTTGACCGTGCTCACATACTCCGGAACCACCAGCCGGTCCCCCTCGCGCAGCACCACATCGTAGTCCGAACCGGGGTTCGACAGCGCCTTGTCCAATTCGATGCCCACCGCATAGTAATCGTCCGCCATCAGTTTCTCCAAAGAAACCGAATCGGCTCCGCGGTTCTGCTGTGCGGCGCGAAGCGCCGCATCCCGTACGGCACGCTCCTCTTCGTTCATGCGGCGGATCAGACGGCCTCCGCGCACATAGGCGTCGTCCGTGATCCCGCCGGCGCGCTTGACAAGGTCCGACAAACGCTCGTTCTTACGGATCAGCGTGTAATTCCCCGTAAAAACGACCTCCCCGTCGAGTACGACCTGCCGCTGGGGCTGGTAGCCGGGGCTCCGCCGGACCTCCACCACGTCGAACGGAGCCAGTTCGAAACCCGCCTCTCCGTCCACGACCAGACCCTCTTTCAACGAAAACGCATAGACCTTGCCCACTCCGTTCGAGGGGGTCGTGCTCTTCGGGTCCTTCAACCGGCGGGAAACCTCCACCTTCACCGTAGAGGCGCCGTCCAAAAGTCCTCCGGCCTGCACGATGAGGTCCTCGACCGTCGTATGCGCCGCATAGGGATAAACTCCCGGACGAGCCACCTCGCCGCCGATCGTGAAACCCCCGCGATCCTCCAGATCATGGACGCTCGACACGACCAATACGTCGTTGCGCCGCAGGGAAATATCCGTCAACCGCCCCGAAAGAACCCCTTCCAGGTCCACGGCCACGATCTCCGGAGTAAGGTCGTCCCGCTCCCGGAACAACAAGGCCCGGCCCCGGAAAGCATCCTCCCGGAGTCCTTCGGCACGTCCGATCAACTCCCGGACCGTATGCGTGCCCTCGCCCAGTTCGTACATCCCGGGGCGATAGACGGCACCCTGAACCTCGATCCGGTTCGCATAACGATCGAGCACCCGCCCGACGGCAACGGAATCCCCGTCCATCAGGGCGAAAGTCCCATAACCGACGCTGTCCACGTTGAACAATTCGTGCTCCCGCCCCATAGTGCGCACCACGCGAACCTCGCGCCCGTAGGCGTCGCCCGTGAACCCGCCGGCATAGGCCAACAACTGCGACAACGGCTCGCCGGCCTCCATCTCGTAGCGCATCGGACGTTTGACGCACCCCGTGACCTCCACCAGAAGATCGTACGAGGGGACCAGCACGATATCGCCCTCTTCCAAGCGGATGTCGTCTTTCGAATCCCCGTGGAAAAGGTATTTGTAGATGTCCACGGACGCGACCTCACGGCCGCTGCGAAGCACCCGGATATTGCGCAGGGTGCCGATGTCCGTGACACCCCCGGCCTGGTAAAGGGCATGGAACACCGTGGCGAACGACGACAACCGGTAGGTGCCCGGCATCTCGACCTCGCCCATCACGTTCACCTGGATCGTGCGAAGGCGCCCCAGCGTAACGCGCACCTCCGACGCGGGGCTGTCGCCCGAAACTCCCGCGTAGATCTGGCCGAAAACGCCCCGCAACTTCGCGTTCGCCTCCTTGATCGTAAGCCCGTTCAGATAGACCGGACCCACCTGCTCGACCATGATATTTCCCTCCGGGGAGATCTCCTCCCGAAGGCTCCGCTCGTTCTCGCCCCAAATGTCGATAATGACCTCGTCGCCGGGGCCCAGCCTGTAATTTTCCGGCGTGGCCTGATTCTCGTTCGGCTCGAAAGTCAGAGCCCGGCTCCGGAACACGTTGCGACCGAAAACAGCGCGGGAATCCGCACCCCTTTCGGCCGGGTCCGGAACCGGAGGAATCTCGACAGCAAGCGTATCGGACGACGAACGGGGCCGCTCCCGGCGCTGGCCCGAGATGACCTGATCCGCAGCAACAGTCTCGGAGGATGTCCGGCTATCCTCGTATTTCTGCTTCAAGCGCTCAACCTGCTCCGGCGTGACGCCGCGCGCCAACAACTCCTTGCCGATCTGCTGATCGCTCTTGCCGGACTGCCGGCCCTCCAAAGCGTACTTGACAACCGCTTCGTCGCTCAGCTGACAATAAGCGGTCCCAAAAGGAGCGGCCAACAAAAAAAACAATAGAAACAGACGGACTTTTTCAGCTATTCCGTGCATAACGATTTATTCTCTTTGATGATGATTGTTCGTAAACCCCGGCATCTCTAAAGCCGGTCGAGAAAGTGCTGCATCCGCAGAAAAACGCCCCGCCGGCTGACATGGGTCCGGTAGCCGAGGCGGCGGACCGCCCGCAGGAAAGAAGTGTTCCTGCGCAAATGCCACTCCATGAAGTGATAGAGCCCGAACGTGACCAGAAAGCCCATGACGACAACGGCATAAAGCTGCACGTCTATCGAAACCCCCAATCTCGTCAACCCCCACCAACACAACACGACAGACGTGTTCAACGCGACGATGGCCAGCGTCACGGCGGCATGCGAACACCCCAGATTGATAAACATATGGTGCAGGTGGGTCTTGTCGGGCCGGAACGGCGACACCCCGCGCAGAATACGCGAGAACATGACCCGCAGCGTATCGAAGACCGGAATGCACAGGACGGCCAACGAAAAGGGAACCAACCCGACCCGAGGCTCCACGTAAGCCCCGCACGACGAACCGCTGCGCAACGTCTCGATGACGAAGACCGTTATGACGACTCCCATGACCAACGTCCCGCCGTCGCCGATGAACATTTTCGAAGTCTTGCCGAAAACGTTGTGCAGGAAAAACGGGATCAGGGCTCCGACCGAAACTGCGGCCAGAATCGTCATCTTCATATCGCCCGACAGGTAGAACAACGTCCCGAACATCGTACAGGCCGTGATGCAATAACCCGATGACAAGCCGTTCACGCCGTCGATCAGGTTGATGGCGTTGATAATGCCGACCACGGCAACGACCGTCAAAGGAACGGCCATCCAATCGGGCAACATCCCGACGCCCCACAAACCGTGGAAATCGTCCAAAAGATAACCCCCGTTGAAGATCAACAACAGGGCGACGAAGAATTCGACAGCGAACCGCAATGCCGGAGAAAGACTCAGAATGTCGTCCATAGTCCCGATATAGAGCATGACCATCATGGCCATGATCACGATCAGCATCCCGGCATAGTTCACCATCCCGCAAACGCTCCCGTATCCGATGACGATGCCGAAGAAAACGGCGATCCCGCCCAAAACAGGAACCGGCTGACGCTGCAATTTGCGGCTATCCGGATTGTCCACCAGATTTTTCAACAAGGCGATCTTAACCAACCGGGGATGAATCCAACTGACAACCAACAGCGAGATTATCAGAGACAATAATACAGAGTACTGAGGCGTCATACTTCGCAAATTGAAATTTTACCAGAAACCATTCGATAATCCTCTTCATTCAGGTCACGCATCACCGGGAGGAGGCCACACCCCGATGAACCCCGTCCATCACTCCCCCCCCCACGAGGGAGCATATCCATATCCCGTTCCAAAACGCACATCCGGTCCGCAACGACCCCGGCCGTCGTTTTCAGAAGCGGCAGTCCGTCATGTTGTAAATACGTGATTAACCGATCCGGGAACCCCGGAACTGCGGTCTTGAACGACCTCTCAGATCTTCTGCAAAAAGCAGTTCGGGATGAACGAGGTGGCCACGGCGCAAATGCCCGTGATGGAAACGATCAACCTCCGCTTTC
>ENA-UESD01002498-UESD01002498.1-human-gut-metagenome-genome-assembly--contig:-NODE-2498-length-12950-cov-3.124524_pt1 | contig 12950 bp, 7 predicted proteins | sample MGYA00242985_ERZ507986 | MGnify/ENA primary metagenome ERZ507986 (study PRJEB26167, sample SAMN06115408) | human gut metagenome | host: Homo sapiens | place: China:Guangxi | collected 2016-04-06... | reverse complement strand
ATACGGGACCGCTGTTGCCGCCTATGGAAAAGAGGCTCAAGCCTGTGCCCTTGGAAGCGCCGGAAACCTTATTGGCGAAACGCGCGCCCTCGGGATGGAACAGGGCCGCGCCCACGCCGCTGAGGGCAATGGCCGCGAAAATGGCCCAGTAGCTGTGCAGGAAGCCGATGGAAGCCAGCCCGCCCCCGGCCAGCAGGACGCCCACGGGAATGAACCACGGCTTGGAAAGCTTGTCGGACAGATAGCCGAAAGCCGGTTGAATAATCGAGGAGAGGCAGGAGAAGGCGAACATCAACCCGGCGGCGGCTTGATAGTCGAAACCGTACGCAGTGATCAAAAAGGGCAGGATGGCGGGCAACGCGCCGCCGTTTATGTCGCACGACAGATGCCCGAGCGACACAAGGAAAATTTTCTTTTTGTCCATGACGATGACCTTTGTCCGCAGGCGGGGACGGATGAGGGGAAGCGGGCGTTCCCGGCGGCGCGAAGGGCCGACGCGGCAGCCACGGCACAGTGGATAGTGGGAAATCTCAGACGAAAAAGCAAGGCTCTTTCTGGTAAAAAACAAAGGTGCGCCGGGGGATTATGGAAGGGCGAAAGGGGTGATAGCGTCTATTGTGCCGGGGTGACGCCTTGTTGCGTGTTCTTCTGGACGTTCTGGCCCCACGAAAAGAGTAGGGGATAGGGAAGGCGCGGGGGCGTGAGAAGGCTAGTCAGGGTGCGAAGCTCACCGCTCCCGCGCGTTGTGAGGCGCCTATGAAGGGGGGAGGGCTAGCCCGCGTCCTTTCCCTCTTCATCAGTGAAAACCGCCTCCCGGATAAATCCTGGAGGCGGTTTTCGTGCCGGGCCGCGTGGAGGCCCGTTTATGGAAGGAAGATTACGGCCTGCTCATGTCGAGCCGTTCAAAGGTATGGGAACCATCCGTACCAACGCGGATCTGCATGTCGAGGATGAGCGGCAACGCCGGATCGGACGTGATGTCCACGAGGACGGAGCCGTCCTGCTGTTCCTTGGCGGAAACGGAGAAATTGCCGTGCTCGCTGAACTCCACGCCGGGGAAGCATGTACTGAGGACGCGGGGCATGATCAGCGGCGCTTGCGAGAAACACTGCATGACCCGGGCAAGCTGCCTTCGGAGTGGGTCATGCCGCGCACCCGGCTGATGATCTCCGTGAAATGCGGGTTTTCCGATGTATTTTCCTCATCGGAGATGCTGAACGGGCTGGTGGCGAAGCCGTTCCCGTTGCGATCCTCGAATTGCATGACTGTATTCTTGCCCCGGCGACGGAAGTCCGTCACGAGGCCATACGCCGTTTCCTCATCAATGCCGCTCAGGGATCCCATACCCGTAGCCACGGAGATGTCTTTCAGAGAGATATGCGCATGGGGGCGGGTCAAGGCGATGAGCTTTTTGGGGCTCAGGCCGAAACTGCTGCTGTTCATAAGTGCGTCGTCCATTACCGGCTGAGGCATATCCGGTGCCGCGGCCTGGAGCAGGCCCACATACATTTGGGAAACGGACTTGATGAGATCCGCGCCGAAGTGTTCGGCACTGATGCCCCTGGGCATGGGGCCGCCGACCATGGCATCCCAGATCTGCCGGTTGGAAAGCGGCTTGCCGCGGTTGGCCTCCAGAGCGGCGAGCAGGTCGGAAACCGAGGATTCCACCCAGTACGGAAGCAGGAAATCCTGCGCGCCCTGAGCTGTCTGGGCAAGCTGCGTATGGATGCCGCGAAGCTGTTCCCACTGCTGCGGCGTGAGCCGTTCGGCATGGCGATTCATCTGGACGTCGAAATCGGTGATGACGCCGGGGGCAAACCGGCCGAGACGGCTGAGAGGGGATTCCGCGTCGCCGGGCATCTCGCACAGATGATTGATTTCGTCGTTAAAATACATGGGATCGACCTGCGGATTGTGCCCGAGCCGGTATTCGGCGTTCTGGCGCAGGTTGTTCATGATCTGCGTCGCGCCCATCAGCGGGGCGGTATCACGCGGGGCTCTCGGGTGCCCCACAATATGGAGGCAGGCCCCGGCGAGCTTGTGCGCCATGTCGGACTGCATGTTGGCGGAGACATTGGCGAGTTCGTCCGGCGTCATGCCTTCGAGGATGAAGTCGCACATCATGGGGAGCAGATCTTCGGATCCGGGCAGTTGCGCATAGCGCTCATGAAACGCGCAGAACCGTTCGGATACGTCCATGACGGCCTGCGTGAAGCGCCCCGGAGTTTGATCGAGCCGCGCCAGATTGACGAGCCCGGTCGGCACGGGCAGTTCCTTCGCCGCCGTGAAGGCCTCGGCTATGGCTCCGGCATCGCGCACGCCGTAGCGCTGGGCGATCTCCTTCATGACATCCTTGTCCGCATCGCTGAACCGTTCGGCGGGCAGCGCGCCGATGTCGTCCAACGTGTCCTTGAGGCCCAAGAGTTCGGCTCCGATGACGTCTCCGGCGAGCTGGCGCAGTTGTGCCGCGTCGACGGCGTTCCCTTCCTCATTGGCCGCGTTGAGCAGGGGTGTAAGGGCCTGGCTGACGCCCTGATAGAACGGCCTCGGATTGATGGCGTCGGGCCTCAAGCCCGCGAGCGCGCCATCTTCGTTGATCGAATCGAAAACGGCCCGGAAGGCGTCCGTGTTGGCCTCGACGACGTGTCCCTGCTCGGGGATGAGCTCGTCCAGGACGGCGTTGAAGGTTTCCCGGTTGGCGCCGGACAGGGCGCTGTGCTGCGTAGTGCTGAGCCGGGGGATGTCAAGGCCGTGCGCGCGGGCGAACTCCCGCAGCATAACGGGGATTTGTTCCGTATCTCCAAATACCTCGAACTTTGATTCGAGGAATTCGCTCAAGAGCTCCCCATCCTGCCGTTGGATTTCTTCGGACTGCGGATCGACGTCACCGGGCGTTGCGATCCCCATGTCGACTTTCTGTTCGCGGGACATGAGGCTGATGAGCGCTCTGGCGTGTCCTTCGAGGCTGCGGAACTGGGTCATGCCTTCCTTGAGGAATTCCAAGCCCCGCATCCCGCCGAGGCCGCGTTGGATGGCCCCGTTGAGCGTGGCGAACTGGTTGGCGAGAGGTCCGAACTTGTCCACCGCGTTTTTCATGAGATCGGGGAGCATGTCCTGTGTGACCCCGCGCCGGGCTAACAGCATGGAGACGGAGTTGCGGAGCACGGCGGCGATGTCGTCCGCGCCGTAATCGCCCTTGAAGCTGTGAGCCGCCGAGTTAAGCGCGTCGGCATGGTCGGCGATGCGTTCGAGGAAGGCGGCATCCATAGGCACGCTGTCGTTGAGGAGCTGCTCCACCATCACGTCGCCCGCGAGCATGGCGTTGATGTAACGGGGCATGGTTTCCGCAGTGACCGGCGGATTCAGGTCGCCCGGCGGGTCCTGCGCCATGAGCGCGAACTCGCGGAGCAGGGGCAGGTTGTCTTCCACAAAGACTTGTACGGCGATGTCCATCGCCTCGGCCACACGCTCTTGAGACGGATAGACGCCGGGTCCGGGATTGTCGTTGAGCAGCGCCGTGCAATGTTTGATCACGGCAGGGTTGTTGGCGAGGGCGGAGCTGAAGTTCTGGGGCAATCCGGCGAGGGTCATGGCTTGGCGTATGCCCTCCGCCTTCCCGGCTGTCCGCATCATGAAGCCGCGCACGGCATCCTGCCGTTCGGCGGGCGTCGCAAGCGTGGGCATGTTTGTGGCGAAGCTCATGGCCAGCCCCTGCATGTTGTCCCGCCCGAGCATGGGAAGAGCCTCTTTGAGCGTGGCGATCATGTCCTTGCCGTTGGGAAGCTGCGGCAACAAGCCGAGCATATCGTCTTTCAGCGATGACAGGATATCGATGTCCGCCGCATTGGCGTCGCGGAAGGCCGTCTGGAGCCGGGTAAAGGCGCCTTCGGTCCCGTGGGCTTCCATATCGGCCCGCAACTGGTGGGCAAAGAAGCCGTTGGCGCCCGCGAGGGGCTGGTTGAGGCGAGTGAGGGCCGTGGTCATGGCCGCGCCGCGCGTTCCAAGGCCGGGAAGCTGCGTGAGGACACCGACATTTTGTGGGATGACCTTCTCGCAAAGATACGTCCGTACGGCGTCACGTTGGCCCTGCGGACTGCCGAGATCCAGATTGCGGACCAGCGCGAACTGGGCGAAGGAGGTGGCGTGCCCGGCAGGAAGCGCGTTGCCGTCGGCGAGCTGGCGGCCTGCGGCAAGAGCTTCGTCATACAGGACTGAATCGCGCACGAGTTTGACGTCTTCCGCAGTGAGGGGCTTGCCCCCTTCAAGCTTCGCGTTGAGCATTCCCCGTATATCGGCGTTGATGTTGCGGAACTGCGGGGATTGATCAAGGGCGTTCAAGAATGCCGTGACCGTGGCACGGTTTTCTTCGGCCTTGGCGCTGCGGGAAAGCTTATGGATTCCGTGCAGCGAGGAAGTATCGCCGACGGATTCACCACCGTTTTGAAGAAAAAGAGACGCGGAATCGCCAACCGTGTTGGCACTATTGAAGAACTGCTGAAGGGAAACAGGCATACGGCCTCCTATAGCTGAAACAAGATGCGGTGTCCGGTACGAAGCCGAGAGCGGTTACCTTTGAAATACGCGCCGTTTTATGGCTTTCCTGCATCAATATCGTTTTCGGCTGGATGCACGCCATATTGCGGCGCACCGGAGATTCCGGCGTTGGGGCATTTCTGAAACGCTCTAGACGCGGAGGAATTGCCCGGCGGTGAAAGACGGCTCCGGGGCTTCCCCTCCTTCGAGGACGGCTTGCTGCGCCTGTTCCGTAAGGGCTTCCTGTTCTTTGTTCATGGCGTCGAGGCGGGCTTTCCATGTTTCCGAGAACAGGACGATGTTGTTGACGGTTTTGAGGAAATCCCCGGTGTCGAGCCCATAGGTCGGGATCGGGAAGTTCAGCCCCACCATGCCGGTGGCGTCGTTATAGCTGAGCGCGCCGCCTTGCGTGTCCGCGAGGAGGAAGTTCGAGGCCAGCAGCAGACGGCAGATTTCGCCGTTGCGCCAGCCGCCGAGAGCGCCGACTTCAACATATACGATGAAGGAGTGCGTCGCTTCGATCCATTGGATCAGTAGGTTCCGCCCTCCGAGCGAAAGGGCGGCGGCCCCGGATGCGGACAAGGTGATGTCCATGCCTGTTTCTTTGCCCAGTGCCTCAATGTACGGCGTCGCGTTCATGGTTTCTCCTAAACGGTGAGAGTACGGCATTCTGGGATGCCAATAATGTTGATGAACGTATCCTTATGAAAGGGAATTAGCAAAAAGCGATCCAGAAAATCGGAGGAAGCCGCTGCCGCGCAGAAATTCCGCTTGATGGGGGTACTGTTCCGGCCTGCGGAGAAGTGATCACGGATCGACACGTGATTATGCCCGTTTTGGGGATGAACGTGAAGGGCCGGGGAGTGGCGGCGGGCGCTTTATCGGAGAAGAGGGCATCCGCCGCATCGGGACAGGCTTCTGGCCTCTTGCCGTGGCTGCTGGCCCTGTGGAGGCCCGTCGCGGGAACATTACGGAAGCGGCCCGCCACCACGGAACGGGCCGATGCAGGTTGGGCTCCGGATCAGGAGCCGATGACATACCTTGAGCGGCGGCCGAGCAGTTTTTTGATGCCCATGATCAGGAGGAGGCAGAGGGCCACTTCGCAGAAAAACGTGAACAGGGACACGAAGAACAGGCTTTCCGGCAGGAGGATGCCGAAAAAGGTGAACAACAGGTTCTGGAACGTAAACAGGATGAAGTCGTGCAGGAAGTACAGGGCGAAACTGTACGTGGCGATGAGATCGAGGAGCGTGATCCGGATGTGTTTGATCTTTTCGAGGAAGTGGACCACGCACGCGCCGATGGCTATTTTCTGCATGTAATAGGCGGCCTCGATGTTCGGCAGGATTTCCTCATAGGCATTGATGCCGAGGAGTGCGGTGAAGACGAGCGAGAAGGCGACGAGGATTTTGATATGCTTGGCGATGAACGCGAGGATCAGGTCCCGGTTCATGGAGTAGAACATGCCGAGCAGGTATGCGGGAAAGAAGAATGCGTAGTTGTGGAAGAAACTTGTCAATTCCGTCCGGGGGATGAGCAGGGGGATCCAGACGGTGAACAGCGTGAGCAGGGCGAACCGTTCCTCACTGAGGCGCAACAGAAGCGGGCTCACGAGGAATATCGTGGCGATGAACGGGATGTACCAATAGGTCAGGACCACGTCGCCGTACAGCAGCGCTTGGAAAAATTCCCGGCATCCCGTCGCCAGCTTGGTGAAACGGGGCACCTCTCCCGTATAGGAATACCAAAAGAAGGCGTATCCTGTGAAAAAAACGGACAGGATCACATACGGAACAATGACGTTGAGCAGTTTTTTTCTGTAGTATGTCCGTAAGTCGAATTTCCTTTGAGCCAAAAAATGAAACAAATAACCTGAAATGAAGACAAAATACAACGTGCTCGAATGAAACAGGACGCCACGGAGCATATCCAGAAAACGGCTCATGGATTCGTGGCCTTCAAGAGGCGGCACGATCCACATATGAACGCTTATAACGGAAAAGATGGCGAACGCCCTGAAATAGTGCATCGCCAGATCGAAGCCTTGTTTTTCCATAAAGAGCTCTCCTGTATACCGTGAAGCCCTTTGTTGCACAGGGCTTTGATTGGTACACCATATACTGGAGAGGGTCCCCGTGTAAACAAGGGAAACGGTCGGGTTTCACGGCGGATTTTCGGGGAAAAAAGCGCATCGGCCAGAGGCTGAATGCCCGGCGGTATGTGTGGTCAGAGAGGGGGAAAGGTTCGAGCCGTGGAGAGCCCCGTTCCATCCTTTTTGATGCGTATCGGAACGCCCCGGAGTCAGTTCCCCACCATTCGGAACCAGTTGGAAAAGAAGGAGGCCGGGGGAAAGGATAACCTGGGCGGGTGTTCCCCGCTCTCAGAGTTTCCCTTCCCCCGGCCCGCCGCATCTTAATACTGTGCGGAGCAGGAAGGATCAGCCGGAAATCCCGAGCAGCTCGGCGGCGTTGTCGTACAGGGAGCGCTGGAGGGATTCAGGTTCGAGCCCGGCGTTTTTCCAGTCTTCAATGGCCTGCGCGAATCCCCGGATGGGATAGCTGGTGGAGAAGATGAAGCGGTATTTGAGGAACGAATTCGCAGCATTGGCGTATTCGTGGCGCATGGGCATGTTGCGCAGGAAGAAATAGCAGTCCGGGGCAAGGTAGAGGTTCGGGCAGAGCAGGGCCACGCCCACGGCCTCCTGCACCTTGGGCCAGCAGCCGTGGGGGATGACCACGTTGACCTTGGGGAACTTGCGGAGCATGGGCACAAGCGGCGTGGGATCGCAATAGCTGAGATCCGGGCCGCCGTAGGCGCTCATGGTAATGCTGACGAACACGCCGAGCTGCTGGCAGAGGTCAAGGATGGGCTCGATCTTGGGATCGGTAGCGTACATGGCGGGGCTGCACCAGCCGGGATCAAGGGCCACGCCCTTAAAGCCCCAGTCGCGGACGCAATGCTCGATCTCCTCAAGGGCGTCCGGCGCGTTGGGGGAGATGCCCGCGAGGGCTACGAACAGGCCCGGATAGCGGAGCAGCAGCTCGTTGACCTCGGCGTTGCTCCCGTCGCCGTAACGGGCGTTGCCGGTGTGCCGCCCGTGCAGTACGCCTTTGGTGATCCCGGCGGCCTTCATTTCGTCGACCAGCATGTCCACGGAGGCGTGCTCCATCGAAGGGACGGGGAGACGTTCAAACCCGGTGGGGCGCATCTTGCGGGGATCGTCGGGCACGGACTGCCAGTTCCTGACGATGCCGAGGTTCATGAAGCCTTTGTACGGAGGGCGGATACGGAAATCGATGACCATGATGTCGTCCTTTTGCGGTGGTAGGCCCGGCGGAAAGCCGCTGGACACGGGAGCGTTGCCGGATGCTTTCGGAAGCGTTTCCCGATCAAGCGGGTTCGGATGTGCGCTGGGTTTTCGTTGATTCGGGAAGAGATTCCCGACCCGTGGGAACAACGGGCCGGGAAAGGGGATCGGGTGAGGGGGCTACTTGATGATGCCGGCCTCACGGTAATACTTTTCCGCGCCGGGATGCAGGGGCAGGGCGAGGTTATCCGCCATGTGTTCGGGGACCAGCGTCTTCCATGTGGGCTGGACGGCGTGCAGTTCCTCAAAACCTTCCACGATGGCTTTGGTGATCTTGTAGACATCGGCGTCCGGCATATTCTTGCGGACGAGCATGACCGTGGAGTCGGTAATGCAGGGGATGTGCCTGCCCACCGCGCCGCCGTAGAAGTCGGCGGGGATGACGCCGATGGACTGCCCGGTCTTGGCGGTGACGCTCTTGAGCACCTTGTCGGATACGGGGAGCCACTTCACCTTGGCGTTGAGCACGAGTTCCTGAATGTGGGACTGCTGGCCGGGGCCGAGGGTCAGGTAGGCGTTCAGGGTACCGTCCTGGAACATACCCACGCGGTCGTTGGCGGAAACGGCGGTGTGTGCGCCGCCCCATTTCGTGATGTCGTCGTAGGTGTACCCGTATTCGGCCAGCAGCATGGCGCCGACCACGTTGTGCAGGGTGCCCTTGGCCCCGCGATCGAGGCGGACGGGCAGTTTCTTTTCCATGAGTTCGTCGAACGTGTTCACCGGAAGATCGGCGGAGACGATGATGGACAGGCGCGAAGTGTCGTTCATGTTGGCGAGCGAAGCCACATTTTTGAGGGGTTTCTTGTACGGGGCCTTGCCGTCGCGGGCTGCCACGGTGTTGAAGGTCTGGGTCAGGGTGACGTCGGCGGCGTTCTGTTCAAGGCGGAGGGGGTTGCTGACCGAAGCGCCCTGCAGCACGTTGATGGCGCTACCGGGATAGCGGTCGTTGACCAGCTTGCCGACCCCGGTGAGGCCGACATTCCATGTGCCGCCGAGCACCGCGCCGCCCACGGCCCGGAAGTTGATGGGTTTGGCGTCTTCAGCCGCGGCTGGGGCGGCGAAGGCGAGCGTGAGGCCGATGGCGCAAGCGCCGGAAAGCGTTATGGCCTTGTGCAGGAGGGACATGATGGACTCCTCTGGGTATGTGGGCCGTGGCCCGGTGGAAGGTTTGCGGGCAAGAGCCCGGAAGCTGGGGCGGATCAGGCGGCGCAGAGCCGCTTCTTGCGTGCGATCTGGATGAAAAAGACGAGGCTGGCCGTGCCGAAGCCGATGAGGTCGGTGAGGAGGCCGGGGTACACGAGCACGATCCCGGCCACGAACATCATGACCCGCTCGGCGGGCGAGGATTCGGTGAACAGCCATCCCTGCATACTGGAGGCGAGGCAGACGACGCCGAGCACGGCGGTGAACACGGCCTGCAGGATGGTGGCCCAGTCGCCCATGAGCAGGAGCGCGGGCTCGAAGATGAAGATGAAGGGGACGATGAAGGCGGCGATGCCGAGCTTGAAGGCGGTGAAGCCCGTCTTCATGGGCGGTGCGTCGGCAATGGCGGCCCCGGCGTAAGCCACGAGGCATACGGGCGGGGTGATGCCGGACGAGATGGCGAAGTACATGACGAACAGGTGGGCGGCGAGCACCGGGACCCCGGCCTGCACCAGCGCGGGCGCGCCGAAGGTGGCGACGAGGATGTAAGCGGGCAGGGAGGGCAGGCCCATGCCGAAGATCACGCACGTCCCGGCGAGCACCAGCAGGAAGATCCCGATATGCACCTGCGCGAGCGAGCCCATGAGGTTGACGAAACTGAAGCCGAACCCGGTCATGGTCACGACGCCGATGACGATGCCCACGCAGGCGCAGCACGCCGCGATCATGAGCAGGTTCGCCGCCGCGTTTTCCATGGCGGCGAGGAAACGGGCCGGGGTGAGGCGTGTTTCAGAGCTCAGGAAAGACAGGGCAACCACGGCGGCGCAGGCGAGCAGGGCCGAGAAGATGATGCTCCTTCCGGCGATCATGAGGACGATGAGCAGGGCCAGGGGCGCGAGGTAGTAGAGCTTGCGCTTGATGGAGCGCAGTTCGGGGATGAGATCGGGCGGCGTGCCGCCGAGCCCGTGCCGGAGCGCCTCAAAGTGGATCATGGTGAACAGGGATAGGTAATAGAGCACGGCGGGCAGGAGCGCGGCCTTGCAGATGCTCAGGTAGCTGATGCCGGTGTATTCGGCCATGACGAAGGCGATGCTGCCCATGACCGGGGGCATGATCAGGCCGCCGGAGGAGGCGACCGCCTCGACCGCGCCCGAGAATTCGGGCCGGTAGCCCACGCGCTTCATGAGCGGGATGGTGAAGGTGCCGGTGGCGTAGACGTTGGCCGCCGCGCTGCCGGAAACGCTGCCGAAGAGGGCGCTGCCGAAGATGGCCGCCTTGGCCGGGCCGCCCTTAGCGTTGCGGGTGACGAGGCAGGCGAGTTCTAGGAACACGCTGGCCATATTGGTCTTTTCGAGCAGTGCGCCGAACAGGATGAACACGTAGATGATCGTGGCCGAAGCGCCGATGGAGGACCCCCAGATGCCGTCGTTGAGCAGGTACAGCGATTCGATGATCTGGTTGGGGGCGAGGTAGAGGTGCCCCATGTTGCCGGGCAGGAGGTGCCCGAAGAAGGCGTACAGCAGCGCGATGCCGGACACGATCACAAGGGCGAGGCCCGCCACGCGCCGGGTGGCCTCAAGGATGGCGATGATGAGCCCGGCACCCCAGAACAGATCCCATGCCGTCAGCTCGTCGATGTGCGGCATCCTGTCCTGAATGTAGGAGAAGTTTGTGATGATGTACGCCGCAGCCCCGGCGCTCATGGCGATCATGAGGATGTCGAACAGGAACGACCATGCCGGTTCGGGCCGGGGGTTCTTGCGCAAGGCCCGGTTGGACGAGCGCCACAGGAACAGCATGGAGAGCACAAGCCCCACATGCGTGGCCCGGACGATCAGCGGATCGAGCAGCCACATGCCCGTACAGGTCGTGAGCTGGAACGCGCAGAGGGCTATGGCGAGGGCGAGGATGAGCGGGCGCAGTTTCCTGCGGTCGAAAACGGGAACCATGATGACCTCCTCCGGTCCGCGGAGCGGCTACAGGTTATAGGCTGCGGTGTAGGCCTCGTGCATGGCGTCGAGTACCTTGCCCACGCGGCGGCAGTCGCCGATGGCGGTGAAGGGCACGCCCGCCAGCGAAAGTTCCGCGCACAGGGCGTTCGACGGGCGGTAGCCGAGGGCGAGGACGAGGGTGTCGAAAGGCGGGAGTTCCCGCTGGGAGCCGTAGGCGTCCTTCACGGCGACGCGCCCATCCGGCCCGACGGAAACCAGCTCCGTGGATGTGAGCGCCTTGACCTTATGCTCCCTGAGGCTTTCGAGGAGGAAGCTCCGGGCACGGGCCTGCATGTCCGCCGCAAGATCGGGCCTCAGTTCAAGGATGGTGACGTCCCCGCCCTTGAGCGCGAGGTATTCGGCGGTTTCGCTGCCCACCATGCCCCCGCCCACGACGAGCACACGCTGTCCGGCCTTGGCCTTGCCGGTGAGGATGTCTTCGGCGGTAACGGCGTTGGCGATGCCTTCGCAGAAACGGGGGATGACGGGTGCGCTTCCCGTGGCGACGATGAGCGTATCGGGCTTGAGTTCGGCGAGATCCGCGACGGAGGGCGCGGTCCCGAGGAAGACCTTGACCCCGGAAGCGATCAGCCGTTCGCTAAAGCGGTTCACGAGCACGGCATACAGATCCTTATGCGGCGGCAGGGCGGCGATATTGGCCAGCCCGCCGAGGCGGGTCCGTTTTTCAAAAAGGGTTACCCGATGTCCCCGTTCGGCGGCGACAAGCGCGGCCTGCATCCCGGCGGGCCCGCCGCCCACGATGACCACATGCTTGGAAACGGCGGCGGGGGTGCGGGGATACATGCCTTCGCAGCCGGTGCGGGGATTCACGGCGCAGGCGACGGCCTTGCGCTCGCGCAGCCGGGCCACGCAACCCTCATTGCAGCCCACGCATGGGATAACCGCATCGTCACGGTTCGCGGCGAGCTTATTAGGCAGGTCCGGGTCGGCGATGAGCGCCCGCCCCATAACCACAAGGTCGGCCTTGCCGGAATCGAGGACGGCGTCGGCGGATTCCCGGTCGATGATGCGCCCGGCCACGCCCACAAGGGCGCGATCTTCAAGGGCTTCCTTGATCGCGGCGGCGCGGTCGGCGTTCCAGCCCTTGGGCAGGCAGGGCGGCGGGCCGGTGAAACGGTTGGTCTCGCCAAGCCCCACGCTGACGTTGAACAGATCGATGCCGTTGTCCGCCACTGTGCGGGCGATGTCGCGGGCCAGCTCCAACGTGATGCCGCCGGGCAGGTACTCCTCGACGCTGCACCGGAAGAACAGGGGAAAATCCGGTCCAAGACGCTTCCTGATGCCCCGGATGACTTCCACTGGCACGCGCATCCGTTTTTCGAAGTTGCCTCCATAGGCGTCCTCGCGGCGGTTGAAGAGCGGGGACATGAACTGCGAGAGGAGGTAGCCGTGCGCACCGTGGATTTCGATGACGTCGAACCCGGCCTCGGCGGCGCGTTCGGCTGCGGAACAGAAGCTGCCGATGACGCGTTCGATGTCGTCCTCGTCCATGACGTGGATGTCGTCGTAGGTGGTGAGTCCGGGGATGTAGGAAACGAGCTGGCGGGGGTGCCCGGAAACGGCGGGCTGGGCCAGACGCCCGGCGTGGTTGAGCTGGATGCCCGCCTTGCCGCCGTGGGCGTGGATGGCGTCCGTGAGCCGGCGAAGGCCTTTGATGAAGTGAGCGGAAGCGATGCTCACGCCGGGCCAGTAGCTTTTGCCCGTGTCGTCCACGCTGGTGGATTCGAGCATGTTGAGCCCCACGCCGCCGTAGGCGCGCTCGGCGTGGTAGGCGATGAGGCGCTCGCTGACTTCGCCGTTGACCGCGCAGTAGTGCGTGACCATTGAGGGCAGCATGATGCGGTTTCTAAGGGTTGTCTTTCTGATGGTCAGAGGTGAGAGCAGGACGGAAGAGG
>ENA-UESD01002497-UESD01002497.1-human-gut-metagenome-genome-assembly--contig:-NODE-2497-length-12952-cov-3.546718_pt1 | contig 12952 bp, 14 predicted proteins | sample MGYA00242985_ERZ507986 | MGnify/ENA primary metagenome ERZ507986 (study PRJEB26167, sample SAMN06115408) | human gut metagenome | host: Homo sapiens | place: China:Guangxi | collected 2016-04-06... | reverse complement strand
TCCCATCTCTGGGAAACGCGGCCGGGTAAAACAAAAGGAGCGATGTGCGCTTGCACATCGCTCCTGAAAGCTCTTCATGCAAGACACAGGCACACTGAAACGGACGCCTGTATCTGCGATCAGCAGTTCAGCCGCCCTATGTCTTACAACAACAGGTTTTTACAAATTCATTTCTCATAGCAAGTTTAGTGTAGCACCTCTCCATTGGAAAGTCAACCATTTTTCCATTCTATGGGAAAATAGGCCGGTTTGTTACCGCAAAATGTTTGTATGGACCAGCGCCCGGAACAGACAAGCTGCCGCCACGCCTGTCACTGCTCCGGTGATCAGAGAGGCTCCCAGCAGAATTGGCAGATAGTACAGCGGGGCCATCGAGCCCAGCGTCAGGCAGGCTGCGGCGATCTGGCCGCAGTTGTGGGCCGCCGCGCCGCCGATGGACACGCCGTAGATAGACAGATGCCGGGATCGGGACAGCAAGATCATCACCAGCATGGCGGAAAAGCCCCCCAGCAGGGAGAAGATCAGGGCGTTCATGTTCCCGGCGAACACCGCCCCCAACAGGCACCGGCCTGTCAAAATCAGCAGCGCCTGAGCGGGGCCAAGTGCGTACAGGGCGAATACCGTCACAATATTAGCAAGGCCCAGTTTGATGCCGGGGATGGGAATGGCCAGGGATAATGGGAAAAAGTTCTCCAGATAGCTGAACGCCAGCGCCAGCGCTGTCAGCACGGCACAGAGGGTCAACTGCTTCGTTGTCAGCTTCACAGTTCCCCTCCTAACCGATCACAATGTCCACATCGTTGCTGTCCGCCGCGCCGCCGGTGAGCTGAATGATGATCCGGGCCGGAAGGCACACGATGCTCTGTCCACCGCGGGAAATAGTTCCGGTGCGGACGCAGTCCTGGGTGGGACAGTCGGAGGAACTGACCCGAAGGCCGTTTCCGTCCTCCGCCGCCACCGTCAGCGTCACGCCGTTATAAGAATAGGTGCGGGGCGCGTCCAGCAGGTCTGCCGGGGCAAAGCGGTCGATCTCCTGCCCGTCAGCGGTGACCACCGCCGTCAGAGCACCGGTTTCGGTTCCGCCACGCCAGACCGTCATGGCCGAGAGAGCCGCCAGCGCAATGACCGCCAAGACCACGATCACATCCCAGAAATTGGGCTTCAGCTCAGGAAACCGTTTCATAGGTGTACCCACTGTCCTTCACTTCCTCAAACCGGTCCGCCAGTCCGGCAGTGATGACCACCCGGCCATCCTCCGTCACCAGCACCAGATCGAAGTCATACCCGCCATTTCGCCAGAAGTCCAGCGCCTGCTCCTCTCCCATGATGAACAACGCCGTGGAAAAAGCGTCGCACATAGTGCCGTTTCCGGGCTGAACCCATTCCTGATCCGGCCCGTTGGCATCCGCCACCACCGTCACTGACAGCAGACCGCTGTCCGCAGGATAGCCGGTGGCGGGGTCAATAATATGGTGGTAGGTTTTTCCGTTTTCCTCAAAGTACCGCTCGTAGCCGCCGGAGGTGATGGCGTAGGCGTCCCGCAGGGACAGGATCGCCGCAAGGCCGCTCTCATTCCGGGGATCCTTTATCCCCACCCGCCAGTCGGAGCCGTCGGGCTTGGTCCCCAGCACGAACACGTTGCCGCCCAGAGAGATTTTACCGTTTTCGATCTCATGGTCATAGAAAACAGCCTCTACACAATCGGAGGTATAGCCCTTGGCGATGCCCCCTAAGTCGATGGCTTGTCCTTCCCCCAGCGTCACAGAATCAGAGGGCGACCCCAACATCTGAATCGCATCGCTGTTCACCTTTTTCAACAGTGTGTCCAGTTCGGACTGCTCCGGTACCCGGAAGCTGTCTCCGGTGAAGCCCCAGGCATCCATGACGGGAGCAATGGTAATATCAAACGCGCCGTTTGTGGCGTCCCGATACTCCTTCGCACGGGCGACGAGATTCCAGTAATCGTAAGTCAAGTGCCGGATGCTGCCGTCCCGATTCAGCCCGGATACCAGACTGTCCGCCTTTGTACGGGAGAGCCGATTTTCCAACTCTTCGATCCTTTTCTCTGTGTATTTTACCGCTTGCTCCGCATGTTCACCATAGGCCGCGACCTCCATCACCGTGTCCATGGCGAAGATCTGGGCAGTAGCCTCCGTTGTTTGTTTTCCGCAGCCTGTCAGGCACAGGCACAAGGCTGCTATCAGAATTGAGAACCGTTTCATGGCGTCCTCCGTTAGAATTTGATTCGATTTTTTCAGTATACCGCGAATATTGTAAAAAAGCAATGAAGGTTTTCCTTGCAAATTGGAAAAGAGACTGGTATACTATGAACGTGTGTCGGCGGGAACCGGTCCGGAATGGACTGCCCGCATTTTGGGAAATATGACCCTGGAGGTTTTAATAGATGGCAAAAAATCCGAATAAAAAGGTCGCTCCGAAGGACGAACCCATGAATGGAGCAATGAAATTTTTTCTGGCTGGCTGCGTAGCAGAACTGTATTTACTGATCCTGCGTCGTTTTTATATCAATGCTGACTCTGAACTGACCCGGATCGCCTGGTATGATCACTACCTCTGGACTCTGGCCGGGATCGGCGCGGGTGTGTTGGCAGTGGGCGTGATCGCTGCTCTGGTTTTGCGGAGCAGCGCCAAGAAGCAGAAGTCCGCTTGGATCCTTGCTGCGGCAGGTGCCTTTGTGGGTGCAGCTACGGCTCTGGTCCGCTGGAATATGGCCACTCTCTCCTTTATGACGATCGTTGTGCCGGTCATCATGCTGCTGGGGATCCTCTGGGCGCTGTATGACCGGGAATGTGCACTGGCTCTGACGGTGCTGGGTGCCTCTCTCTTTGTTCTGTGGGGCGTGCGCCGGTACGGTTCCAGCATGTATGTGGGCACCACCGTCAAGATCTGCGTTGTGATCTATCTGGTTCTGCTGGCAGCTCTCGCCGCACTGACCAAGAGCGGCAAGCTGAATAAGCTTCTGCCACCCAAAGCGGATAAGCTGCCGGTATATGCAGCCTGCGGTCTTTCCGCGCTGGCTCTGCTGGCCTCTCTGCTGGGCGGTGGCATCTCCTACTACGCCATGTGGGCACTGGCAGCGGTGGTCTTCGCACTGGCTGTCTACTACACGGTCAAGCAGCTTTAAAATGTGAGCAAACAGCTCCGGTCCAGTACGGACCGGAGCTGTTTTTTGCTGCAGCAAGTTCCAATCTGCACTTTGCTCCCCCGAAAGTACAGGGGGACCTGACGCCATTGGATACGATCTCAAAGCGGAACTGCATGAAAAGCCCCGGGAGAAACCGCTTTCTCCCGGGGCCTCTTTCCCATAAAATAATTGCGCGTAAGGAAAGCAGATATCCGATCAATCCGTAAAATCAGGATAGCCCTCCTTCAGGGTCTCATCATAAACGGCGCGGTCACCGCCGATGAACTTGGGCCGTACCCGGGCCGCCAGCACAATGGCCTGACCGATGTGATCCTGCTCCAGCCGCACCGGCACCGCCACCTTTTTCAAGTGCATCCCGATGAGGGTGCCGCCGATGTCCAGTCCTGCGTCTGCCCGGATCTCCTCCAGCGCCACAGGATGCCGAAACGCCTTGTAAGCGGCGGTAGCGAAGGAGCTGCCCGCCTTGGGCTGGGGCACCACATTGACGATCTCCCCGCCGGGGACCGCCTCGTATTCCACGATCAAAGCCCGGTTCAGATGCTCGCAGCATTGGGCGGCCATGTAGACGCCCATGGGGCCGAACACACTGTCAAGGCCCCGGAAAATGGTATCCGCCACCTCCGGTGTAGACCAGCTTCCCACCTGATGCCCTACCACCTCACTGGTACTGCATCCGATGACCACGAGCTGTCCCTTCCGCAGCTGGGCAGTCTCCGCCAGTTGGCGGGCCGCAGCGGCGGACTCCCGCTCTACCTGTTCCAAAAGCTGCTGATTCTCCAACGTATGTACCGTAGTTCCTGACATATATAAGCCTCCCTTTTGTTTTACGCACAAGGCGCCGTGTGAGAAATTTCCTCACACGGCCGCCTTATTTTTTCGTTTACAGTTCCAGACCGCTCAGCGCAGGCGCCTTTGCCTTTTGCAGCAGCACAGCCAGCGCAAGGCCGATGGCGATACCGGCGATCCCCTGAACGATATTGCCGGGAATACTGGCGGCTGCCGCCAGACCCTTGCCCAGGATCATGGAGGCGTAGGCAAAATAGCCCAGGACCATGATGGTCTCCCCCACGATGCCGCTGACCAGCATGGCAGTCTTCCCGCGGCCCAAGGCCCGGAAGATCAGCGCCGCTACCAAGGCGTCAAGGCCCTTAATGATCAGGGTGCCGGGAACATAGTGTCCGTAGCCGCTGAGCAGATCCACCAGCATGGAGCCGATACCGGCCGCCGCCGCACCGTACCAGGGACCCAACAGCCAACCGGAGAGCAGCACGAAGCAGTCGCCCAGATTCACATAGCCGTTGACGGGGGACGGGATCTGAATGATGCTGGTAGCCACATAGACAAGGGCGGCCATCAAAGCACTGAGAACTAACTTTCTTACCTTCTGATTTTCCATTGCACTTCACCTGTTCTGGCGTGTACCGCCTGTTCTTGCATTCATTATATCCCATCTTGATACTATCTCAATATTCAGAATTACAAAATTTTATAAGGTCAGTTTAAGGCAAAACAAAAAAGGACATCCTGACGGATGTCCTTTTGTTTGGCCTATTAACCGATCTTGTTGAGCTTCAGGGTCATAGCGCTCTTGCGGTGAGCAGCCGTGTTCTTGTGCAGAACGCCCTTAGCGACAGCCTGATCGACCTTCTTGACCGCGACCTTGTAAGCGCCATCGGCCTCGGTGCGATTGCCTTCAGCGGCAGCCGCCTCGAACTTCTTGATGGCAGTCTTCAGATCGGACTTCGTAGCCTTATTGCGCGCGTTGCGGACCTCACCGATGAGGACACGCTTCTTGGCAGACTTGATATTCGGCAAACCAAACACCTCCTCCTGGCATTTCTTGGCGCGGTTTCATAATTTCCACCGTGCAGAATGATATTTTAGCAGAGAAGTCCAGAAAAAGCAAGCCTTTTTTTAATATTTCTATATTTTTTTGTATAACACGAATATCTCCGCAAAAGCTACCCTTAATACCACAAGATTTTGTGTCAGGAGGGCAAAATGTTTACAAAACGGACGGATCTGGCAATCGAGGCCCACGAGCTGTGGCAGGAATCCGCCGGAAAAACCACCCGGCTGGCAGGCGTAAAGGCCACGGAGAAGAAAATACAGGGGTATCCGGTCACACGAGTGGATATTCTGGACCAGGAGGGAGAAGCCGCTCTGGGAAAACCTGCGGGCAGCTACCGCACCCTTGACCTCACCGCCTTCTGGCAGCGGGGGGATGGGTTTTTCGACCGGGCGGTGCGGGCCGTTGGTCAACAGGTCAAGGAGTTGACCCCGGACAGCGGTCCGGTGCTGGTGGTGGGCCTTGGAAACCGGGCCATGACGCCGGACGCCGTCGGCCCGCTGGCGGCGGACAGTGTCCTCATCACCCGCCATCTCATCGACGCTATGCCCCAGCACTTTTCCGGGTTCCGCCCGGTGGCGGCCCTGCGGCCGGGGGTGTTGGGGACCACCGGCGTGGAATCGGCGGAGGCTGTGCGGGGACTGGTGGACCGGCTCCATCCGTCGGCGGTCATCGCCGTGGACGCGCTGGCCTCCCGCCGGGTGGGGCGGGTGTGCTGTACCGTCCAGTTCAGCGACACCGGCATCATCCCCGGCAGCGGCGTAGGCAATCACCGCTCCGCCCTGAACCGGGAAACGCTGGGGGTACCGGTGCTGGCCGTGGGCGTTCCCACGGTGGTGGACGCCGCCACGTTAGCAGCGGATCTATTGGAAGAATCCGGGCTTCCCGAGCCGGATATGGAAATGCTGCGGAGCCGCCCTGAAAACCTTATGGTCACACCAAGGGACATCGACCAGCAGGTGCGGGACCTGGGTAAGGTCATCGGCTACGGCATCAACTGGGCCTTGCAGGATCTGGAGATCGAGGAGATCAACGCCCTGCTGTCATAGGGTCAGAGGTCCAGCTCCAGCACCACGGGACAGTGGTCGCTGCCCGTGACCTCGCTCCAGATGTCGGCGCTTTTGATCTTGTCCTTCAGCCGGTCGGAGACGATAAAATAGTCGATGCGCCATCCGGCGTTGTTCTTCCGGGCATTGAAGCGGTAGCTCCACCAGGAGTACGCGCCGGTCTTATCCGGGTAAAGATAGCGGAAGGTGTCCGTAAAGCCGCTTTCTAACAGCTGGGTCATTTTGGCCCGCTCCTCGTCAGAAAAGCCGGGGTTCATGCGGTTGGACTTGGGATTTTTCAGGTCGATCTCCTGATGGGCCACATTGAGATCGCCGCAGTAGACCACCGGCTTCGTTTGATCCAGCTCCATCAGATAGTCCCGCAGATCGTCCTCCCACTCCATGCGGTAGTCCAGCCGGGAAAGCTGGTCCTTGGAGTTGGGCGTATAGCAGCAGACAAGGTAAAATTCCGGGTACTCCGCCGTAATGACCCGGCCCTCGTGGCGGTGGATGTCTGCGCCGAAATCGCAGGTGACGTTCAGCGGCGTCTGCCGGGTGAACACAGCCGTGCCAGAATAGCCCGCCTTATCGGCGCTGTTCCAGTAGCGCGTATAGCCCGGCAGCTCAAATTCCGCCTGCTCCGGGCGCATTTTCGTCTCCTGAAGGCAGATGACATCAGCGTCGGCAACCGCGCAGAAATCCAGAAAGCCCTTGCCAAGACAGGACCGCAGACCGTTGACGTTCCAAGATACAAATTTCATAGCGTCTCCCCGCCGCCTTTTAGGCGGCATCTTTCAAGTATGCTGCTATTTTATCCGATACGCGCAGAAAATGCAATGTCCGGGCCGTAAATTGCCGGGACGCTCTTGCTCTTTTTGTAAAAGGGGTGTACCATATCATTAAAAATAGGGATGAGCAAAACGCAAGTTTTGCAAAGTCGAATCACAATATATAGGCCGCAGTCAAGTCGGATGGCACTATTTATTGTGTGGTCTTATGAGCAAATCGGAGTTTTGCTCATCCCTAATTATCATTAAAAAATATTCTGAGGTGAAACGTGAGCAAACGCGGCGGTGTACGGAATATGACCACAGGCAGTCCCCTGCGGCATATCCTTTTATTTTCCCTGCCCCTGCTGGCGGGCAATTTTTTGCAGCAGTTTTATAATATGGTGGATAGCTGGGTCGTCGGCAACTACGTCAGCGACGCGGCGCTGGCCGCCGTGGGCGTGGGCTTCCCGGTGCTGTTTTTGTTCTCCTCCCTGTTCTCCGGCATTGCCACCGGCGGCACGGTGGTCATCGCGCAGGCATTGGGCGCGCAGAAGCCGGAGCGGGTGCAGGCGGCCATCGGCACGCTGTATACCGCCTTTGTCCGGGGCATTCTCCCCATCACCGCCGCAGCCGTGCTGCTGGTACGGCCGCTGATGGTGCTGCTGCGGGTGGACCCCGCCGCGTGGGCGGAGACCCGGACGTATCTGTTGGTGGTCTGCGCCGGAATTATCGGCAGCATCGGCTATAATCTCAACGCCGGCATTCTCAGCGGCGTAGGCAACAGCTCCGCAACGCTGCTGTTTTTGGCGGTGTCCACCATTTTGAACATTCTTCTGGACCTGACGCTGGTGCTGGCGGCGGGACTGGGCGTTTTGGGCGTGGCGCTGGGAACGGTCATCGCACAGGCGTGCAGTTGGCTTTTCGGCATCTGGTACATCAACCGCAATTACCCGGCGCTGGCCATTCATCCCTTCAGCGGCATTTTTGACAGGAAACTCTTTGCCGAGATCATCCGCATCGGCCTGCCCAGCGGACTCCAGATGTCCCTTGTGGCGCTGGGGGCCATGTTTGTGCTCTCCAAGGTCAACAGCTTCGGCAAGGCGTTTACCGCCGGGTTCAATGTCGGCAACAAGCTGGACACGCTGGCCTTCCTCCCCACCCAGAGCATGGCCGCCGCCGTGATCTCCTTTGTGGGGCAGAACATGGGCGCCGGGCAGGTGGACCGGGCCAAACGGGGCACACTGATCTCCGTGGGCCTTGCCATCGGCTGGACGGTGTTTTCCTCCGTCCTTGTGGTGCTGTTCTGTGACCCCCTCTCCCGTATTTTCTCCCCGAACAGTACCGTGATCGCGGTCAGCGCTGTTTATCTCAAGACCGTAATGCCGCCCTACTTCCTGTTCTCCACGCTGTTCGTGCTCAACTCCGCCATGCGGGGCGCCGGGGACAGCGTATACCCCATGGTCAACGTAGTGGCCTCCGTCATTTTGATTCGCGTTCCGGCACTGTATCTGCTGGCGGACCACCTCGGGCCGGAGTATATGTTCTGGAGCTACGGCATCGGCTGGGTCATCACCTGTGCCCTGTCCGTTTACCATTACGCCGCCGGGAAATGGCTGGGGAAATACCGGGCGGATTAGTTTGTATTCCCTTCGGACATCGATTCCCGAAATAGAAAGAAAAGAGTCAAATATCATGTGGCTCCTGTTAGCGTTAGCGTCCTCGGTCTTTGCGGCCCTGACCTCCATCCTGGTGAAAATCGGCATTGACGGTGTCAATTCCAATCTGGCCACCGCCCTGCGTACCGCCGTAGTACTGGTAATGGCATGGGGAATGGTGTTTCTCACCGGTGCCCAGAGCGGCATTGGGGAGATCAGCCGGAAAAGCTGGCTGTTCCTGATTCTCTCCGGTCTTGCCACCGGCGGCTCATGGCTGTGCTACTATAAGGCGCTGCAATTAGGCGAGGCGTCCAAGGTCATCCCTATCGACAAGCTGAGTATCGTCATCACCATGGTGCTGGCGGCGGTCATCCTAAAGGAGCAGTTCACGCCCAAGTCCATTGTCGGCTGCGCCCTTATTGCCGCCGGTACGCTGCTGATGGTGCTGTAAAAGCGGTTTTTCTTGACAAAAATGGGCGTCCGCTGTATACTTTCGGTATCTTGGAGCAAATTGCATAAAAGCAGGCAATGATGGGGAGAGTACGTCTCCCCCGCACGCAAAAGAGAGTCCCGGAAGCTGAAAAGGGACGCGGAGCGGGAGGCGGAACATGGCCCCGGAGCCGCGCGGAAAGCGCCCTTGGGCGTCCAAGCGCGCCGGGTACGCCCGTTACAGCGGCAGGATGCGGTCCGCCGCACCCGCAAAGGCCCAAGCCGCGAGGCTCGGACGAAGCAAGGTGGTAACACGGCCCTTTCGCCGTCCTTGAGTCACGCACTCAGGGACGGCGTATTTTTTTCAGCAACACGAAATTTAAGTAAGATAGAATCGAGGAATACAACTATGGGAAAAGATACGTTCTATATCACAACACCGATCTATTACCCCTCCGATAAGCTGCACATCGGCCACACCTACTGCACGGTGGCCACGGATACAATTGCCCGCTATCACCGCCTGAAGGGCGAGGACGTTATGTTTCTCACCGGCACGGATGAGCACGGCCAGAAAATCGAGCAGAAGGCCAATGAGGCCGGTGTGACGCCGCAGGAGTTTGTGGACCGCATTGTGGACGGTCCCCGTGGCGTCCGTGATCTGTGGAAGCTGATGAACATTTCCAATGACCGCTTCATCCGCACCACGGACGACTACCATGTCAAGGCCATCCAGCGCATTTTCAGACGGATGTATGACAACGGCGATATCTATAAGGGCACTTACAAGGGCAAGTACTGCACTCCCTGCGAGTCCTTCTGGACGGAGAGCCAGCTCAAGGACGGCTGCTGCCCCGACTGCGGCCGCCCGGTGGTGGACGCTGAGGAGGAGGCTTACTTCTTCCGCCTGAGCAAGTACGCCGACCGTATCCGGGACCTGCTGGAGAACACCGACTTCCTCCAGCCCCGCTCCCGCGTCAACGAGATGGTGAAAAACTTCATCGACCCCGGTCTCGAGGATCTGTGCGTTTCCCGCACCAGCTTCACCTGGGGCATCCCCGTGGACTTTGACCCCAAGCACGTTGTCTACGTGTGGGTGGACGCCCTGAGCAACTATATCACCGCGCTGGGCTATGAGAATGACCGCTATAATGACTACAAGAAATACTGGCCCGGCATCAACATCGTCGGCAAGGAAATCGTCCGCTTCCACTCCATCATCTGGCCTGCCATGCTGATGAGTCTGGAGGAGCCTCTGCCCAAGCACGTTTTCGGTCACGGCTGGCTGCTGCTGGACGGTGGTAAGATGTCCAAATCCAAGGGCAACGTGGTGGACCCCTACCTGCTGGCGGAGCAGTTCGGTGTGGATGCCCTCCGCTTCTTCCTGATGCGGACCTTCCCCTTCGGCTCTGACGGCAACTTCTCCAATGAGTTGCTGATCCAGACCATCAATACCGATCTGGCCAATGATCTGGGCAACCTTCTCAGCCGCACTACCGCCATGGTGAACAAGTACTTCGGCGGCTCCCTGCCTGCAGGCTGCGGTGCCACGGAGGACGAGCAGCGTCTGGCCGCCATGGTCCGCATGGGCAGCAGCGTGGAGCTGGCCGCCAACGGCGACACTGTGGACCCCGTGCTGTACGACGCCCAGCTGGTGGCACAGGCCGCCGGTCTGAAGAAGGCCTACGCTCATGAGATGGACACCTTCGCCCCTCACAACGCCCTGTCTGAGACCTTCAAGCTGATCCAGCGGGCTAACAAGTATATCGACGAGAACGCCCCTTGGGCACTGGCCAAGGATATGGAAGCCAACGGCGCCCGGCTGGCTCATGTGCTCTATAACCTGCTGGAAGCCACCCGCATCTGCGGTATCCTGCTGACCCCCTTCATGCCGGAGAGCATGGAAAAGCTCTTCGCCCAGATCGGCGTGGGCGCGGAGGCCCGGACCTGGGAGTCTGCGGACCTCTGGGGTGAGCTGCCTGAGACCGCTGCCGTGGTCAAGGGTGAAAACCTGTTCCCCCGTCTGGATCTGGACAAGGCCCTCGCGGAACTGGAAGCCGCTGAGGCCGCCGCTAAGAAGGCGGAGCAGCCCGACGTGGAGGTGGAGCCTCAGCTCACCGAAACGGTGGACTTCGACACCTTCTGCAAATCCGATTTCCGGGTGGTGAAAGTCAAGGCCTGCGAAGCCGTGAAAAAGTCTGACAAGCTGCTGCGCTTCACGCTGGATGACGGCACCGGCACCGACCGGCAGATCCTCTCCGGTGTCCACAAGTTCTATGAGCCGGAGGAGCTGGTGGGCAAGACCCTGGCCGCCATCGTGAATCTGCCTCCCCGGAAGATGATGGGTCTGGAAAGCTGCGGTATGCTGCTCTCCGCCGTCCACACGGAAAAGGGCGAGGAGAAGCTGAACCTCATCATGCTGGATGACAAGATCCCGGCGGGTTCCAAACTGTGCTAAAGACTAAGGGGGGAGCAGGCTCCCCCTTTAGATTTCCCACCAGCAGTGACCTCTGTCACTGCTGTGTGCGCCCAAGGCGCACTAGTCAAAGTATTTTCATCTCATAATTAGGAGGGGGACAAGCCCCTCCTAACCACCCCTTTCTCACCGATCTGCGGACTGGCGAACGCACCCAGTGCACTTGAGTCAGGATATTTTGTCAGGCACAGAAGGTGAATTGCCCCACAGGGGTAAGTAAAGTTGCCTCAGGGATGCCCTGACAAACATAACTGAATTATAAAGGATATTTCTTTGATGAAAAACAAAATAAAGCGGGCGGTTATTTCGGTAGTTGTATTTGCAGTGATTTATATATTATCTGGTTTTATCATTGGTTGGCATAGCTATGATATGTATCTCAAGGCAATTGAATTTTTAGCTGCTATCATAGGTGCAGGGTGCTATTGGATCGGCAGTAACGAACAATAAAATACCAGTTTTTTCACCTGCGCTCTATCGGCGCATATGCTGTAAGTTTCAAAATTTACGGAGATCGAGGTCATCAATGCGGTTACAAAGCGCGATTTTTGATATGGACGGGACCCTGCTGGACTCCATGCCCACATGGCGGGAGCTGGGGCCCACGTTCTTAAAGGAGGCGGGCATCACCGCCACACCGGAGCAGGACCGGATGCTCCACACCTTAGCGGACTGCGACGTGATCCCCTATCTGCGGGAGGTCTGCGGTCTGCCGTGGTCCCAGCAGGAGATCATCGACCAGATCATTCAGCGGATGGAGACGTTCTATTCCAGCCAGGTCCGGCCCAAGCCGGGTCTGGAAAAATTTCTCTCCATTTTGAAAATGGAGGGCGTATGGATGTATGTGGCCACCGCCACCCATCGGCGGCTGACGGAAAAGGCCCTGAAAACGGCGGGCATCGACCACTATTTCCGGGGCATCGTCACCTCCGCCGACGCGGGAAATCACAAATCCGAAAGCGCCGACATCTACGAGATGGCCATGCGGCGGCTCCAGTCCAACAAGCGGGACACCGTGGTATTTGAGGACGCCCTCCACGCCATCCGCACCGCCAAGGCAGCAGGCTTCCGGGTGGCCGGGGTCTATGAGGCCACGGCGGAGCAGGATCAACTGGAGATTCAGCGTCTGTGCGACTATTACATCCGTTCCTACGAGGAACTGGTCCAGTCTGAAACCTTCTGAGCATCGCAAAAGGAGCCGTATGGCTCCTTTTTTTCAAAATCTTTTTCCAACGCTGTAACGAACCGCGCCCCAAACGGATATAGCAGATGAAAACACCGCTGAAAGGGGGAGAAACTCCGTGAAGGATCTGGATGCCGTCTACCGCCAGCACGCGCAGACGGTCTACAAATTTCTGCTCTCCCAATGCCGGGACTCCCAGGCGGCGGAGGAACTGACCCAAGAGACTTTTTATCAGGCAGTGCGGTCCATCGACCGGTTTGACGGCAGCTGCAAGGTGTCCGTCTGGCTGTGCCAGATCGCCAAGCACCTGTGGTATCAGCATTTGCGGAAGGCCAACCGGGAAACGGAGCTTCCTGAGGAAGCAGAGCTGCCGCTGGT
>ENA-UESD01002496-UESD01002496.1-human-gut-metagenome-genome-assembly--contig:-NODE-2496-length-12956-cov-4.581023_pt1 | contig 12956 bp, 15 predicted proteins | sample MGYA00242985_ERZ507986 | MGnify/ENA primary metagenome ERZ507986 (study PRJEB26167, sample SAMN06115408) | human gut metagenome | host: Homo sapiens | place: China:Guangxi | collected 2016-04-06... | reverse complement strand
AAAAAATCGGGGCGCACCGTCGTTTGATAAGGTGTGATAATTAAACAAACCGAACGGCTTCCAATTCCTGTGCGAACGATTTTATCTTCTCCTCGATCTTACGGGCAGTTTTCTCACTGGGGCGGCGGTATCCGCTGATGTAGTGCCCCAACTGTTTCTGATTCACTCCTGTAATCCGTTCCAATCCTGCCAGCGTGAAAGCGTAGGCATAGTATTGCAGGAAAGAGGGTACGTCGTATTTGAATTCGAACTCCAATGCGGGATATTCTTTACCTTCGGCCCGGCACATAGCCTGCATCTCTGCATAGGAGTTGTAGAAATCCGCTATGGTTTCCGCGACAGTTTTTCCCTGTCCCATCAATCCGAATGGGATTTCTTTGATAAATTCCATGTTGGCGTCAAAAGTGCCGTCGGCGCCACGTTCGATAATTACTTGTGCGTTCATAGAGGTTGTTATTTTTTTCAGGAACTTCCGGGGTCAGAACTTGACCCCGGACTGTTCGCTGATATTTTTCAATGTTCCATCTTTGGCTTCTTGTCCCTTGTGACGGGGTATTAGGAATCGGCGGTTAGTGATCGGGCTGTACCACCAGTCGTGGTTTGTTCCTGAACAATGAAACCGGCATCCCGCTTTTTTGAGTTTCCGTTCAACTTCGGAGTATTTCATCGGTTGGTGTTGTTTAATTATCACATCACAAAGATAGTAATATTTCTAACAACTGGCAAATATTTCGCCGAAAAAACAAAAAACGCCCCGATTTTTTCGGGGCGGATACATAGAGGTCGGGATCGTGTTCGGGGATCAACAGGCCGGGGCGTCGGCTTCGTGCTGCCCGTCGAATAGTTCGTCGGCCATGCGGCAGGCGATCATCTTTGTGACGCCGATCATGGCGTTGGCCAGATCGCCCTCTACCTCGAAAGCAGCTTCGCAGGGCGTGAATTTCTTCGGATCGTCGTGTGTGTCGAGATAGGCATCGAAGCGTTTGCGGATGTCTTGGAGTTGGAGGAGCATCTCGCCCAGTTCTCGGTCGATGAAGAGCTGCGGCATCGTGGCCGCGGTGATGGTGGTGTTTTTCATGAGTTTTGAACATTAAACCATTAAACAAAAAGTGGCTTCGTCTTTCCCGCTGTTCAACAATCTCATGAGACGTCGCCGGGGCATTAACCGTCCGGCACGGGGGTACGAAACCACATATTATACACGCACAAAAAATGCCCGTATATCAGACGGACATCATCCGTCTCATGAATTGTTGAACAATGCAAATATAGGGAACTTTTGTGAAGATGCAAAAAAACCGCCCCGAAAAAATCGGGGCGGATATGAAATCGCGGGGAAACCTACCGGATCGTTATGGTCGCGCACCACCCGTTCCAGCCCCCGAAAATGTTGTATTCGGGCGTCACGACGATCTGCTCGATTTGCATTCCCGCCAGATAGGGACATACCCCGTTGTCCGATTCGCGTATCGCCCTGCGAAATGCTTCGAGTGTCGCCGCCATCAGGCCGTGCAGCCGCAGATATTCGTCTATATCCACGATTTTACCGGAGGCCATCCCGGCGCCTTTCGAGAGTATCCAGACGATGACGGCGTTCTCCTCGCGGTGAACGTCCACATTCTCCATGTCGATCTTCGCCCCCGGGAGCGTCATGATCATCTGTGCTTCCGTTATGGCGGCGTTCCCGAGAATCTTGGTCGCAGAACTTTCGTCTACTACGGCATTTGCCTCCCGAATTCCGGGAATCCGGAGTGCGGCGAGGAATCGGATGAGTTTAGCGGTGTTTGCGAGCAGCAGCATCGTTTCGTTTTTTATAGTGGTATAATAGGGAAAGGATTTCGATCATCCCCTGCCGATCGGTCTCTTCGATACTTCCGAAGATTCGTTTCTCTGCCAAGTCGTAAAGCAGGGTAATCCACCCGGGAGAGTCCCCGTCTTTCTCGGATGTGTCGGAACTGAACAGTTCAGCGAAGGAGATCTCCTGGCTGCCGATGACGAAGCGGCCGGTCTGCATGTACCTCACGCATGCGGAGAACCAGAGCAGCACGAGTTGTTTCTGCCACGGCTTGAAGCGGCGGCAGAGGTTGGCGTACCGGTCGAGCGTATCGGGCGAGTAGGGGACGACGCGGCGGCCGGAGGGCTGGATCGGGCCGACCGGCCGGTAGAGACATGCGAGCATCCGGTCGAGATGATGGTCGTCGTTGGTTTGCAGATAGAGCTGCATTTCGTCCGATGCCCCGCGGAACTCTGCGAACGAAATATCCAGCAGAGCCTCCGCCGGGCCGAAGAGCCTTCGCCAGCCGATGCGCACCGAAGGCCAGAAGTTGCGCACGGAGTCGAACCGGATCTGATAACCGTCGGATGTTTTTTCCAGAATGCCGCCGAGAAATTGATCGCAGAGGAGAGCGACCTGTTCGGCCCGTCGTTCGCGCTGCGCCGGCGTCTCGGGATGCCATGCTGTTCGGATCGCACTCCGGAGTGTCCGGCGGATTCCGCACAGTTTGTACAAAACCCTCACCCGGAACTCGTCGATGGACATAAGCCCCGCGCGATGTTTCGCCAGGCATTGCATGATGTAGACGACCTGACGGCCGGTCATCTCGTCGTACGTCGCCGGGATGTCGATTTTGATACCCCGGCCGGGAATTTCGAGTGCGTTCATCCGGCGGTGAAGTATTTGTTTCGGGGATCGTTCTCGGGCAGCGGATCATATTGGGCAGCAACGTTGCGCCGCTTGGTTACGGCCTTTTGGAGCTCGGTGAGGGCGTCCGTGGTTTCTTCTTCGAGCGTGCGCAGCAGGTATCGTGTTGTCAGGATGTCGGCCGGTTCATTCGCTTTTCCTCCTTGGAAGGATGCCGAGAAGCGGCGCACGACAGCGTCCGGAAGGATTTGCACCGACATCCGCTTTACGGCGGTCTGCACCGCATAGAGCGGTATGCACTTCTTTGCGGCTGCGGCGATCTCCTCGAGGTTGTCCTCAGCAGTATCCCCTGCGAGAATCTTCCGGAAGTTTTCCTCCCCGACGACCCGCACGATCTTCCGCTCCTGGCATTCGATCATGAAGGGCGCGAGCAGATAGAACGTGTGGTAGGAGTTCTCGATCGGGAATACCTCCTGGAATTCATCCAGCGAACGCACGAGGGATGCTTTGAGCCGTTTGAGCACCGGAGCCTGCTGCCATTCCGGGATGTCGTTCTCCTCGAAGAGGCGGTACATGGCATCCAGCAGCCGGTGATAACGGTCGAGCAGGGCTCGGTCGTCCATTTCGATCTGCCAGCGCCACGGGATAGACTCGTTTTCCTTGTCGAGTTTCACTTTGCGTCCCTCGTCCTCATGGCCTACGGTGTTCTGCTGGTAGAAGCGGTAGACGGCCAGCGCTGCAACCGGAAGGCGGACCGCTCGGGCTATCAGCGCTTCGGGGTTGGAGCCGGAAGTTTCGAATGCCGGAGAATTATAGTAGGTTTCGACCCGCGCGAAGAGCTCGCTGCCGATCATGCGGCGAATGTCCGCCTCCGCCAGCGCGATCTCCGTGGCGATTACGGAGTAGCGGTTGGTCTGGTAATAAATGCCCAGCAATTCCTGAAGTTCGGCCGGACCGTCGTTGTCTTTGTTGAAAAGCATGGCATCAGTTGTTTTTCATACGTTCGGATTCGGAGATTCCTTCCTCGGACATGACTACTGCATGGTAAAACCCGAGCTGGTAGCGGGTTCCGGGGAAGTTGTAGGCGATAGCCTGGTTGATGGGACCGAGAATTACCCGCTCGGGGATGCGCGTGTCGAAATGCAGGAACACCTTGAGGGCGTAGAGCATTTCGGAGCCGCTGGCGAGTTTGCCGTTCACCATGATGTTCGTCAGCGAGGGGTGGAGTGCCATGCCTGAAGTAATCGCCGAGGATGCTGCCTCGCTGATCTTGAGCTGCGCCTCCACGAAATCCTTGATCTTCTGGTCTACGGGCTCGATCTTCCATGTGATGAGATTGTGGTCGTCATCATAGGAGTCGATGGACTCGAAGAATTTCCCGGCGTTCTGTTTCCCGGAGAGGGTTTCGGTCAGTGCGTCGAGGATCTTCTTTTTGGCCTGTTTGTAGCGGGCTTCGATCTCCTCGGGCTGCTCTTCGGGATACTTTTCCCGAAGTTTTTCTTCGATCCGGTCCCAGTATCCCTGCGGGGAGTGTACGTGATAAGCCAGATTCAATCCGTTTTCGGTTACATGCCGGAAGATCATCGGGATGTCCGAACCGCGGAGAATCCAGCGGATGGCACCCATGAATCCGGGCGTAGCGTAGAAATTGCGTCCGAAAGCATAGGTGTAGTTGTAGGATGCCGAAATAGGGTAGCGGCCCGGATCGGTCGGATCGAATACGGGATAGCTCCGCAGTCCGGAATTCACACAAGCCGTTTCGAAATCCCCGACGAGGATGTGCCGCACGTCGTCGATATTGCGGGAGTCGGCCCATTCGAGGCGGGCGTCTTTTGCGCTGACGAACTCCAGTCGGGCGATGCGGCGGCCGTGTCCCGGCAGGCGGTATCCGCGTTCGAGGGGATGGATGGCGAAGAACCCGCCTGTATGGAGATAGTCCGTCGCGGCCTGGTCGATGAAACGATCGTAGTCCCAGGATCGGAGCCATGCGGAGATGTTCGGATCATCGACCCAGCGGCGTGTGATCTTGCCGCCGTCGAAGGCGTTTTCGTAGAGAAATGCTCCCTGCCCGGTCAGCAGGTTCTGTTTGCGGTGGAGTACCCCCGGAGCGAGGTTGTTGCGGGCCATGATGTCACGGATCATCACGGGAAAGTCGTTGTTGATGCCGTAGGGGACGATCTTGTAACCACGCATGGTCTGATAGGTTTGCTCCCAGTTGCCTCCGCCGTCGGCCGCCATGTCGAAGATGTAGCTGTCGAGACTGCTTCGGGGGCTGGTCGAGAGCGATATGGCCTGACCTCCGAAGTCGAGGATAGCGGCCGAATCGGAGAGATGTCGGATTTTCGGTTTCTTGCCGGTTGTTTGTTTCTTCATTGTAAAACTACTTTCTGTCCGTTGAAGATCATCAGGAGCGGCCGGTAAAACCGGCGGGCTTCTCCGGTGTCGAGGTCCACGTACTCCTCGAGCAGTTCGGCGAAGCGGTTCCCGTCGGCATGAGGCCGCGGGCGGAGTCGGGCATGCCGCACATCCACGATCCCGCGGCTCTCCTGTGTCGATGTGGAACACGACATGAAAGAAAAGGAGAACGGTTCTTGGCGATCCGAGAGTTTCCGCATCTGTTTGATGGCTGCATACAGATCCATGACGCAAAAATACCTGCTGTTTGGCGGGGCGAAAGGACAAAAGATATCCGGAAAAGCGGGGTGTCGGTCGGACGAATTTCGGTACGCAATAAAAATGCGTGGCGAATTGAGTCTTGGGGCATCACATTTCGTGATCTCCCTATGTCTGTCAATCTGGTGGCCTCGTCGTAACATAAACGCCTCATGTTTTGAGGTGCCAATTTGGAACCTTAAACCGAGGTTGTCGGGAAAATTTTATATCTTTGCCCTTACATAGAGGTTGAGATCCATCGGAGGAAACGATGAATTTCTCCTGTTTCGGGGAGTTTGGGTGCGTCAAACTCCCTCTTTTTATGCGTTTATGGGAGAGAAACGGGGCGATTCCCGTTTGAAAAAAGGTGGTTTTTGCATGGTTTTTCAGAGTTGATTCGGCGTAATACGCTGGAAATTAACCGAAGAGGACCGAATGCTCGAAAAAACGGTTGTTTTGTGTGCGAGTTGAGCCCGAGCCGCTCTCTCCTCCTTGTGCAATTGCATGCCTCCCGGAAAGGTGAAATATGACACCTTGCCCTGGATGGGGACAGGTGCGAAAAAGCCCCGCGGGGAGCGGGGCCAGTACATAGAGGTCGGGATCGTGTTCGGGGATCAACAGGCCGGGGCGTCGGCTTCGTGCTGCCCGTCGAATAGTTCGTCGGCCATGCGGCAGGCGATCATCTTTGTGACGCCGATCATGGCGTTGGCCAGATCGCCCTCTACCTCGAAAGCAGCTTCGCAGGGCGTGAATTTCTTCGGGTCGTTGTGTGTGTCGAGATAGGCATCGAAGCGTTTGCGGATGTCTTGGAGCTGGAGGAGCATCTCGCCCAGTTCTCGGTCGATGAAGAGCTGCGGCATCGTGGCCGCGGTGATGGTGGTGGTTTTCATTGCTGGTTTTAGACTTTATAGCGAAATTAAAAACGGTTTCGCCTTTCCCGTTGTCTTCCACCAGCAAGGCAGTAGGTGCATTAACACGCTACACGGGGGTACGAAACCGTATATTTAGGGCATAAAAAATGCCCGCAATTCCAGCGAGCTACACTCGCCTTGCTGTATAGAAGACAATGCAAATATAGGAAACTTTTGGAATAATGCAAAAAAACGCCCCGATTTTTTCGGGGCGCTGCTCTCGAAGGTTCGCGGGCGAGAGCTACCAAAAAGGAAAATGTAGGAACCTTATAGCGAATCCGCTACCCGTCTGATTCTGTCGGCAAGGTCGCATAGGGCGCCCTTGAATTGCTTGAGTTCTTCGGGCGTGAAGCCGCCTTCTCCTCCGTTCCCGTCGATGCAATCGAGTTTATGGTATAGCCACGAGGGAGATTTTCCAAAATATTTTTTTGAGATGTCGCCCCAACGTACAGCAAGGAGGATGTCGTGGAGCTTTGCCCGAAATGGAGATTTTGCCATGTTGTTATTGTTTTGGTTGGGGCCCCTCTTTTGGAGGGGACCCTGTTAGTCGTGTAGGAGTTCGTCTACGAGTTGATAAATGTAGTAGATCATTTCGTCTTCGCCGTTTGGCCGCGCTCGCCTGAAATTTCTGATCATCTGGATCAAATCTTTCTCTTGTTCTGTGAGTTCCATATCTTCCTTTTTGGTATTACAAATATACTACGTTTTTTCGTATTATCAAAATATTTTGCCGAAAAAATCAACAAAAAACGCCCCGAAAAAATCGGAGCGCGGCCGTTTCGTGCAGCAGTTGTCAAAAAAGCATTACAGCGAAATGGCAGAGAGTTCCGCAGCTACTTTGTGCAGAGCATCTTCTATTTTTTTTGCCTGCTTCTCCGAAATATAGACGTCAGAGGTTTTGTATTGCCGCATCAAAGCTGCATTTATTCCGGCCCATTTGGCGAATTTCGATACATTGAGAAAGTCGAAATAATTGAACACGGAAGCTACATCATATTTGTATATGAATTCTGCGGTCAAATACTCGCTGTTTTGGTAGTTCTCGGCCAATATGGGCAATGCGTCTTTGGCTGCGGCCTCGAAGTCCATTTTGGCTTCGGCAACGCTTTTTCCACTCCCGTAAATGGTAGATTCTATTTCCGGGGTGAAGATGTCGAACGTGTTTTCAACTTTATTCTTTTCTATGAGTGCGATGATTTTCATGATTTTGTCTTTTTATTTGTTGTTCAGCAAACCGGGCTCAAAACCCGATTTGCTTTTTGAGTTTGTGATACAATCCCGGTGCGATCTCCTTGGCCTCGTGTCGTTCGATAATCAAAAGATCGGGACGCTTGTCGTGAATCCAAATCTCATGCCTTCCGCCGTCTTTCAGATACTTCCAACCTTTCGCCTTGGCAATTTTTCGTAGTTCATTCCATTTCATATCCGTGCTGCTTTTTTGACACTACAAATATATAACATTTTTGTAATATATGCAAATTGTTTGCGGATTTTTTTGGGGGGGGGACGAAAAACGCCCCGAGAAAATCGGGGCGCGGCTCTTGCAGACCTGGATGAAAAGGGTTACGAACGCCATTGTGCGAATCGCTGTCTGGTCTGCACATATCCGGGGATACGCTGGCAGCGATACGCCTCTTTCTCGAAAGAGATATTACGGTATGCGCTGCCTTTCATGAACAGCCGCACGATCCATTCGGCAAGGTAGCAGAGATAGAATCCCACATACAGCAGTTCTTTCATCTGCTCGGTGTGAATCGACTCGTGATTGATGGTCATTGCCGACAATGGGCAGCACTCTTTGCGGGCGAATATTACCCCGAAGAGGTTGATGGCGGCAAATCCCGGGAATGGGATGATGTTGTTGTAAATAATCTTCATAGCGGTAATTATTAAAAATTCCACAGCACTACGCCTGCCTGCACCCCGATCGTCGGTTGCAAGCCTTTCGGCGTGTATCCTACACCCACCCCAGCCGTTACGGCAAACCTGTTACGTTTTGTAACGGTTCGGGTAATGGTCCGGTTGTAGGTCTCGATCCAGTCCAGCCGGGGCGCCAAATCCCCGATAACGGGGCCGACCACCCGGGCATAGTAGGTAGAGTCCCGGTATTCGAGCGTGCGCACCGGGACTTCCATCTGCACGCTGTCGGCGCCGCTCGCAGCCTCGACAACACGCACCACCGTATCCGCGGGAGCAAACAGCAGCTTCGGGACATTCACCCGCACCAACCTGTCGGAAAAGTTGACAGGTTGCGGCCGCTCGTAGAACACGGTATCGATACGCACTTCCGACCGGATTTCCGCCGATGCCGCTCCCCGGCGGTACCCCCATCCGAAGATCAGCGCCCCGGCGACGAACGAAGTGAGCAGGTATATGATCAGACGTTTCATCCCTTGACGAACAAATCCCACCCGGCCTGTACGTCGAATATCTTGGCCTCGACACCGTTTTCTACATACGACATCGCCGCCACAATAGGCACCATCACATCTCGGTTTGTCGTGGTGATCCGGCTGTCGGCAGGGACACCCGATCTCTCGGCCACGGTACGGATATAGGCGTCCGTGTGGTTCTCCTCCGACGGCGCCCAGCGGCTGATCATCTTTCGGATGGTGTCCAGTCCGTAGTTGCGCTGGTAGTTGTTCAGGAGCTTGAAAGCCGCCCGGTATCCGTAGGCTATTGTCGTGAATTGTGCGAAACGGCTGTCTTTCGACGGCACGATCTCGCCCTGCCAGGGTTTTCCGCCCTTCGTCTTCTCGATGTTGAGCGGATTGTTGTTTCTAAGACCTCGTGTCATGTTGATTTTGTTTATTAGTTCCGTCCAAATACTTTTTGGCCTCTTCGACCGGGACCTGCATTTTGCGGGCTACTTCTCCGGCCAGCACTTCACGGAATATTCTCAGGAACCGCATTTTCGGGTTTACGATCAGGGCCGATCCTCCCATCGACCAGAGTTCGACCAGACAGATCAGGGTGCATACCGTCACCACCGCGATATGGCTTTCCACACCTGCCATTCGCTCGATCAGAATAAATCCGACGATCACCGAAGCATACAGGGCGAGTTTGGAGAGCATTCCGTGCCGTCCAAGTTCGGAGAGCGCGAAATGTCCGCGTTTGATTTGGGCCGCAATGCCCCAGGCTGTATCGAGGGCTACACATACGATCACGGCGTTGATAGCCGTCTCGTATCCGGCGAAGAAATTCGCCACGAAGACGCACACGGCGATGCACCATCCTTGAATCGTCTGGAATATCTCCGCCAGTTTGCACCCCATGCTCAGGACTGTTTCTGTAAATTTCCCGGTCATAATTGTCGTTTTGCATTTCGTGCGCCCCGGGGGCCGGTCAGAGCACCCGGGACAATAGGGTTTAATGTTTTAGAACTAAACTAATTCCGCCTCGATGTTTCCGGAGGCGGGGACTGGCCCGAACCAACATTCGCCGTTGTTGCTGGCTTCGATATAGAACCGCTCACCTACATAGTTTGCTAACTCTTCGCCCAGTTCGCTGGATACTTGGGCGAACGAAACTCGAACCTTCAAATCGTCACCCACAGTATACCAGCCTGAACAGATAGATATGAGTTCGAATGTAAGTTCTATACCTTCGCCAGCTTCAACTCCGCATGCGTGCACGTCGATGATGACCATTCGCTCGTCCGGAACCGCCGGTTCGTCATCGGCTACTGTCCCCCCCCCGATGATTTTACATACATTCCGGGGAATGTCAGAGCGTAGTTCATGGAGGGATTCAGGTTGTTGACCTGCGCCATCAAGTTGCATCCGGTAATATCGCCAGTAGAGCCGGCTTCCCTTATCCATGATGTTATGATGAGCCTGACGCGGCCGATATTGGTCCCCGCAGCTATCGACAGAATCATGCACTCGAAAACCGGTTGCCCGGCTGCTGTCGGCTTGAATATGGCAATGGGTACTCTCACTACATTGGACAATGTATTTCCGGAAACACTGACAATGTCGGCCTCGATCATAAACCGGGCTTTGGATGTGAACATTTGGGCCGCGGGTATCGCCTTGTCGAAATTTATCGTCACCTCGGTTCCTGATGCAAGTTGCAGGACCGCGCCGGTGTCGGAGTATACGAGTTCATACCCGGGAATGGGGCCGTCGAACGGCAGACTGCTGTTGGATGAACCGCCCATCTTTACCCAATCAGAAATCCCCTCGGTATCAATATGAGCCTGATACCATTCGTTCCTGGCTACCATGTCGGACTCGGCAGCACAGACATTGATCATCATTTCAGGCTGGGTGCCTCCGTAAATATATTGTACGGTTCCTACATACTCGTAGCCTCCCGGAGGCGCTGATTCTGCCCCGGCTTTTATAACTATAGGAATGATTGTCCCTTGATCACGAGGGATCGGATAATAATCCATATCGTTTACCGGAGTACCTTCAGGGATAACGATAATGTCGTCTCCCGTCCCTCCACCAAGTTCGGTCCAGTTTGCATCGGAACCGTCTCCGTAGAATGTTACATTGAAAGTCTTTACTCTACCGGAGTTGAGCTTTATGGTGACCGTGGCCATTCCGACATCGTCCCGGTAGTATCTGGCGAACCCGAATCCTTCCCCCTTGTATTCTGCGGGCACTTCGGGAGAGTTCTCATCTACCACGAACGCCTGAATGTCGGTATCATTGGAGGATATTAAAGCCCAAAATGATGTGCCGAGGTACTTGACATCCCTCAGTCGGCCTCCTGAGTTGCCGCCAAGTTCGGTCCAGGAAACAGTCTGCGCCGTGCTGTGTAAAAATCCGGAGTAAACTTTGGCTGCTCCCGAACCATTCATTTGGACGAGGAAATTATAGGCTTTAGCGCTTCCTGCCTTAGCAACCTGAACATACCCATAGGCAGGGCCTGCGGAAGACAATCCGGCAGGACCGTTGGATGCGGAAACAGGCGCAATAATAGGTATAATAACCCCGTCGGCAGCCGATGTAACAACCGACGGCAAATTCTTGAAATCTGAAATCGTAACCGGGGCAGTAACTTGCAGGTCGGCAACAGACGGGGACCATGACAGAGAAGGCTTGTTCCCCAGTTCAACCTTGATCAAGCAATCTTCTTTTGCATCGTCGGGGGTTAGGACTGCATTGTCATTACGTACAATCATGTATTTCACATAAGCAGCACCTTCCGGAATTTCGGCTACTGTGGGAAACGATGTTATCCAATCCCAGCTTACCGGCTTGTTAATATAAGAATACTCCTCGTCGTAAAATAACCATAAAAACTTATAAATGTCATTAAAGGAGTTTACCGATATGTATTCGCCGGATATAGGTTGAAAACTCTTTGATCTCAGTCTCGTGTTGATTGCTGCCGGGGCTCCGGTTCCGTTATTAATGCCCCCTTGTTCAAGTTCAGAGAAAGAGAATATATTCACGCCACCGATCTGAATGTTATCTATTTTGTCGTCGATATACTTCTTTTGATCTGCGACGGACGGGGACCACGTCGAGGGCAATGTATTGCCCACGCCGACGAATTCATGTCGCATATAAAGTTTTCCGGATGCTTCGCCGCCACTCAATGATCTGAACACCGGATACAATCGCGCATACTCAATCTCTTTATCTTGAATCTGCGAACTGAAAGTATATGCTTTCTCAAAGGTCCCCCGCTCCGGGATATCACCTGCCGAGTATCGTGCAATCCATTGATCCGTGTTGTCCGTGAAATGTACTTTGATTTCAAATCCCAGTGACGAAGCCTGCGCGTTCTCTCCCTTCAGTTCTACTCGATAAGTGATCTGTTTCCCTCGTATTAACGTGTGGTCGATATAGATCACACTATCGACTGCATCGAAACCCGAAGCATTCAATTTTGCCGCAACCCAATTGGCATGGGACCCATTGAGAATATTGGTTCCTAACTGAATGTCTGCTACAGACATACTATATTCAGTATGCTCACCCAGCCAAGCGGCCTGTTCCGTATCAGACATACGAATGAATGCAGGCAATGTTATCTCACCGGCGCAGACCAATATTTTATTGACCCAACTATTATAACACACAACTCGTAACCCTCTCGATCCGTCAGGGCTGCCAAAAGCAACTCCCGACATAGTACTATTGGTACCATAACATCTGAACAAATAGGCGTCTCCATTGTCCACAAGAACTTGCAACTTTTGCAAAGCCGCGAGCAAAGTGTCTGTGTTCGTAATAGGGCTGTACGCATTTTCGAGCATCTTGGCCCAATCCGTCATCTTTATGTCTGCGGGATAGGCTTTGTTAGCGTATTCCAGGTCGTTCCAATGATTTACACCGTCGCCGAACTTGAACTTGCGAGTGTCGCTTTCGACGCCGGTCTCGCCGCGCAGCAATACGGGGTTTGCGATGCTCCATTGTGCCGCGGTCTTATATTGAGGCATGAATTTACCTTCGATGATTTTTGTTGCCATAGTAAAAGGGTTATTCGTCCGTGTTTCCGTCTACGACGGCGGAAGCTGCCTCTTCCGAGGTGTTGCCGTCCAAAATGTACGTGTCTATCTCCGAATCGGACCCAGTCTCTTCCTGGGCTGTGAGGATCACTTCGTCACCGTCATTGATGCCCCAGCCGACACAGCGGTATGCGGCCGAAGCCTCGTCCCAGCGGTAGGTCCGTTCATTTGCTGTGTCGATGTAGAGCATTCCGGCAATTCCGGTCTCCGGAAACAGTTCCCGGGGGCCGAAATGGATCTGTTTCGCCCGATATCCCGTATCTTGGTTTCCTATCCA
>ENA-UESD01002490-UESD01002490.1-human-gut-metagenome-genome-assembly--contig:-NODE-2490-length-12974-cov-4.528030_pt1 | contig 12974 bp, 10 predicted proteins | sample MGYA00242985_ERZ507986 | MGnify/ENA primary metagenome ERZ507986 (study PRJEB26167, sample SAMN06115408) | human gut metagenome | host: Homo sapiens | place: China:Guangxi | collected 2016-04-06... | reverse complement strand
TTATTGTAGCTTACACCAATACTCACGGTAATTCCCAATTCTTCCCGGATTCTTTTCCGGATTTCATGGGCCGTCCTGGAAAGTTAAACGTTTACTCTCATCTCGGATAATCGTGGCCACCCGGTCAATGGTCTCCGGGGTATTCGTCACCGCCCCGTCCTTCAACATCTGCGATGCCAAAGAAATTGTCGCAATCGGAGTTTTGAACTCGTGCGTCATATTATTAATAAAGTCATTCTTGATAACCGACAACTTTTTCTGCCGAACAATAACGATCAGACAGAACACGGCACAAAACACGATAGCAATCGTGATCAGCACCCCAGGCAGAACCATCCACACGGAACCGGCCGTATCGGACGATGCATCCGGGAACTTCAGATACAGAATAGCTGATGAACTTTCACCCGAAAATATCTTCCGGCTAAGCGTCACATCATCCGAGACATGACTTAAAAAATTCTTGGATGTCAGAATAAATTTACCATTTTCCTTAATACCGAATTCAAAACGGGAACGAATTCCCGCATCTGTCAATGTGTTACCGATAAAACCATATAGATTATTCAAATCTACCCGCCCCTCAATCACGTGTTTATCCTCTTTCCCTTCCGGTACAAACCTGTAATTTTCTCCAGTTCGCTCTTTCATGGCTTGTTGCAACTTGGAGATAGAAGTGGCCAAATTATCTTCCTTGAACTTACTTCCCACAAACTCACTGACATCCTTCACCTCCGAATCATCATCAATCAAATTAAGCATAGAATTGGCAACTGCCGACGGGTCATTCTTCACGGCAATCGGACGTTTCGGGTCAATATAGATCGGGGCATCAATCTCCACTCCCCGACGTCTGACCTCAGACAGATTCCTGTTTTCAGAAAGCCTACCCGCCTCTTCCTGCTTGCGGATATAATCAACCATATCATCCATAGCCCGGTTAGCCGCGTAGAAGAATTGCTCCTTCTTCACCTCGTAAGCCGTTTGGAAATAACTGGTCTGGAGAATAATCAATCCCAGCAAGGATATACCAAACACAATCCCTAATATGATTATCTGTTGCTTTCTCATACACGCAAATTTAACAAATCCATTTTAACAATTGACAAGCTTAATACTATTTAACAAAAATATAACTCATTGATCCTCTTCAAAATTTTATCCATTCCGCAAATTAAACAAGTTAAAACCTCGCTTTCACCCATTTTTAACGTTAATAAAACTTTTGAATTTATCATTTTATCCAACACTTTCTGCTTTCCCACTCCTCCGGAATCCCCTAGAATAACGTGGCTTGCCAATCATCCGTTCGCCGATTCTTCCGCAGATGCTTGTAGGCCAAATCCGTCACTTCACGTCCCCGGGGAGTTCTTTTCAGAAAACCTTCCTTGATCAAGAACGGCTCGTAAACCTCTTCCAAGGTTCCCGGGTCCTCGCTGACCGCAGTTGCAATCGTGGTCAAACCGACAGGCCCCCCTTTAAACTTATCAATAATCGTCAACAGAATTTTATTATCCATATCATCCAACCCGAACTTATCAATATTCAAAGCCTCCAGTGCGAAGGTCGTAATCTCAAGATCAACCACCCCGTTTCCCTTCACCATGGCAAAATCCCGTACCCGACGCAACAAGGCATTAGCAATACGAGGTGTCCCGCGACTTCTGGATGCGATCTCTTTCGAGGCCTGACTCGTAATCTTTGTTCTTAAAATAGCTGCCGAGCGCTCCACGATCCCCGTCAGCACGTCGAGATCATAATATTCCAAGTGACTATTGATACCGAAACGCGCCCTCAACGGGGCTGTCAGCAAGCCACTACGCGTGGTTGCCCCGATCAGCGTGAAAGGACTCAACTGGATCTGTACAGATCGAGCTGCCGGCCCTTTATCTATCATAATATCAATCTTGAAATCCTCCATTGCCGAATAGAGATACTCTTCCACTATCGGACTTAACCGATGAATCTCGTCAATAAACAACACATCATTCGGCTCCAGATTAGTTAACAACCCCGCTAAATCACCCGGTTTATCCAACACCGGACCGGAAGTAATCTTAATCCCTACTCCCAACTCGTTGGCAATAATAGCCGACAAAGTTGTCTTTCCCAACCCAGGAGGGCCATGTAATAGAACGTGATCCAGAGATTCACCCCGCATCTTCGCTGCCTCCACGAAGACTTCCAGATTATCCACGATCTTCTTTTGCCCCCGGAAATCACTAAAACTCAACGGACGCAAAGCTTTCTCCAGTTCTTTCTCACTATCTGGCACATTCCCGGTCCTTATATCAAAATTACCCATGTACTACTTTATTAATAACAATCTATTCAATTCGTAAATGTACAACAAAACAATTGAAAACGGAAAATGGAAAATGGAGAATAAATTAATTATCTTTTTTTGGCAAAGAAATTTTTTACCAATTCTCCACATTCATTCTCTAAAACTCCGGTAACCACGTTTGTCTTCGGGTGCAACACAGACGGGGAAAGCCGGGCATACCCCCGATGCGGATCAGCAGCCCCGTACACCAATTCTCCCAATTGGGCCCAAGCAAGCGCACCGCCACACATGACGCACGGTTCTAACGTGACATACAGGGTACAATCATTTAAATATTTTCCTCCCAATAAAGAAGTCGCAGATGTGATGGCAAGCATCTCCGCATGCGCCGTCACATCATTCAAACGCTCGGTTTGATTATGAGCCCGGGCGATTACCCGACCTTTACAAACGACTACTGCCCCTACCGGAATTTCTCCTTCTTCTTCAGCCAAGCGGGCTTCTTCCAACGCTTTCCGCATAAATATCTCGTGCTTATCCATAAATACTATTTTCTCTTATTATACTCTCTTTCTTTTCCCCACGAAACCCAGGTATATACCAAGGCCGAAACGATCAATCCCACGGTCACAAGCAATGCCAGCACCAACCACCAGTTGGCAGACTCCTGTTTCCGGTTCATCTCTTCAATCTCCCGCAGAAATTTTTGATTCTTGTATTTTTTCAACACCTGACGATAACGCCCGTTATCATAAAAGGAATCGTACAACTCCAAAACCGAATCCCGTCGATGCAAGACGCCACAAAACGCCTGCCGGTTTTCCATATCCTCATGATATTCGCTCAACAATTCCAACACCTGAGCCTGAACCAATTGACTCTCCGGGGATTCTGCTTTTTTATAACTAATACCTTCCAGATACGCAATAGCCTCATCCTTCTCCCCCATCTCCCACAAACAACGCCCGTATCTTAAATAATTCATGAACACCACACCGGGAACCTTCAATTGATTTTCACGAGCATATATCTCGTAGAAATCGATCGCACTTTTTAATGCTATCAAAGCCGAATCTCGAAGTCCCTCCTGAATAAAAGATTCGGCAACACGAGTAAGCAACACGTTGCGCATTCCACCTCGTTTTTCATTCATCAACCCGCCCCTCAATATTTCCCGTGCCTTTTCGTGATACCCCAATCCAGAATAAGCCTCGGCTACCTGAATCCCGTAACGTCCAAGCCTACTTGAATCCGGCAATTCCTTTAAAACCTCTTCATACCAGAGTAACGCCTCCTCATGCCTTCCCAACTTTTTCAGGCTTGCCGCCATCTGCTCGTAAAAAGGTTTCACCTTATCCCGGAATCTTGATCGTCGCAAAAGGCGATAGGCCTCCTCGTAACAAGCATATTGTTCTTCATATTCCTGCAAAACCCCATATAAAGTTGCTTTCAAGCGATAAGCCTCGATCTCCCCCTCCGTATCCGAAAGTCCTCGATACAACGACAATGCTTGATCCACGGCTCTAAAAGCCCGGTCTATATCGATCGATTTAAAAAAACAAGCTCCCAAGTAATAGAATTTAGCCTCTTCCTCCCGGGTAAATACCACCTTGGAAGGCACCCGGCTTATAAAACGAATGGCCTCTTCCACGCAACTATCCCGCAAAATTAAAGAGCCGTAAAGCCGGGTTAATTCCAGCGCCACAAGATTCTTCACGTCCCGCGGGGCAATCCGGTAGGCCTCCCGTAAGTAAATCCGAGCCTGTTGCATCTGCTCCACCTTAGTGGAATAACAACATCCCGCAGCCAACAATACTTTCGAACGAAAAAAATTAGGTAACCCCATAGACACCTTTACCAAAGAATCAAACGCAGGCGATAACATCACAGAGTTTTCCAACTCCCTGCACAATTCTGCTGTTTTCGCTTTTTCATTTTTCCGACAAGAAGACAACAAAAACAAAATTGTTATCCCCATGCATATCATGATTACAACTCGTTTCATTCCTGCTAATTTCGTTCTGCCACACCTATATTAATAACTTACATCTTATCAGATACGTTTTTACAAGAGGTAAAAATCCATATTTTCCGTGAAGGTTACAAATTTTCTCCCACATTTTTTCTTTTCACATACGCGATAATGAACCCGATCAACACTTGAAAACAGGTTTTATATCCCACTTATCGAGCAGATACCCCCCACACACAATGTATACCTACCATACTCGATTGGATAAAGACGCTTCAACTCATCTATATCTCAACTTTATGTCGGCTATATCCCATAAACTGGAAATTATAACAACTAATCAAAGATTAAAACACGTGAATATCTGCAAACTTGTTCTTGTCAGCTGGTTTTACACGCAAAATTCCTTTCTGTATATTTTTTGGTTTAAATAATTTTATCCTTACCTTTATCTTTTAATTAAGTAATTTACTCATTAAAATAACAATTGCTATGCAGACAATTGATAATTACAACTTTAAAAACAAGAAGGCGCTTATCCGCGTAGACTTCAACGTACCTTTAAATGAAAAGTTCGAGATCACGGACGACACCCGTATGCGGGCAGCCATTCCCACGATCAAGAAAGTGTTGGCGGGAGGAGGTTCCGTAATATTGATGTCTCACCTCGGACGCCCGAAAAATGGACCGGAAGACAAATTTTCATTAAAACATATCCAGAAACACCTGGAAGAACTGTTAGGTGTACCCGTGAAGTTCGCCGATGACTGCATCGGGGAAAGTGCGGTAAAAGCTGCAGCAGACCTGAAACCGGGAGAAGTTCTTCTGTTGGAAAACCTTCGATTCTACAAAGAAGAAGAAAAAGGAGACGAGAACTTCGCTCAAAAACTGGCTTCTTTAGCCGACGTTTGGATCAACGACGCCTTCGGAACAGCCCACCGAGCTCACGCATCCACTGCAGTCATAGCTAAATTTTTCCCGAATGACAAACTATTCGGCTACGTCATGCAAGGAGAATTGGAAAGCGTGGATAAAGTAATGCACAACCCCACCCGCCCGTTCACGGCCATCATGGGAGGCTCCAAAGTTTCATCCAAAATCGATATTATCATGAACCTTATGGATAAGGTAGATAACCTTATCCTAGGGGGTGGAATGACTTACACGTTCAAAAAAGCACTGGGCGGTCATGTCGGCAATTCCATCTGCGAGGAAGATAAACTCGACCTGGCTCTTGAAATCATGAGACTAGCCAAAGAAAAAGGTGTAAATCTTGTATTGGCTACCGACACTGTCGCTGCCGACGCTTTCGACAATAACGCCAACACCCGGATCGTTCCTTCCATGGAAATTCCCGATGGATGGGAAGGATTGGATGTAGGCCCGGAAAGTATTGCCTCCTTCACCAAGGTCATCGAGCAATCCAAAACAATCCTTTGGAATGGCCCCGTGGGAGTATTCGAAATGCCTAAATTTGCCGTGGGAACCAAAGCCATCGCTGATGCTATCGTGAAGGCCACTGCAAACGGCGCCTTCTCCTTAATCGGGGGTGGCGACTCTGTTGCCGCCATCAACCAATTCGACTTGGCCGACAAGGTTAGCTACGTATCCACCGGAGGTGGTGCCCTGCTAGAATACATCGAGGGGAAAGAGTTGCCCGGAATCACGGCTATTCGAGGAAAATAAACATTATTAAACATCATAATCGTGACCGGAGCAAATTCCGGTCACTTTTCTTATATAGAAAATTTCTTCTTTGAGACTTTACACTATTGAATCATTATTACCTATTCTCTCGAATTTCTACACGTCTCCATCAAGACCTCATTAACAAGTTAACGGACTAAGCTTTTTTACATCCATTAAAAAATTACAGAAAAAAAGTAGGAATACAATTATATTTATATACCTTTGTGACGTCATGGTGATCTCTTCCCCCTGCAAGGGAAAAGATTGAATAGGGAATCCGGTGGAAATCCGGGACTGTGCCCTCAGCTGTAAGTTCTTAAAAAGGTTTTCGCATTCTAATGGTCACTTTTTCAACAAGAAAAGGGAAGGCCGCGAATTCCGGAACAAGTCAGAAGACCTGCCTGACAAAATATAAATCCGTTACTCTGGGGATTTGGGGTAAAGGAGATGTGCGAAGTTATTCATAAAAATAAAATTGTGTTGACGTCCCCCGGGATGGAACATTATGAACAAAGGAGCATTACAGCGTGAGTATATTTATACTGACGTAATTAATTCTTTTTCAACGAGAAAAAGAAAATGTTTCTCTATGATGGCAACGAGAGACAGCGAATGTTACCCCTTCAACGGCAAACATACGCCTCGATCCTCTGTATCCTTTCCCCTCTCACTTTCTTCCCTTCAAATTCTCCCCTGTAACAGACAGCAAACGGCTTTTATTTACTGCAATTTTTCTTTATTCAAAATATTACAACTAATAAAACATCAAAGATCATGATGACAAAAGAACAGTACATTGAGAGTCTCAGGAAACTAAACCTGAAGGTCTATTTCATGGGAGAACTAATCAGCAACCCCGTAGATCACCCGATGATCCGCCCGTCCATGAATTCAGTGGCCATGACTTATGAATTGGCAGAAAAAGATGAGTACAAGACGCTCATGACGGCAAAATCCAATCTTACCGGAAAAACAGTTAATCGTTTCTGCCATCTGCATCAAAGCACCGAAGACTTGATCAACAAGGTAAAGATGCAACGTTTAGTCGGACAGAAAACCGGGGCCTGTTTCCAACGCTGCGTTGGAATGGACGCCTTCAACGCCATTTACTCCACCACTTACGAAATTGACCAAGCTCATGGAACGGAATACCACAAACGTTTCACAGAGTACTTGAAATATGTACAAGACAACGATCTCACTGTCGACGGGGCAATGACCGATCCGAAAGGAGACCGGGGGCTTTCTCCATCACAACAAGAAGATCCTGACCTATATCTTCGCATCAAGGAAGTGCGCCCAGACGGGATTATCGTTCGCGGGGCCAAAGCTCACCAAACCGGGGCAGTCAATTCCCACGAACACTTGATTATGCCAACCGTGGCCATGAAAGAATCCGATAAAGACTACGCTGTTTCATTTGCCATACCTTCTGATGCGGAAGGCGTACTCATGATCTACGGACGCCAGTCCTGCGATACCCGCAAAATGGAAAAAGATGCGGATCTCGACTTGGGAAATTCACAATTCGGTGGACATGAAGCTCTTGTGATATTTGACGATGTATTCGTCCCCAACGAACGAATTTTCATGTGTAAAGAATACGAATTTGCAGGCATGATGGTAGAGCGTTTTGCCGGTTATCACAGACAATCCTACGGGGGATGTAAAGTCGGTGTAGGGGATGTACTTATCGGTGCTGCCGCTCTCGCCGCAGACTACAATGGAGTACCTAAAGCCAACCATATCAAGGACAAGCTCATCGAAATGATGCACCTCAACGAAACCCTTTACTCGTGCGGAATCGCCTGCTCGACAGAAGGAGAACCCACATTGGCGGGCAACTACCAGATCAATTTGCTACTTGCCAATGTCTGCAAACAGAACGTGACTCGTTTCCCGTATGAAATTGCCAGACTTGCGGAAGATATTGCCGGAGGATTAATGGTAACCATGCCTTCAGCCCAGGATTTAAGAGACCCGTATATCGGCGGATATGTAAAAAAATACCTGCAAGGAGCCACGGGGACTGACACTGAAAACCGGATGCGTATTCTTCGCCTGATCGAGAACATCACTCTCGGGACCGCGGCGGTAGGCTACCGCACGGAATCCATGCACGGAGCCGGCTCCCCGCAAGCACAACGAATCATGATTGCCCGGCAGGGGAACCTCGAAAACAAGAAAGAACTAGCAAAACAAATTGCCCGGATCGATGAAAGTAAGAACCGGAAATAATCAAGATCCCACGACTCTGTGGAAGCACCTGGAGGAGATCATAAAAACACACATTCGCCCTCTCCTCCAGGACCACGGGGGGGATATTGTTATTCGGGAAATCCGCAAGAAAGACGTGCGGGTTGCTCTACTCGGCAACTGCAAGGGGTGCCCTGCCGCACAAATCACGATTGAACAGACCGTGCAACGCATTCTCTCGGAACAAATGGGAAACAAGATCGGGAAAGTCATTCTGGTGAACGAAATAGATCCCGGTATATTAGACTTTGCTCGTCAGATTCTCAACCGCAATAAAATAGATAGATGATGAACTGGAAAGAACTTTATACACAAAAACTAACCACAGCCGAGAAAGCAATCAAGGCCATCTGGAACAACGACCGGGTTATATTTGCCCATGCAGCAGGTGTTCCTCAGGAAATCACCAAAGCTCTCGTGGCACACAAAGACGATTTCCATAACGTGGAAATATACCATATGCTATGCCTTGGCGATGGAGCTTATACTCAACCGGAAATGTTATCCCACTTCCGACACAACACCAATTTCGTGGGAGGAAACACCCGACAAGCCGTGAATGAAGACCGTGCAGACTTCATTCCTTGTTTCTTTCACGAATTACCACACTTTTTCCGCAACGGAACTCTACCTGTTGACGTGGCAATCGTTCATCTCAGCACACCGGACGAAGAAGGTTATTGTAGTTTCGGAGTTTCTTCCGACTACACGAAACCCGCGGCTCATGCCGCACGCATGGTGATTGCCGAGGTAAACGACCGAATGCCTCATGTCGGAGGTGATAACCACATACACGTTTCCGAACTGGATTATATCGTGGAAACCTCCAACCCCTTGTTTGAAATACCCTTGCCTAAAATCGGAGAAACGGAACAAGCTATCGGTCGATACTGTGCAGAACTCATCGAGGATGGCTCCACCCTGCAACTGGGAATAGGAGCTATCCCCGATGCCGTCCTGCAATGCCTGCAAGACAAAAAAGATCTGGGTATTCACACGGAAATGTTCTCTGACGGGGTAATCGATCTGGTCCAAAAAGGAGTCATCAACGGAAAATGTAAAACCCTCCATCCGGGGAAACTGGTTGCCACCTTCCTCATGGGAAGCCAACGCCTATACGATTTTGTTGATAACAATCCCGATGTAGCCCTCTTTCCCGTGGACTATGTAAACGATCCTTACATCATTTGCCAGAATCGTCAATTAATATCCATCAACTCTTGCATCGAGATCGATCTTTCCGGACAAGTTTGTTCCGAAACCATCGGCCCGAAACAATTCAGCGGAACGGGAGGCCAAGTCGATTACATCCGGGGAGCAGCCCTCTCCGAAGGCGGTAAATCCATCCTGGCCATGCCTTCCACGGCAGCCCGGGGGAAGGTTTCCCGTATAGTACCGTATATAGCAGCAGGAGCAGCCGTCACGACCTCACGAAACGAGGTGGATTATATTGTCACGGAGTACGGAATCGCTCACCTCAAAGGAAAAACTTTACGCCAACGAGCCGAGAACCTAATCCGGATAGCTCATCCCGATTTCAGAGAATCGCTCTCGGAAGAATTCTTTCGTCGTTTCCCGTTAGCACTAAAAACAATATAAAATGAAATAATCATGCAATTATTCAAATTAAAAACCCGTTTAAGTGAATTCGACTCTTTTGCAGACTTTGCCAAAGAATTCAATCTCACGAAAGAAGATTTAATCATCACGAACGAATTCCTATACAATCCATACATGCGTGGTCTTAACCTTCCTTGTCGTTTCATCATGCAAGAACAATACGGAATGGGAGAGCCGTCCGACGAGATGATCAACCATATTCTCGCAGACATTCAACTAGAAAATTATACCCGTGTGATAGCCGTAGGGGGAGGAACCGTCATTGACATCTCTAAACTATTTACTCTGCGTGGCATCGTTAATGCAACGGATGCTTTAGAACGCAAAATACCCATTGAAAAAGCCCGTCAATTGGTGATCCTCCCCACTACCTGCGGCACCGGTAGCGAAGTAACCAATATTTCAATCGCCGAGATCAAATCCCGCCACACGAAAATGGGTTTGGCCGACGACGCCCTACTAGCAGATGATGCCGTGTTAATCCCGGAACTGGTACGGGGACTTCCCTACAAGTTTTTCGTGTGCAGTTCCATCGATGCCCTCATCCATGCCGTAGAATCATACGTTTCCCCGAAATCAAATCCCTACACCCAGATATTCTGTCGAGCAGCCATTGAAAGCATCATTGACGTTTTCAAACACATTGCCGCACAAGGACCGGAATATCGCCTAGAGCGCCTGAGAGAAATGCTGATTGCCAGCAATTATGCCGGTATTGCATTCGGAAACACCGGAGTGGGTGCCGTACACGCACTATCTTACCCGCTCGGGGGAAACTATCACGTACCCCACGGGGAAGCTAATTACCAGTTCTTCACGGAAGTATTCAAATTCTATTACAAGAAAAAACCTTTCGGGAACATCACGGAAGTTAACGCGTTACTCGCACACCTCTTGGAAACCGACACGGAACACGTGTATGAAGAACTCGATTACCTATTGGGTAAATTGTTATCCAAAAAACCACTCCACACCTATGGTATGAAACCCGAAGAAATTGACGGGTTCACCGACAACGTACTTCAAACACAACAACGCCTGCTGGCTAACAACCACGTGGAATTAACAAGAGAAGAAATAAAAGAAATCTATTCAACCCTATATTAAAAATATCATGGAAATAAAAGAAATGGTAGAAAGAGCCCGCAAAGCTCAAGTTATTTATGATGAACGATTCGACCAAGAAAGAGTCGATCAAGTCATTAAAGTTGCCGCCCGCACAATTTTTGACCATGCAGAAGAACTGGCACGACTTACGATTGATGAAACCCAAATGGGTGTTTACGAAGACAAAGTAGCCAAAAACAGGAATAAATCCAAGGGAGTATGGTACAACCTGAAAGGGAAAAAATCCATGGGGATCCTAAGTATTGACGAGAGAACGAATCTTATCGAAATAGCCAAACCTATTGGCGTGGTAGCCGGAATTACTCCGATGACAAATCCCGTAGTTACCCCGATGTCTAAAATTATCTTTGCATTAAAAACAAAGAATGCTATCATCATAGCCCCTCACCCGAAAGCAAAACAATGTTCAAGTGCAGCCGTGAAACTTATTATCGAGGCTATTGCCCCGTTTGAAGTTCCGGAAGGTCTAGTTCAGGTGATCGAGGAACCTACGATCGAAAAGACCTGCGAACTTATGGAAGCTTGTGATGTCGTGGTTGCCACGGGAGGAATGCCCATGGTAAAATCAGCTTACTCATCAGGCAAACCCTCTTTCGGTGTCGGTGCAGGTAACGTACAGGTAATCCTAGATCGATTTATTGATTTCGATGTAGCGGCAGAAAAAGTCATCACCGGTCGCTCCTTTGACAATGGTATCATCTGTTCCGGGGAACAGAGTTTCATTTATCACAAAGACGACAAACAGGAAGTCATGGACGCTTTCCGCCGTCACGGGGCATACATCGTGTCCGAAGAAGATCGAGACAAAGTAGTTAATGCACTTTTTGAAGATGGGCATATTTGCAGGGATATTGTCGGACAATCCGTTCAGACAATCGCAAGCAAAGCCGGCATCTTCGTACCGGGTAACACCCGAGTCCTCGTGGTAGAAGCTCACGGAATAGGACGTGACGACCTCATCTGCAAAGAAAAAATGTGTCCCGTCATGGCAGCATTCTCTTATGACAACTTTGATGAAGCGATAAAAATCGCCAAAACAAATCTGTTCATGGAAGGAAACGGACACACGGCCGGAATCCACTCCAACAATCAGGCAAACATCATCAAGGCTGGAACAGAACTCTCCGTATCACGCCTGATCGTGAATGCCCCGTGTGCTACCACGGCCGGAGGTTCCATACAAAACGGGCTCCCCGTGACCAACACCCTCGGGTGCGGAAGTTGGGGGAACAACTCGATTTCCGAAAACTTCACCTATAAACACCTATTAAATATCACACGCATCGCCCCGTTATCCGCACGAATACACGTACCCTCCGATGCCGAAATATGGGAATTATAAAAAATAATCGTAAATTTGCGGGACTACAAGTGACAGTACACCTCTTTAACGTTGGTTTCATAAATACGTACAGCACTTGTAACCCGCAAATTTCATGTTATACGAATATGGACTTCAGTATCAATATAAAAGAAATATTCACCGCCTTTATGGTACTTTTCGCCGTGATCGACATCACGGGATCAACTCCTATTATTATCGGGTTGAATGATGCAGGAAAAAAAGTCAGTGCTGAAAAAGCCGCAGGAATATCTCTCGTTATATTTATAGCATTTCTTTTCGCGGGAGACGGATTATTGAAATTATTCAACATCGATATTTCCTCTTTTGCCCTTGCCGGGGCATTAGTGCTTTTCGTACTCGCCATAGAAATGACCTTTAGTATCGAGATTTTCAGAAATGATGGCCCGGAAGGTTCGGCAACAATCGTACCTGTTATCTTTCCGCTTATCGCGGGAGCCGGGGCATTAGCAACCACGCTGACACTTAAAGCTGAATGTAGCGTTTTTAGTATTATCATTGCCATTCTTCTTAACATGACGGTCGTCTATATTGTTCTACGCAATGTCTATTTAGTAGAACGGATTCTCGGGAAAGGCGGCGTTTACATCCTACGAAAATTCTTTGGAATCATTCTACTTGCCATGTCTGTAAAAATTTTCGCATCCAATTTAAACACA
>ENA-UESD01002480-UESD01002480.1-human-gut-metagenome-genome-assembly--contig:-NODE-2480-length-13038-cov-3.481213_pt1 | contig 13038 bp, 8 predicted proteins | sample MGYA00242985_ERZ507986 | MGnify/ENA primary metagenome ERZ507986 (study PRJEB26167, sample SAMN06115408) | human gut metagenome | host: Homo sapiens | place: China:Guangxi | collected 2016-04-06... | reverse complement strand
CAAGATCATGGCTATCCGATCTGGTTCCGTAATATCAAGATCCGTGAACTAAAATAGTTCTTCGAATCTATCGTATATAAATAAAAAGCCCGGGATTCAGATAAATCACCGGGCCTTTTTATATCTGTTTAATAAGTAAGCCTAATTACTCCCACTCAATTGTCGCATTCGGTTTCGGAGACATATCGTAGCATACACGGTTCACGTTCTTCACCTCTTTCAAAATACGATCCGTAATCTTCATCAAGATAGGCCAATCAACCGGCTCGATCGTAGCGGTCATGGCATCTACCGTATTGACGGCACGGATAATCACGGGCCATTCGAAAGAACGGGCGTTATCACGTACGCCAACCGACTTAAAGTCGGGTACTACCGTAAAGTATTGCCATACCTTTTTATCCAATCCGGCGTTCTTGAACTCCTCCCGTAAGATCGCATCCGACTCACGTACCGCTTCCAGTCTATCACGAGTGATAGCGCCCAAGCAACGTACGCCCAAACCCGGTCCGGGGAACGGCTGGCGATAAACCATGTCATAAGGCAAACCTAACTCTACGCCACAAGCACGAACCTCGTCCTTGAATAATTGACGCAAAGGCTCAACCAACTCAAATTGCAAATCTTCCGGCAGACCGCCTACGTTATGATGGGATTTCACCATCTTAGCCGTCTTCGTTCCACTCTCCACGATATCCGGATAGATCGTTCCTTGAGCCAAGAAATCGATTCCATCTAATTTGCGAGCTTCTTCCTCAAATACACGGATAAACTCACCACCGATAATCTTACGCTTTTGCTCCGGATCTTCCACGTCAGCTAGCTTGTTCAAGAAACGATCTGTAGCGTCTACATACACCAAATTGGCATTCAACTGGTTCTTGAAGACCTCAACGACATCCTCGGACTCGCCCTTACGCATCAAACCATGGTTCACATGCACGCAAACCAATTTATCACCGATCGCTTTCAAAAGTAAAGCGGCTACTACAGAGCTATCGACACCTCCAGACAAGGCCAGCAGAACTTTCTTATCCCCTACCTGACGCTTCACCAACTCAATCTGGTCATTGACAAAATTCGTCATATTCCAGTTTGCCTCAGCCTTGCAAGTATCGAACACGAAAGACTTGACAGCGCCCTTGATCGCCTCGACATCATCCGTAAACTCCGGCAATTTAACCTCGCACAACGCCTTATCGTGACCTGCGGCCATTACAGGAGTGCCCATCTCGTAAATACCCGGATTCACGTCGATAGCTACACCGTCGATAACATTGTTTGGACCACCATTGATAATGATACCTTTCACGTTTGGCAAGGCTTTTAATTCCTCAACCGTGATGTCATGCGGATAAATCTCACTATAAACGCCTAACGCACGAATAGCACGAGCCAACACCGTATTCTCATGACTACCTAAATCCAAGATAACAATCATATCTTGCTTCATGTGACTTTTAAATTTTATTGATTTTACACTTTGTTATACCTAAGACAAATGTCACTCCCACTCGATGGTTGCAGGCGGCTTCGAGCTGATGTCGTACACGACTCTATTTACGCCTTTCACCTTATTGATAATCTCGTTGGAAACTTTGGCGAGGAACTCGTACGGAAGCTGCGCCCAATCGGCGGTCATAGCGTCCGTGGAAGTTACCGCACGTAAAGCTACCGTATTCTCATAGGTACGCTCATCGCCCATTACACCTACGGATTGAATCGGAAGTAAGATTACCCCAGCTTGCCAAATCTTATCGTAAAGTCCCCACTCACGCATCAATGACATATAGATATCGTCAGCGTCTTGCAGGATACGTACCTTTTCCGGCGTGATATCACCCAAGATACGGATACCCAATCCCGGTCCCGGGAACGGATGGCGCTTGATCAAATGCGGTTGCATACCCAACTCCATACCGACACGGCGAACCTCATCCTTGAAAAGAAGACGAAGCGGCTCGACGAGTTTCAAGTTCATCGTATCCGGAAGTCCGCCCACATTATGATGGCTCTTGATAACCGTACCTGTGATAGACAGCGACTCGATCACATCCGGATAAATCGTACCTTGCCCCAGCCACTTGATATCTTTCAGCTTATGCGCCTCCTCATCGAAGACATCGATAAATCCTTTGCCGATGATCTTACGTTTCTTCTCCGGTTCCGTAACGCCCGCTAGTTCTTTATAGAACTTATCTTTTGCGTTTACGCCAATCACGTTCAATCCTAAATGCTCATAATCCCTCATTACGTTCTCGAACTCATTCTTGCGCAGCAAACCATGATCCACGAAAATGCAAGTCAAGTTCTTACCGATCGCCTTATTCAGCAATACGGCCGTAACAGATGAATCCACACCGCCGGAAAGAGCCAAGATCACCTTGTCATCTCCCAATTGCTCCTTCAACTCAGCTACGGTAGATTCGATAAAGGAAGCCGGTGTCCAATCCTTGGCGCATCCGCAAATATTCAAGAAGTTATCCAGCAACTTCGTACCGTCTGTCGAATGGAATACTTCCGGATGAAACTGAACGCCCCACGTTTTCTCACCTTCCACATGGTAAGCGGCAGCCCTCACGTCGTCCGTGCTGGCGATCACCTTGAATTTATCCGGCAATACGGTAATCGTATCTCCATGAGACATCCATATCTGCGAACCCACATGAATCCCTTTCAGTAATTCATCCTCACCATCAATGTGCGACAAATTAGCACGTCCATACTCACGTGAATTAGCCGGTTCCACATTACCTCCGGATGTATAAGCTAGAAACTGCGCTCCATAACAAATACCTAAGACAGGATACTTCCCCCGTATCTCGGTCAAATCAGCCTTAAAGGCATTCTCGTCGTATACGGAATAAGGACTTCCGGAAAGGATCACACCTTTCACATCGGTAGCGTCATGCGGGAATTTGTTATAAGGAACGATCTCACAATACATATTCAACTCTCTGACCCTACGGCCGATAAGCTGGGTTGTTTGCGAGCCGAAATCAAGAATAATAAGTTTCTCGTGCATGCAATTATGATTATTTAATTGAGTGGCGCAAAGGTAGTAATAAATTCGGGAAGCATAAACACACTGGGCAAATATTCTTCCTTATCACGATACTTTTAAAGGATCTTCCCTTGTCCTATTACGCCTTTCTTCCTGAGACATTCATTATCCACCATCCGTTGCACGATCGTCCACCAACTGTTGCATGATCATGCAACGGATGGTGGACAATCATGCAACAGCCATTAGAAGATAAATACCTCAAGAGGAAAACCACAAATCCCCCTAAGGATCCGGCCAAGGGAAGCCATGAAAACAGCGAACCGCCCGACAACCCGACGAGGGTTCCGGACGGACAAAACAAAAAAAGCCTCGAAGCGTTCATTACAAACAACTTCGAGGCTTTCCTCCGAGGTTCCTGGCGGATTCGAACCGCCGTACATGGTTTTGCAGACCACTGACTAAGCCACTCATCCAAGGAACCGAAATAAAATCGCGAAAAATAATTTTCAATTACCAAGAGGTTCCTGGCGGATTCGAACCGCCGTACACGGTTTTGCAGACCGCTGACTAAGCCACTCATCCAAGGAACCATAACTTCAACACAAAACAACTACTTTTGTTTTGCGAGTGCAAAGAAAGAGAATAATATTGGAATTACCAAACTTTTCCTTTCTTTTTTATTTTTCCCTCCGAATATTATAGAAGTAGAGAAAATGAGCTTACCTTTGCCTATCAAATAGATAAATAACGAAAAAATGACTTATACAGAAACTGTAATACCGGGCGTATGGATCATTGAGCCAAAGGTATTGAAAGATGCGCGCGGATACTTTATGGAAGCTTTTAAGCAAGCGGAATTCGAGGCGCATATCGGAAAAATCCAGTTCGTGCAAGACAACGAATCTTGCTCCTCTAAAGGCGTATTACGAGGATTACACTATCAGCTAGCGCCCTATTCTCAATCTAAATTAGTCAGGGTGATCAAAGGACGGGTATTGGATGTAGCCGTAGACGTACGTGAAGGCTCGCCCACATTCGGCAAATATGTAGCTGTAGAGTTATCGGACGAGAATAAACGCCAGTTATTTATTCCACAGGGATTCGCCCACGGATTCCATGTATTAAGTGACGAGGCTATCTTCACCTATAAAGTAGATAATCCATATACTCCAACGCATGAACGGGGAATCCGCTATGACGATCCCACGGTCCATGTAGATTGGAGCATCACAGATCCGGAATCGATCAACCTATCCGAGAAAGACACCAAGGCTCCATTGCTGAAAGACGCTGAGCTTAATTTCAAATACTAAACACTGTACAGATATGAAAACTTACCTAGTTACCGGCGCCGCCGGTTTTATCGGTGCCAATTTCATCAAACACATGCTGGCGAAATATGACGATATCAAGATCGTTGTCCTAGACTTGCTGACTTACGCAGGTAATTTAGGCACCATCGCCGAGGATATCGATGGAGTACGTTGCGAGTTCGTGAAAGGCGATATTTGCGACCGTGCCTTGGCCAACCAGCTATTCGAGAAATACAACTTCGATTATGTCGTGAACTTCGCCGCTGAAAGTCATGTAGACCGAAGCATCGAAAATCCCCAGCTATTCCTGCAAACCAACATCCTCGGTACACAAAACCTATTGGACGCCGCACGAAAAGCATGGGTTACCGGTAAGGCCGAGACAGGTTATCCGGTATGGCGTGAAGGTGTACGTTTCCATCAAGTCTCTACCGATGAGGTCTATGGAAGCCTAGGTGCCGAAGGGTATTTCCACGAGACCACGCCTTTAGATCCCCGAAGCCCGTACAGCGCCTCCAAGACAAGCGCGGACTTATTCGTAAAGGCTTATCACGAGACATATAAGATGCCGGTATCTATTACCCGTTGTTCCAACAACTACGGACCTTACCATTTCCCGGAAAAATTGATTCCCTTAATCATAAAGAACATATTGGAAGGTAAATCCCTACCTGTATATGGTGACGGCACAAACGTACGCGACTGGTTATATGTAGAGGATCATTGCAAGGCGATCGACGCCGTAATCCACCACGGGCGTGTGGGAGAGGTTTACAACGTAGGCGGTCATAACGAGAAGCAGAACATCGAGATCGTGAAACTCACGATCCGGACGATCCATCAACTAATGACCGAACAACCGGAATATCGCCAAGTATTAAAGAAAAAAGAGATCGGTGCCAATGGACAAATCTCTATCGACTGGATCAACGACAGTTTGATTACATTCGTAAAAGACCGTCTGGGCCATGATCAACGATACGCCATCGACCCGACGAAGATTACCAACGAATTAGGCTGGACACCAGAGACCTGCTTCGAGGTCGGTATCGTAAAAACCATCCGTTGGTATCTTGAGAACCAAAAATGGGTAGAGGATATCACCGGTGGAGATTACATGAAATATTACGAGCAAATGTATGGATCACGTTGATTCCTCAACGTGACCGTGTGTATGTGGATGAATCTCAGAGAGGCTGTTTCCTAATTCGGGAGCGGCCTCTCTTATTTGTTTCCGGATCGTCTCGCGTATCTCCTCACGCACATTCCTGCGGGTACTATCCAGTTCCGCTTGCTTGGCAGGTTTCAAGAAATCTTTATATTTACATTTCACTATCTTGAACTTGAAATCATCCAAATTCCCTTTTATATCGATACCCAGCTTAAACGGTACCGGCGATTTTAAAACCGAGAGGTGGTAATCGAACGTCATATCCAAATTATGCGTTCCTCCTACGGCTACTTTATATCGGTCCATCTCCACCAAGAATGGGAATACCTCGATCTTGTTATCATGGATCGCTAAATCTACCGCTATGCTATCGATCATATTCCGCTTTTTATTCTTAAACATCAGCGTCTTCGATATCTCGGTAAATGTCTCACCATCCAGCAGCACCATATTCTTTCCGCTCAGGTAGCAAGAGGCATTTACAGACGGCAGCAACACGGACATCGTAGAATCCGCCTTGCAAGTCGCCGTCATCTGGCAATCTACCATGCCTTCGAAGGAACGAAGCATAGGGACCAATGTGTCGATATCCGGGAATAGACTGATTAACCGTTCCACTAAAATATCATCTAAAGACAACTCAAATCCCATCGTAGCCTCTTGATCCGTCTTAGTCGTATAAACCATCGTCAAATCTCCGGAGCCGATATTCGAACTCATACATAAATCGCTCAGATTGATACTTTGATCCCGGATTACAACCTCACCTTTCACATCCTCCAACTTCAGATCCTTAAAATCTATTTTTTTAGCATTTGTATGAAGCGTCAGATCCAAGAATTTCGGAACGACAAATAGTTGAGAGATCGAATCCGTAGCGACACTATCCACGGTATTCGCTAATAGATGATCTGTCTCCAGTACGGAGATACTATCTTCCGAGAAGGCCCCAACCGAATTGGATGCCAATTGATCAGAAAACTGCAAACCTTTACCTATAGCTAGCATCAACTGGTTACAATCGATCAGATCGGATTCCAACTCGAAATTCGCTTTCAGCTTTCCTCCCCGTAGCATGGCCCGCCGGATGTCGCTAAGCTCTCCGCTCAAAGTAAGATCGCTCTTTCCTAAATGCAGGCGGGCACCACTCAACGTCATATTGTTAGTATTGAATTTCACGCTTGTCTCATCAATATACATCGGAATGGGGAATAAGCGGCTAAAGCCCCTCAATTGCTTAAACCTCACTTGTCCCCGAGCCTCCCATTGGCGTAAGACACTGTTTGAGGAAGCGACCGAATCCACTTGCGACCGCTGTCTATTCGCCCTTCGGGTGGTCTGCGTGCGCCTGCGCAAGGTATCACCGGCGGCAATACGGCGTTCACGTTGTTGACGGATCGCTTGCCGATAAGGTAATGCTTCCAAAGAGAACTGGCTTTCCGTCAGAACCATACCCGTCCGTAAAGGGATAAGAATATATTTTAAGGTGTCCACCGAGATCGTAGCTCCCGCCATAGGGATCCGCTTATCTGTAGAAGAAGCCTTGATGCCCCCTTTCAACACGGTCTTACCGGCCACCATCCAGGTAGAATCCGGCAACTTGGTGCGTAAATGATCAAATTCCAACCCTGCGGTCATAGGGATAACAGCCGTTGTATCAATAACCGGCGTCGTATTGGCTACCATCTTCAATCCACCGATATTCGTACTGATCTCATCCTTATACTTTATATTCAAGGTATCCACCGATAGATTAGCGCTCAACAATCCTTTCGCATTCAGATATTTACTTTCATTTTCCGTAGATCCTACAAACAGATTCGCCCCAGCGATATACATATCCACGCCTAACGGCTTACTAAACGCCTTGAAGCGATCAACCGTCAAATTGCCGGATGATTTGACCTTGGCGAAGCGGCTATTCACGATATCATCCACCTTAAACACCGTAGATAAATCAGCCATCATGGTACCCTCCAGCAGCAGTGTGTCGGGATTCAAGAACTCTTTAGCCAAACGGGTAAAATCGACCTGCCCTTTCATCTCCGCCCGAATCGCGGGATTCCTCCAGATATCCCTAACCTCGCCACTCATGGTCAACGAGGTATTCAACCCGATCAATGTCAACTCCTCCAAAGAGACATAAGAAGAATCCGGGTAAGCGCCATTCAAATGTAAATCCACGTCCATGCGCAATGTATCGATCCCCTGTTCAAGACCTTTTACATGATAAGAACCATCCTCTATCTTGCAGCATAAGTTCACGGTCGGAACAATACTATCCCCTAATTCTCCACGGATATCCCCTTCCAAAATAATACGTCCCTCAGCAAGTGTTTTATCCCGATCCTTAAAATATTCATCCGGAATAAAATGTAAGAGATCATTCATATCGGAAACCTTCAACCCGAAAGTCATATCGATCCGTGACGGATTATCCTCGGTAGCCGGCACCATAAAGCCATCCGCCGTAAAAGGCAGGTTATTCACCAGCAACTCCGCGTCCCTCAACCCAATCCGGCGAAGTCCGTCAGCCAACAACAAACGTCCCTTGAAGCGTAACGCTAACTTATTCGCCAAAGAATAAGACGGGCTACGGAATACGATCGAGGAAGAACCGGTCTCCACATCCAACTTATTTCCTCGTTGGGTCAAAAGGCCGTCTATATGTAAAAAGAAACCATCGATCGCCGTATATAAATCCTGCTGGCGGTCATCATAGACAAAGTGTCCATTCGTAATATGCACTTGCTGCAAATCTATTTTAGGCAATGGAGATGACGATGATTCATCTACCGAATCCATCTCACTTTGATAAATCTCCCAATTCGCCTTTCCCTCCTCATTCACATAACCATAAAAACGGATACTATCCATGATAACCCGAGGAATCGTCACCTTCCCGCTAAACAGATAATCCGTAGGGTTAAATACGACGATCGCTTTTTTGAAAGACAACAAGGAATCCGAAGGAATCATCAAATCCTCCTGATAGCCTATAGAATCCTCAGCCAGATTTGAGATCAAACGCCCATTCGTCAACTTCACTCCCAGATAAGGATACGTCTCAAAATAAGTCAACTCCACCCGCTCACATTCCAAGTGCGCCTCTATGAATTCGTTTGTTTTTTCTACGACCAGCGGTGTCAGCTTCTCCGGAGGTAAGACCGCCCATTTCAGTATACCAACCCCGATCAAGGGAAGTATGAAAAAGATCCCGACCAACACAGACACAACAACCAGCAATATCTTTCTTATTCGTACCATACTCATTCCTTCATCTTATCACAAACAACACTAATTAAATTGTATGAGCAAAAATACGAAATACTATCCCAAAGACAACGCTTATCTCATAAAAAAAGGCCCCCCGCAATGAGAGACCTTCTTTCTACATCTTATTTATTTTTCTACAATTCATTTATCCAGAACCTCATATTTAGAATGCTGGCTCTTGAACTCGGGAACGATCTCCTTCATCCGCTTCACGATCTGCATATCCCCCTCCACGGCACAAGCATGTACCAAGGCATCAATCCGCAGATTGGCGTCCGCATAATCATACGCACGGACTTGGGCGATCTTGATCTTCGGATGAAAAGTAGGCTTGGAGGTCTCCTCCTCATTGAGTACCTCCTCATACAACTTCTCCCCGTCTCGCAATCCCGTGAACCGGATCTCGATTCCCTTCACCCCGCTCAGACGGATCATCCGCTCAGCCAGATCCACGATCCGTACAGGTTTACCCATATCGAACACGAAGATCTCTCCCCCATTACCCATCGTACCGGCCTCTAGGACCAGCTTACAAGCCTCCGGTATCAGCATGAAGAAACGAATGATATCCTTGTGCGTCACCGTCACCGGACCGCCCCGCTTGATCTGCTCCTTGAATAACGGGATCACGGAACCGTTCGATCCCAGCACATTGCCGAAACGAGTCGTCACGAATTGCGTGCGACCGCTCACCTTCCCATCCTTGATGGCTTGATCCAAGCTCTGCACGTAGATCTCGCAAATACGTTTCGAGCAGCCCATCACGTTCGTGGGATTCACCGCCTTGTCGGTCGATACCATCACGAACTTCCTCGTGCCGTATTTCACCGCCAAGTCTGCGATCACCCGGGTACCGTCCACGTTGTTGCGGACACTCTCCTCCGGATTATCCTCCATCATAGGCACATGCTTGTAAGCCGCGGCATGAAACACGTAATCCGGACGATGCTCCTCGAACAGCTCCTCCATGCGTTCACGCACACAAATATCGCTCACAACCGTATAGGATTCTATATCCGGCCACCCACGAGCCATCATCAAGCGGACATCGTGTAAGGGAGTCTCCGCCTGATCTATCAAGACCATACGTTCCGGGGCGAACTGGGCTACCTGCCGCACGATCTCGCTGCCGATACTCCCGGCGGCTCCTGTTATCAGAATCCGCTTACCGGTAAGCTGCTTCCTCACAGCCTCCAAGTCTATCTCGATCTTATCACGGGGCAGCAAGTCCTCTATATTCACCTCCCGCAGCTGGGTATGGTTCAAGTCGCTCTTCCCGTCCCACTCTTGGGCGGCAGGAGTCATATAGATCTTTATATTCGCCTTGATCAGCCTGTCCACCATCTCCTGATTATTCCGGATCGCCTCAACTTTCAATGGAGACACCAGCAAGACATTAGACCGTTTTTTCCTCATCACAGAAACCAATTCCTCATCATTCGGATAAACCTTGACTCCCATTAAATATCGATACTCTATCTCCGCTATGTCCGAGATAAAACCCGCCAGCACAAACCGGGCCGGATCCTGATTCTGGATACTCTTCGCCAAACTCACCCCACCTTGCTTCACGCCATAGATAAACGCACGCTCCGCCTTAGCCACCCGGAAAGTACTCACATAAAAGAATTTAACGAACACACGCATCATCCACATCAAGCTCATAGCCAACAACGCGGAGAGGATCAGATCCCGTTTACGGATATACATCAAATAAGGAGAGAAATCGGTCAGTGCCTGAAACACGACCACACAAATCAAGCCAAACAAGACGGCGAACCCCACCTTTTGCAAGTCCACGAAAGAGGAATAACGTATAATCCCCGAATAGGTATGGAACAGGCGAAAGCCTACCAGATAAGGAATCAGGCATACCAACAGCGTGACCAATAGATGCCCTAAGATATCCAAGGTTGATAATACCCCGTTATTCAAGGTATACACCAATAAGCCGGAAAATAGGATCAAGCAGCAATCCAGCAAGATAATACCCCAATAGGGTAAGGATTTCTTGGAAAAGTACCAGGTAGATAGTCGAGAAAAAGGATCCCTCATATCAATTCTTGTTTATGTAGTTACACGAATAATCTATAGAATAAAAGATCTTTTGGGCTATTCCGATACAATAGCTCTAAATGTTTGAAATATCAATCTTATATCGAAAGTAAAGGAATGTCTGGCAACATATTCCAGATTAATACGAAATTTATCTGGCATTATTACTTCAACATAATACTTATCAGGATCATTAACCCGCTCAAGAAGTTCATTCTCATTTCGATACCGAATAGAAGCCAAATCTGTAATGCCCGGCCTAACATCCAACACATGCATTTGTTCTTCCGTATACATATCAACATACTTACGAACTTCCGGACGAGGACCAACCAAACTCATATCCCCTTTAAACACATTAATCAATTGAGGAAATTCATCCAATTTGTATTTACGGATATAATAGCCGGACCGAGTAATCCGAGGATCATGTCCACCCACTGTAATAAGCCCTTTCTTATCTGAACCCACACGCATGCTACGGAATTTAAATAGCTGAAAATCCATATTATTACGCCCTACACGAACTTGCTTGTAAAAGACAGGACCGATAGAATCACACTTAATCCAAATTGCCAAAATGACAAATAGAGGACTAAGCAAGATAAGCCCTATCCCGCTCGCTACAATATCAAATATACGTTTCAAATCGTTTGGATTATTTTATTGGGAAATAATATCAACAAAATTAGAAATCACATACTCCACATCCTCATCCGTAAGACTGGTGTGTAAGGGTAAAGTAATCTCATTATGGTATTGGTTGTAAGCATTCGGATAATCTGCGATATCAAAGCCTAACGCCTTATAAGCAGTCATCATGGGTAACGGTTTATAATGTACATTACAAGCGATTCCCCGTTCTGCCATTTTGATGATAATCTCATTCCTTTGTTCGATACTCTTATCCAATAACCGCACCAAATACAAATGTCCGCTGGAAATATGGTCCCCATTCAAATGATTCAGTGTTTGCGTACGATAAGTAGCTAACGCCTCATTATAACGGCGGATGATCTCCTGTCGTCTGGAAAGCATTCCCGCATAACGCTCGAATTGAGCCATACCGATAGCGGCCATGATATCCGTCATATTACATTTATAATAAGGAGCCACGATATCATATTCCCAAGCACCCAGCCGAGTCTTCGCTAAAGCGTCCTTATTTTGACCATGCAATGACAATAGCTGAAATTGCTTATACAAAGTCTCATCATCCACACCTAAAACCGTACGCCAAGTCAAAGCCCCCCCTTCCGCCGTTGTTAAATTCTTTACTGCATGAAAGGAAAAAGAGGTAAAATCTGCCACCCCACCACACATCTTTCCATGCCATTGAGCACCAAAGGCATGTGCCGAATCCGCTAATACAATGACCCTACCAAACGCTTTCTGGATCTCATTCGCAGATTTGAATAAATGCCGTTTACTCTCTACTGCCTCATAAATCCGGTCATAATCACACATAACCCCGCCAAGATCCACAGGGATCACTACTTTTGTATTAGGGGTTATAGCCTTCGCCAATTTATCATAATCCATCTCAAAAGAATCCGGAGCTGTATCCACCATCACCACCTTCGCCCCGACATGGCAAGTCACGCTAGCAGTGGCCGTATAGGTATAAGCACTAGTGATCACCTCATCGCCCGCCCCAACTCCTAATACCCGCAATATTGATTCCATGCAAGCCGTAGCCGAATTCAAGCATACAGCTCTATTCGTATGGCAATAAGTGGCTATCTTACGCTCAAACTCTTTAGTACGAGGTCCTGTCGTGATCCAACCGGAATTCAAGGCATCGCACACTCCATTAATTTCAGCCTCCGACATATCTGGAGGCGAGAAAAGTATCTTTTTCATAAAATGAATGATTAATAAATACAATCTCAATAAGACCCAATCATTGTCGTTGCGCATTAATGCGCCTCACATACGACTTAGCAGTAAATAAAGAAACAAGCATTCCACAGCCATTCGATAGATGCAACGTAGCAAACCCCAACAATAAATATAATATATTAAGATGTTTCCGTATTGCTATACAGAAACTTACCCCACCTATCATTAGCAAATAGGCCAATAAAGACAAACCTCCAATACCCATAAAAGGCCCCCAAAGTAAAGAAGCAAACAGAGGAACTATCAATGACAACACAAAAATCATAGGAATATAATGCCGTAACGCTAAAGAGTTGCTATTCCCTGTAAACAGA
>ENA-UESD01002473-UESD01002473.1-human-gut-metagenome-genome-assembly--contig:-NODE-2473-length-13054-cov-9.207675_pt1 | contig 13054 bp, 12 predicted proteins | sample MGYA00242985_ERZ507986 | MGnify/ENA primary metagenome ERZ507986 (study PRJEB26167, sample SAMN06115408) | human gut metagenome | host: Homo sapiens | place: China:Guangxi | collected 2016-04-06... | reverse complement strand
TAAGTTACTAAAAATCAGCGACATGTACAACTTTTTACTCATATTTATCAACTTAAATTAATTCCGCCAACGGGTTGAGTTAAGAACAATCCAATCAAATGAACCTGATGAAACGATATTTTTTCTTCTTTCTGCTGAATTTTTTAGGAGGTCTTGGCCTGTGTGCGCAGGATCTGAAGCAGTCCATTCTGCACTATCTGACCGACAAACAGGCCGAAGTGGGTGTGGCCGTGATCTTTAACGGTACAGACACGCTGACCGTCAATAACGACAACCGCTATCCGCTGATGAGTGTGGTGAAGTTCCATCAGGCGCTGGCTGTGGCCGATACCCTTACGGCGCTTTCCGAAACCGTGGACCATAAGGTGCTGGTTACCCCCGAGGATCTCAAGCCCAACACCTATAGCCCGATGCGCGACCGCTATCCCCAGGGCAATGTCACCCTTCCTTTGCGCACCCTGTTGGAATATACGTTGCAGCAGAGCGACAACAACGCCTGCGACCTGCTGTTCCGCCTGTATGGCGGTCCGCAGGCCACCGACCGCTATATCCGTTCGCTGGGCCTGACCGATTTTGCCGTTCAGGTCACCGAAGACGATATGCACCGCGATACACAGACCTGCTATGACAACTGGTCCACACCGCTTGAGGCCGTCCGCCTGCTGGAGATCTTTCTCAAAAAGCCCCTGTTCGCCCAGCCGATTCAGGAATTCCTGAAAACCACGCTGATGGAGTGCAAGACCGGCACCGACCGTCTTCCGGCTCCATTGGCCGGCACCGGTGCCCGCATCGGGCATAAGACCGGTACCAGCGACCAGGACGCTTCCGGACGCTGGACCGCCATCAACGACATGGGCTTTGTGCTCTTGCCCGACGGCCGTTATTATACCATTGCCGTATTTGTGAAACACTCCCGCGAGTCGGCCGAGAATACTGCGCGCATCATTGCCGACATTTCCCGGCTGGTCTATTCCTCTTTTTCAAAGAATCGGTGAAAGAAGAGCCACTGATATTCGATGGAGTTGTTCCAGTACGTCAGATTGTGCGCTCCCGGGCGCACAATATAGTCGTGTGCGATGCCACGCTTCAATAACTCCTCGTGCAGCTGCCTGTTCACTTCAAAGAAGAAATCCTCCGTACCGCAGTCCACAATCAGAGCCAGATCGCCGTTTTTCAGGCTGTCCAGCTGGGTGATGACCGTATGGCTGTCCCACACTTTCGGGTTCTCCTTCATTTCTCCGAGTTGCTTTTTCATGTCCCAGTTGTTCGGAAAGGGACGGATATCCACGCCACCGCTGGTGCTTCCTCCAGCGCCGAACGTATCTTTATGCCGGATGGAAATCCACAGTCCGCCGTGTCCGCCCATGCTCAGTCCGGTAATGGCCCTTCCCCGGCGCGACTTCACCGTATTATATTTCTTGTCGATATACTGCACCAGTTCCTGAGACACGAAGGTTTCAAACTGGCTCTCCTTGCGTATCGGACTGTCCCAATACCAGCTTTGTTCCCCGTCGGGGCACACCACGATCATGCCGTCACGGTCGGCCATTTCCGGCAGTTCCGGTTTGATGGTGATCCAGCTTTTCGCATTTCCGCCGTGCCCGTGCAGCAGATAAAGCGTAGGGCAGGGCATTTGGGCGGCCTGATCCGGGATAATGACCACCGTTTCGATATACCGGTTCATCTTGTTGCTTTTGATGAGCAGGGTGTCTACTATGGCCGCTTCCATGCTGTTTGCGGCAAGGATACCGGCGCAGAGCGTAAAGAACAGTTTTTTCAGTGTATTCATCTTAGGTAGGTTTTTTATAGGGTTTGCTGTTTTGCTTTTGTTTCAAGGGTTCCCGTGCAAAAGTATACAGAAATTCCTGAATTCAGACTTTTGTTCTTCATAAATAATTCCTGTTGTTTTATTCTGTTATTATTTTCTGTTTATTTCTGTTAGTTTGAAATTAATCCGTCCATAAATCAGGAGATATTGTAATTTTTGTCTTTTAATTCTGCAAAATGGAATTAAAATCTTGTCTTTTCTTTTATAAAGAAAGTAATTTTGCTGTATAAGAAACACAAAGACAAAATATATAGCGAATTTAAATTGAAATGTTATGAAAAGAAAGAAAAGATGGATTGTGATGATGAGCCTTATGGTGCTCCTCAGTATTTGGGGCGTTCTAACACCGGAGAGTCCGGAACTCTGGATGCTCGATCAGTATTTCGATGCGGCCAATGTTGCCTGGATGATTACGGCCACAATCTTTGTTTTGATGATGACTCCCGGCCTTTCCTTTTTCTATGGCGGTATGGTGGGCCGGAAGAATATCATTTCCACCATTTTGCAGAGCTTTATCGCCATGGGTGTGATCAGTGTGATTTGGGTTGCGGTCGGATTCAGTCTGGCTTTTGGAGACGATTTGGGCCATTTTATCGGCAATCCGCTGACTTTTCCCATGTTTACGCATGTGGGAGCCAAAACGGATCTGTTTCTGGCTCCGACCATCCCTTTGGCGCTGTATGCCCTGTTTCAGATGAAGTTTGCCATTATCACCCCCTCTCTGATTACCGGTTCTTTTGCCGAGCGGGTGCATTTCTCGGGTTATCTGGTGTTCCTGGCACTCTTTTCCATTTTTGTTTACTGTCCTTTGGCCCACTGGACCTGGCATCCAGACGGTTTTCTGCGTCAGATGGGGGTGCTCGATTTTGCTGGCGGAATCGTAGTACATGCTTCGTCGGGAGTGGCGGCCCTGACCGGAGCGCTGTTTTTGGGCCGGCGTAAGAATGCCGCCACGCCCCATGTTCCGGCCAACATACCTTTTGTGGTATTAGGTGCCGCCATGCTCTGGTTAGGCTGGTTCGGTTTCAATGCCGGTTCTTCTCTGGCGGCCGACGGCATTGCGGTGAAGGCCTTTCTGAACACCAACACCGCTTCGGCCACGGCCATGATGACCTGGCTTTTCTTCGACTGCCTGCGTGGCCGTAAGCCGTCCGCTATGGGAGCTGCGGTAGGAGCGGTGGTCGGTCTGGTGGCCATCACCCCTTCGGCCGGATATGTCACGGTGGGCGAGAGCATTATGATTGCGTTTCTGACCACCCTTGTGTGCAATATTGCCGTGTACTGGAAAAACAAGACCCATGTGGACGATGCCCTCGATGTGTTCCCGACTCACGGTGTGGGCGGTATTTTCGGAACCATTCTCACCGGTGTGTTTGTGCACGGACTGTTCGACGGAAACATACACATGTTCCTGATTCATCTGCTGGCCGTGGTGATTGTCTGCGGTTATACCTTTGTGGTGAGCTACATCCTGTATTGGCTTACCAACAAGATGATTCCGATGCGCGTTTCTCCGGAAAGCGAGGCCGCCGGTCTGGACAAGAGCCAGCATGACGAGTGCTATGGAAACGGATGAAAATTGAGCTTTTGTAATAAAAATAGTCAGCTTTCCAAATGTGTGGAGCTGACTATTTTTATTACTTTGCATCAAACAAAATAAGTTGTATGGAAGTTTTACCAGGAGTATATGAAACCCTGGTTAGTCAGGCCATAGAGGAGCAATTGTATGATTATGCTCAGTCTGATTATTATATCCAAAAAGAAAACATAGACAGTGCGGAGTCATACAAGATGTTGGCTGATTATCTTGCCGAAGTTGTATCTGGCATTTTAAAGTCTTATTTTCGAGATAAAGATTCTAAGACTACTATTGCCAATCAGGTAGAGGTGGTCAATCGTATTTTGCGTTTTATTGAAAAGGAATGGCAGAACGAGGATATAGAAACCACTCAGGACCAGTTAAGCGATAATTCCAAGCTCCAGTTTTTGCGCGGTATTTATAGTAAAGTAGGGTTTTCCGATGCACAAATTGAAAAAAAACTCAGAATCATCCAGTCTCAGGTTATCGTGTAAGTAATCTTTTTACTGGAGGAAATGACTTGTCTATGGACGATGAGATACGTCGAGATATTCAGATTGCCGATCAGATTGATCTGACTGTCTCTTTCATTAAGTTTCAAGGATTGCGTTTGCTGTATGAAGAACTTGAATGCCGAACATATGGCTCGGATGTTTCGAGAGAGTGGTTATCGGGCGCAGTCTGTTACTTCGCGTAACTCTTCCGAACTCGATACTTTTTCCGGACAGTTAGCTCGTGGTGAAATCAATTACTTGTGTGTGGCTGATATTCTGAATGAGGGTATTGATATTCCGGAAATCGATACAGTGTTGTTTCTTCGTCCTACAGAGTCACTTACTGTATTCTTACAACAATTAGGACGAGGTTTGCGTTTGGCCGATGGCAAGACCTGCCTTACCGTACTTGATTTTGTGGCTCAAGCCAATCGGAACTATAATTATGAAAGTCGTTTCCGTGCTTTAGTCAGTCGTACTACTCGTAGTGTTACTCAGGAAATCAAAAATGGATTTACTTTTTTACCACGTGGCTGTACCATTACGATGGAGAAGCAAGCTCAGGAGTATATTTTGACTAATATCAAAGAGGCTATTTTAATATCTCTCGTTTACGTCGTGAGGTGAAAGGCTTTACTCAAAACACGGGACGCAAACTGACCTTAGAAAATTTTTTGGAGAATTTCAATCTCGATTGGCGGCACATTTATAAAACTCCTGGTTCGTGGGCTCGTTTGAAACATCAGGCTGGTCTGACTGTCAACGGATTTAATGAGCAGTCTAAATACTCCAAATTACTTGAAGGAGGTCTGACACGATTGTATCATACCAACAGTCACGACTATCTTACGTTTTTGCAGAAGTTGACACAACAAAAGATGGTTTTATGGGCTGACGCTTCGGCTCGAGAGCGTAAATTCTTTGTACACAGTGTGGTTAGACGGTGTGGAGAAAGTAAACAAACTTTATGGGGCGCGGGCTAATAATCCGAAGCAGCTTGTGACTGAGGCCTTTGCTCTACCTTGGTTTCAAGAGGAATTGGAGTTTCTGATAAAGCATCGTTTGTCACAGCTTTGTAAGACTACCCGTTGGATTCAAATAGATGATGAGGCTGAGATAGAGCTGTATGGTTGCTATTCTGCTGATGAGATTCATCTTTTATTGGAAAACAAGCTTGGCCGATGGCAGATATTGGGAACGCAGTATAATATGGAGCGCAAATTTGCTATGGTATTTGTTACTTTGAACAAGTCTGACAAACAAAATTCGCCGTCTACGTTTTACGAGGACTATGCTATTTCTCAACAGTTATTTCACTGGCAGTCCATGAATAAAGTCCGTGTGGGCAGTAATGAAGGATAGTGTATTGTCAATCAGGCTAAGAATGGTTGGAAGTTTATTCTTTTTGTTCGCGATGCCAAAATCGATGAGTATAATAATACCAACGGTTATTATTGTCTGGGTTTGATGGATTTTAAGTCCAGTCATGGTGAATGTCCCATGAATGTAGTCTGGCAAATGCATCATGATATTCCTGGATTTATTCTAGAGTCAGCAAAGGCGGTTTAGTAAAAACCGCCTTTTTTATGACGTATTCAGAGTTTAGTCAAAATATTTAATATCAAGATGGTGTCATACTTTATTGAAAACAGTTAGAATCATAACTTATATATTCCTGGAGTATGTTTTTGTTTTAAAAACAATATTTTTCTATTTGTGAAAAAACTTGTTTTAATGAAAAGAAAAAAGTTTTTTTTGTTTCTTTGTCCATAATTTTCTTTTTAAGTATTCCAATATTTGTTTTATTAAAATGATTGAGGTATGAATAAATTGATTTACATTTGGTTTATTGGCCTGCTGTTCCTGTTTGTTCCCGTGTATGCCGAAGATTTTGTGACAATACATGTGTCTACTCCGGGAACACTATCTTTGCCGGACAAAGCATTATTTGCTTCTAAGTTGCGTATAACCGGAGAAATTGATGCCCGCGATTTTAAAACCTTGAAACGTGTGACTATGAATCGTACAGAAGTGCTTGACCTGTCGCAAGCCAATATTCATGCATATCAAGGACTTTCCGGATGTTATGCCCCCAAGACCAGTGACTGGGTAGGAGGTGGGGGAGAGTCTTATCATGAATATCCTGCAAACATATTTCCTATTCACGCTTTTTCCGAAATTAAGGATAATTCTATATATAAATGGCGTGATGGAAGCTATTCTTTAAAACGTCTGATTTTACCCCTCTCCTTGAAAGGATTTGAAGATGAAGCTATTTACAAAACCAATACGTTGTGTGAACTAGAGGTTCCCAAAGGATCTGAATATCTGAAGAGTGACGACCAGGTGGTTTACAGTATTGATGGGAAACGTATGCTTTTGGCAGCTCCGGTTCGTACTCGTGGAATAGAGGTTCCTTCCAGTGTGGAAAAAATCGACAAGAATGCCCTTGCCGGTATGAAATTTGAATATCTGGGTTTTAATTTTGCCACTCCACCAGAGATCGAGGATGAAAATTTTCAGGTAGCTTATATAACGGTTCCAGATAATCATTTTTATGATGATGTTCTTCAGAATGTAGATCATGTAAAACACATGTCTCAGATAGTTTTGAATGATCTGGAAGAAGGAACCTTGCAAGAAACGATAAAATCCAAAGGTTATCTGTTGGAGGATCTTCGTAACCTTTGCATTACTGGTTCTATAAATGGCAATGATATGCAGTATTTAAATACGTTACCTAATCTGTATTATTTGGATTTATCTGGGGCAAAAGTTAACCTGTACAATATGTATGTGACGGCCAAGAAGTTGTGTCAGATAAAATTGCCTGAGGGCGCTACTACACTGACTATTTCTGCTGACAATTATCTGTCCGGCCATCTGGATATTCCTGAAGGAATTATCTACTTTGACGGTCAGAAATTAGGTTTCGATTCAGTAACTTTCCCTTCAACGATAATAGAACTTTCCAGCTCCGTCTTTTACAATAGTCTTGTCCGGAGTGTTGATCTTTCCAAATGCTCTGCTTTATATTCTGTTGAAGGCTTTTCGTCCTGTTATTTATTGGAAGAGGTGAAATTGCCTCCTTATCTGAAGAAAATGAATAGTTTTAGGAATGCTCCTATTCAGGAGATTGAGTTCCCTGAGACTGTTGAGGAATTAGCAGGAGGAGTGAATTGGAAGGTTCGGAGTTTGACATTTCCCTCTTCTTTGAAAAAAATCAGTGATTTTTCGGAGATGACCAATTTGGTAGAGGTCGATTTCTCTGCGTGTAAGAAACTGGAATTTTTTAATGCCTTTTCTTGCTGTCCGAAACTGGAAAATCTGGATTTGTCCATGTGTCCGGTTACAGAGCTTTTGGGTCTGCATGGTGAGTATTTACCCGAGGGAGTTGTTGTCAGTGGCCGTACTCATTATCCGGCTCCGGTAGCATCCGGTTTGAAGAATATACGGGTTCCTTATACAGTACAAAATCTGCATGCGTTTTATTATTGCGACAGCTTGCGTAGCCTTGACTTAGAGGAGTGCTATCAGTTGGAGAAGATTGAAGGTATACATTATTGTGATGTATTAGAGAAGGTTACCTTGTCACCGGCTTTGACCGAGCTGGATGCTTTTGCCGAATGCCCATCTTTGCGTGAGGTTACTTTAGCTGCACAGACACCGCCTCAGTTTGTTGGAGATGTAGAAGATACTACCATTGCTCATATTCGTTTGTTTGTGCCAACAGGTTGTGTTCCGGCTTATACCGCTCATAGTTACTGGTCACGTAGTCAAGATTGCGAGAATGGTGGTTACGCCGTTCATTTGGTTTGCGATAAGGGGCTTAATTTACCTTTATCGGGTTCCGGACTCTATATACCGGGAACAGAGGTAAAACTTCATGCGCCGAAGAATATCTATACAGACCAGATGCATGTGGCCGAGTTTAGGGGATGGTACGATAGAATAAATTATGAGTTTCTTTCAGATTCCAGTTTTATGGTTAAGGGTCATATGAGCCTTAAGGCTTCCTATAATCCGGCTGAAGTGGATTTACGACGAGCTGATTTGTTCTGTGAACTGGAAGTTTCAGAGGAAATGTCTGTCAGTATGGTTGTTACAACGCAATATAACAGAGGTTCTTATCTTTATCTGGAGGGACATCAAGATGGGGAGTTTTTTACAGATAATACGACCAGAATACTGACCTTGTATCCCGGAAAGAACCGTATTGGATTGGTGGGAGAAATTGTTGCCTGGTATTTGAGGAATGAGGAAGATAATGGAAAAGAAGTGAAAGTAACCCAATGGACAGTTGCCAAACCAGAAGCTCTGGAGACGATGACTGTTAAAAATATCGCATTTCCAGTATCAGACTATTCAGAATTACGTAATCTGCGTTATTTGGAATGTATCAATATCGGTTTGGATACTTTGAATGTCTCTGAAAATGAAAAATTAAGTTATTTAGATTGCCGAGACAATCAATTGCGCTATCTCAACTTGGAAAACAATTCTCATTTAGACAGATTAAGTTGTGAAAATAATAAATTGTACCAGCTGCGTCTTCCAGACCATGAATTGTCACTTCTTGGCATCTCGAATAATTATTTTGCATTCTCTTCCATTCCTCAATCGGCATACAAGGCATTAAAAAATAATTATGGTGGTACTACTTCGATTTATATACCGTTTAATATTCCAGAGGATTTCTGGATTAATGAATATTTGCTGGATCTTACTTCAGAGCAGTATGATGCGGATACACTTGCGCAAACAGAAGTTCGTTTTTGGAATATAATAGGTGGAGGAGAAGTAGAGGAGGTAGAACCTTATATTTATCAGTTCTCTCCAGCATCAGGATATTATAATATCTATCTGACTAATCCGGCTATGCCTGATCTGGTTTTTCAGGGATATAAAGAATATCTTACGACTGAAATTCCGAAAACGGAAGAGGATAAGATGCATATTATGGTTCAAGATAAAACCATTATATTATCTAGTATGGAATCAGAGAAACAGGTTGAATTATTTTTAGCTGACGGAAGAATGGTTGCACGTGGGATCGTTGTAAAGGGTGGATTGAGACTTCGTGTTCCAGTATCCGGTATTTATTTCTTACGTATGAAATCTGTTTCGGGGAAAAACATTGTTCATAAAGTTTTGGTACCATAAAATAAAGCAGTTATTCAAAAAATGCTATTTTTGCGAGATGTTGTTCTGAAACAACATCTCGCTTTTTAGTTGCATAAAAAGTAATGTCGTGAGTTCTTGAAGGTATTGATATAAAAAAACTCTATTTCTTTCTAGATAGTAAATAATTGATGTATATTTGTGAATATCTATAAATAGTAGATTTGAAAATTGTTATGGAAGACTTTTTTAAAAATGCTATGTCCCTTTTTGAGAATAAGGATGTCTGGCAGAAAGCACGCTATATTTTCGAGTACGAAGCATCATCCGCTTCTGATGATACCCAAAGTGTGGTCTTGAGACTTCAGGGAATTTCCGACTTTCCCCTGATCCAGCTGTTGCGGAAAACGGGTGCAGACCTGTCGCAGGCTACGGTTACCCGGTGCTATTCCGTGGTAGAGACTGCCGGGCAAAAAGAGATGCATGCCATTGCCGATATCCGGAATTACCGGATTTTTGAGGATTTTCCTTTCGTGGCTTCCGGTGAGCCGTTTGACACGAATCGCGAGTCGCGCACCGTGATTCTCTATATCGGCTATGAGCTTCATGGTCAGCAAGCCTTTACGCTGGTGCATTTCCAGCCCTGGGGGCATCGTGACACCTACGCCACCGTGATGGCCAACGTGTCCGTCTATACGGCGGTCGAGGGCAGTGATTCGCGGTTGAGCCGGTGCCTTCTTGTGTTCGACGAAGACACCTCTCTGCGTGTTGCCGAGGAGTTTGCACAATGCCAGAAGACGGCGCTGGAGAAGCTGCGTTCCGAGCAGGAACTTACCGAAAAGGAAGAACTCAGTCTCAATGTCTCCCGTTCGATGGACTATTATTGGGCTTCTGCCAAGAGCAAGATGGAACGGAACCGTTGGCGCGACGCCCTGCTGCAGCTGAATCAGGTTTACGACATCTGTAATCAGTCGGCGCATGAAGACTTTCATAAGGAACTGGCCGAGCGTCTGTTTCTGGTAGCCAGTCAGATCGGTTTTTGCCATTACCGCCGGGGACAGTACGAACTGGCCAAGAGCTATCTGGATTTCTCGGAATACGACCAGGTGGAGAATCCTGAAAGACAGGCCTGTCTGGAAGCGTGTTATAACCAGCTCAACCGGCCTTCGTCTTCCCTGCTTCTGGAACGCCTGTTTGCCGACATCCTGCAGGTGATTCCCGGTGAATTGTCCGATATGCTTTGGGTGGACAACGACACTTTGGATTGTGATTTGATCAGCCGGCAGTCCGCAATCTGGAATTTCGATTTAATCGCCTTTATGAAGCAGCACCATCATGCTTCTCTCTACCTGTCCTACAACCAGAGAGGCAAGCGACCGTTTGAACAGACATCCGATGAGGCTTCGGGAGCACCTATCGAAGACCGTTCGATTCTCAACTCCAATATGAGCATCCTGATCCAGCTCACCCGTCAGGAAGAAATTGTCCGTCTCTCGGCCGTAGTGCCTCCCGGTCCGCTTTTCGACAACAACTTCTGTAATATGGCCAAGACCGTTTCTCTGGAGTTTTCCTTGTATGACGAGTGGCCGACGGAGCAGTTCCACCAGTTACGTGCCACCGCAGAGAGCAAGCAGGATCAAGGAGAGGAACTCACTTATTATGAGTATTATTCCATGGGACGTTTCCCCGAAGTGCGCAAGGACTTTATCATGGGAAGCATAGCTTTCAATCATCATGTGTTTGGTGATGCGCTTGTTTTTCTGACCCGGGCCTACCGTTCGTTGACGGATTGCTGGAACCGGATGGATTTTGACGAAGCAGAAAGAGATCTGTTTGGCGAACTTTCCTATATGCTCGGCTACATTTACACCGAACTGGAGCAATATGCCTATGCCCTTCATTATTTGGAGGCATTGAGCCGGACGAACGATTCCAGATGGAAGATTGAATATATCAATGCCCTGGTCAATTCCAAGGATATCAGAGCCTATTCCTTTGTTGCGCAGGAGCTGGAGCAGATGAAGGCAAATGAAAATCCTGAAGAAAAGGAATATCTCAATTTCCTGAAAAGACGCTTCGGCTATCTGCTTATCGAGTTCCATGAGCTGGATGAGGCCAGAACATATTTCCGAAGTCTGTTGGATGATCCGGATTGCAGGGAGTTTGCGCAGAGAGAACTGGATTATATAGAGCATAGTTTTTAGTTCCCTTTCTGTCCCGTCTTTATAGTATTTATGGGGCACAGAACGAAGCGTATATGAGTCGGTCGGCTGAAAAATGGGTGAGAGGTTTGTGTTTCAACGAGTTAGGCGTATGTGGCTGAAATGACGGCGTAAAACGAAGCGTTTACATAGGCTTACATTTGGTTTACTTTTGGGGCTTGTTGAGGCTCTTGTGGTTTACATAGGGCTTACGGGTGGTTTATATTGCGTTTCTGTTGATGCTTGGTGTTGTCTTTGGGTGGGGTAGGATGGTGGCTGAGGCCACTTTTTTTATGGTGTTTTTGAAATTTGATAATACGAAATTATTCCATATAAGGATTATTTGGTATATTTGCAGAAACAAAACAATAGAATATGGCAAAGGTAATACATGTGCATCTGCTGTACAATATTGATGGAACGAGACGGAAAGACTGGTATTTTAGCAGCATTTCTGCGGTTTATACGGTTCTGACGGCTGAACAGATCGGTGCGACGAAGAATTATTTGCTTCACGCCGGACTGTCTGGCAATGGTACATTATGCACGAAACGCGCTATAATCAAGCAATCTACGCTTATTTCATGCTCTCGTGGGATAGATGATTAGGCTGGTGTTTTTTATGGTGTTAGAACGCAAATAAAAGGCCGTTTGACGGTCGTGGGAATGGAGGTCGTTTGGCCTCCTTTTTTTGTGCCTTAAAGTGGCGAAAATGGGAATGGGGTTACTATTGGGGTTACAGATAGGGGTCACATTTTCTGAAATTAGGGGTTACACATTCGGGGATTTTGAGGGTAGAATAGATGGGGAGGGAAAAGGAATGTTTTAAGGGATAGGGTGGGGGAAACTGCCCATTTGCGGTATAGGTAAAAATGGGACTGAACCAAGCCAAAGCCCTGGAATAATGGGCGTCTTGGCTTGATTGGGTCTGCCAGAGAGGGGGTGCACCCCTAAAATGGGGGTGGAGGAGGGTAAGGAGGAGCATACGTTTCGGTTACTCCAACCTAATAGTGCCTATTACCAAGGCTACTGCGTTAATCGCAGACATGGGGAGTTCAAATGGTTCGTATTCTTCGTTTTCAGATACGATAAGAACGTGGTCTTTATCGTGTCCTGGCTTTATTCGTTTGATAAGTGCACCTTGTCTTGTGTCTATTACATATACCTTATTCCATTGAAAGAACAAGTCGGTCATAGGCACGTTCTGACAGGCAACGATGTCGCCTGAATTGTATTTGGGGTACATACTTGAACCTTTGACTGGGATTAGGAAATCGGCACCTTTGAAGATTGGTACGACATATCGCTCGCATTCATATTCGTACACGGTTCTTTCATCAGTAAGGGCACCTGCCATTGCATCAATAGGAATCAAAGGAATGCCCTCGCGACTTCCTTCTGGAACATGGACAGCGATGTTCTTTGGCAGGTCTTGTTCAGCGGTTGTATCTTCAAGCATATTTCCCTTGCCTGTCATGAGCCAACGCGTGGAATATAGGGGATAATTTTCAACTATACTTTGAATCCATTTTGATTGAATGTCCGTACCATTGTTTATAGCGCGCGAAAGCACGCCTTTACTTGCCCCTATCTTGCGCTCTAAAGCACCGATAGTTATCCCCTCATTAGAGGCTATGTCCTGTATCCTTGATAAAATATTGCCCATAAGTTGAAAATAATCTCCATTTTTATTTGTAGGGTTGAAAATTATCACTATCTTTGCATCGTATTCAATAATGAACGAGCGGCCAAAGATACCCTTAATTCCGCAACACTATTATAAAATATTTTTTTTAAGTACCTGAGCAACAAAAAGTTGCTCAGGATTTTG
>ENA-UESD01002467-UESD01002467.1-human-gut-metagenome-genome-assembly--contig:-NODE-2467-length-13076-cov-3.885607_pt1 | contig 13076 bp, 7 predicted proteins | sample MGYA00242985_ERZ507986 | MGnify/ENA primary metagenome ERZ507986 (study PRJEB26167, sample SAMN06115408) | human gut metagenome | host: Homo sapiens | place: China:Guangxi | collected 2016-04-06... | reverse complement strand
GCACTTTTGACTTGATATCCATTCTTCTCAAGCACTTTTTGGAATAGCTGGCTTAATTCTTTATCATCTTCTACAATTAATATTTGAAACACGATCTTCTTCCTCCTTTATCAGAACAGATATCTTGCCCATCCAAGCAGATGCTGTACCAAAAGTATGTTTCTCTGACGCTTCTTTGTCAATTCAATTGGCTCTACATGATACGGATCACGATAGGTTCCATCTTCCAACCCAGACAGCACTTCCATTGCCTGTCCTATATCGGTCGCACGGAATACCACCCATAAAAACGCTACGAAAATACAGTTCCCCACAATACAGATAAAGCTTACAGCTAGATTTGTTCTCTTATCCGCCTTACCTTTTATATCTCGAAATATCTTATGGACTGCAGATCCGACACCGTGTAGCACCCCCAAACAATAAAGGTCCAATTTGCACCGTGCCAGATACCACTGAGCAGCATGGTCACAAACAAATTACGGTATGTCTTTCCCTTACCTGCTCTGCCTCCGCCAAGAGGTATATAAACATAATCCCTAAACCAGCTGGACAGACTAATATGCCATCTGCGCCAAAAATCCGACGGATTCTTGGCAAGATACGGAAGATCAAAATTCTTTCCCAAATCAAAATCCAGAACTTTAGCAATGCCGATTGCCATGTCGGAATATCCAGAAAAATCACAGTAAATTTGAAGTGAGTATCCAATAATAGGCCAAAAGATACTGATGTTATTATAGGCTAAAGGAGCACTGTACACCGCATTAACAGCAACACCAATACGATCTGCATAGTATATGCTGCTGCCATATAGCCAAATGCGTTTATACATATAAAGTTGAGTAAAAGATTTACAGTAGCTGCGATAACCGAAGAATACATTATATAATCCCCATGCATACGTTTTAAAGTTATCATAGGTAGTAAAGACTGTCGCTTCCGTCTGTTGTCCTTTCGGATAAACTTCCAGAAAAGAGTCATTCAAACAAGACGACATCAGCAAACAGAGACTAATGCCCGTACCCAGTATATATTTCTTCATAATAATTACTCTTTTAAATAGTGAAACAATCAGAATGAAAGGTTGATACCAAACGAATACTGCCGCATATACGGATAGGTAAAACCACGTTGTCCCAAGTCATCCGTTACCGAACGTTCCGGATCGAGTCCTTTCGGCAAATGATCGAATGTATAAAGATTCTCACCGCTAAAGAAGACAGCCAGATTATTGACACCGATCTTAGTCATCCACTTGGACGGGAAATTATAAGATAAGGTGATGTTCCGGATACTCAGGTAGGAACCATCCTGCAGATAACGGGTCTGAATACGTGTATTGGCAGCAGTATTTCCGGCAGCTTTCTCATACAGACGGGGGAAATAGCTGTCTGTGCGCTCCGGCGTCCAGTAATTCAGTTGTGTGTCATATACCGTCGTCCATGCATCATAGTGAGGATAGAACAAGTCATTCATAATCCACAAATCACGTTTGCCTACTCCTTGCAACAGGAAAGATAAAGAGACCCCCTTCCAGTTTGCACCACCGTGGATGCCATACTGATAACGACGGGTACTATTACCGATGATCTTACGGTCGCCCGGATCTTTCGTGGTACTTGTGCCTCCGTTGATAATATCGTTGTCATCCAGGTCTTTATACAGGATATCACCCGGATTCGGATTATAGCCTTCCACTTTTGGAATGCCTGCTTTCAGCTTGCCATCGGCATCGAAATCATCAACAGTATACAGGCGGTCTGTAACATACCCCCAGATTTCACCCAGTTCCATACCTACACGGTAAGTATCTTTATCGTTCTTATCCTTGCCGAAGAGACCTGTCTCGTTATTATACTTGGTAATCTTGGTTTTAGCATCATAAAGGTTGAAGCCCAGATTGTATTTCACTTTTCCGATCTGATCATTCCAGTCTACAGTGATCTCCCATCCTTTGGAACGAAGATCGGCAGTATTCTGCAAAGGAGCACTTGCACCCAGCACAGCCGGTAATTCCGCTCCCGGAGCGAGCATACCTTTCGTATCACGACGATACCAGTCGAATACAAGATTCAGCCTGTTGTTCAATAAACCCAGATCAAAACCGACATCGACAGTCGTCACTTTCTCCCAGGTAAAACTGTTACTGACCAATGCGGCAGGTTTAAGGGTAGTTACCTTGATACCCGAAACGGTCCAGTAAGCCTGCTCGGCATCCATACCCGGAATATAAGCGTATGGAGTGATACTCTGATTGCCGATATTACCCCACGAAGCACGCAATTTTAAGTTAGACAATACGGATGTCAACGGTTTCATAAACGCTTCTTCGCTCACACGCCATCCGGCAGAGACAGAAGGAAAGAAACCGAAGCGACTGTCTTTCGGAAATTTGGAAGAGCCGTCATAGCGTCCGTTCGTTTCAATCAGATATTTGCCGGCAAAGGAGTAGTTGATACGATAGAATAATCCTCTTACTGTATAGCGTTCGAATTTATCTTTAGCGAAATAATCTCCTGTAGCCTGCGATATAGAAGGAAGGTCTTCGTTAATCATGTTCATACGCGACATTTCCGCATAGCGATAGTCACTGCTCTCCTGATTGAAACCTCCCATCACGGTGACTTCATGCTTGCCCCATGTGTTATTGTAGTTTCCGTAGAAGTTCAGGGCATTATAATCGGTAATGCCGTTGGAGTTTTCATACTTAGAGTTTGCCGTCGAAGTCTCTTTCACAAAGTTACCTCCGTGGGCATAATAGAACTTCTTTTCAAACTTGGTCTTTTCATTACTCAGATGGTTGTATGTATATTCACCCACCAGTTTGACGTTCTTCAAAGGAGTAATCGTCACCTTTCCGAAGATACGGATATTGTTTTTCTGGATAGTCGTCGGATAAGCAAGATTAATCAGATTCCGGGGAGTATTAATCGGTAGTTCTTCTCCGTCGATATTCATTGTTCCGGTAGGGAAATAAGACGGGAAGGCAACGGCTGCTCCCCAGATTCCATATCCTCCCGAAGTCTCCGGCAATTCTGATTTCGAGTTCGTGTATTTGATATCCAGTTCCGGAGTAATCCATGAGAATACGTCCGAACGGATATAAGAAGACACATTGTAACGTTTATACGCATCCTTGTCCGAGGCCAGCACTCCATTCTCATCGACCATACCGAAAGAGAAACGATAAGATATATCTTTCGTGCCGCCACCTACAGAAAGATTGTGCGTCTGCTGGAAACCGGTCTCCATCATATCATCAAACAGATTGGTTTCTGCCAGACTATAGCGCAATCCGTCCACCATTGCATACCCATCGGGATAAGCCGAAGGATTGGCATTGTATTCTTTCAATAAATCCAGCCACGTATCCACATTCTGTCCACTCTGATAGTTGATGGTTCCCATGTCTTTATAAGCCTGCACCGTCTGAAGCGGTGTTGCCTTACGAGGCATATTGGCAGGTCTGCTAAATGAGAAATTGTTAGAATAATTAATAGAAAGCCTGGTTGAATCCGATCCTTTCTTTGTCGTAATCAGAATGACGCCAAATGCGGCACGTGCCCCGTAGATAGCCGAAGAAGCAGCATCTTTCAAGACCGTTACTGATTCAATATCATTCGGATCGAGCATATTGATATCCATTTCTACGTTATCCACCAGAACCAACGGTTTGCCATTCTTATCCAGACTGTTGACACCACGGATATTGAAACTCATTTCCTCTCCTGGTCTACCGGAGTTACCCGTAATCTGCAAACCGGGCATCGCGCCTTTCAAGGCATCGCTGACCGACACTACCGGACGGTCTCCCAATACTTCATCCATCTTCACGCTGCTTACCGCACCAGTCAGATTCGCTTTCTTCTGTACACCGTAGCCTACTACCACCACTTCGTCAATCAGACGGCTGTCTTCTTTCAGAGCAATGTGCAAAGGAGTCTGATTTTTGACAACGACTTCCTGCGTAGCATATCCGATATAAGACACGGATAATCGTGCATTCGGAGTCACCGACAGAGAAAAGTTTCCATCCATATCCGTAATCGTACCTTCCGTAGAATTCAGCACTTTCACATTGGCACCAATCACTCCTTCACCCGAAGGATCGGTCACTTTGCCTTTCAGGACAAACGCTTTTCCCTGTTCCTTTTCAGGCACTGCGGCATGGAATATGACCACCCGGTTTCCGTTCACTTCATAACTGATCCCCGTACCGGTCAGCAGTTGGGCCATCACGTCATTAATTGTACCCTTGTCCACGTTCACAGAGACTTTCTTATTCAGGTCAATGTCGTTATTGCGAATCAGAAAAGAATAATTTCCTTGCTTCCTGACTACTTCAATGGCTTCTTTCAAAGTAACGTTATCTGCTTTGACACTGAACTTCTTGTTTTGTTCCTGCGCTGAAAGTTGAAAACCTGTCAGGACATTACTTAGGGACAAAAGCAGAAACATCAATAATGTTTTTCTTATTATCAATCTCATTTTTATCACTATTAAAGGTTAACATATAGTTATTTATCGTAGCTGCGGACTGCCGGTATATCTATCGGCTGTGTCCATTTTCTTTCTCCTTCCTTTTATCTTACCCCCTTTCTTTTATCGGTAATAAAGATGGTGTCACCACTGACTTTCCACGTGTATTGTTTCTCAACGTTGATTTCGTGTAATATATCATAAATATTCTGATTGCTGTCGAAAGAACCGGAGAAGTGTTCGGCCTTCAGACGTTCGCTTTCTATGCTGATCTTCACCTGGAATTTACGTTCCAGACGATGGGCAATATCAGCGAATGAAGCATTCTCGAAGGTCAACCCGCCATCCAGCCAATCGCAGGCTTTACTTGCATTGGTCTTCAGCTTTTCCATTCGTCCGGTGTTCTTGTTATACAGTGCCTGCTCATTCGGGAATAATTTCATCACAGAATTAGCAGACGCTGATAAATTCACCCTGCCTTCCAGCAGAGACACCATCACATAATTATCGTCATCATAAGCACGGACATTGAATACCGTGCCGACTACCTGCACCTGCACATCGTTCGTCTTCACGAAGAAGGGAACCTCTGCATTTTTCGCAACTTTAAAGTATCCTTCGCCATCCAACGTCACATTACGTTCGCGGATACCAAACCCACGGTGATAGCGCAATACAGAACCTGCATTCAGAGAAACCTCCGTCCCGTCAGGAAGAACGATATTCGTTCTTGATCCGGCAGGAACCTTGATTTCGTAAGGAGAATCGGCGTTGGTATATACTTCCGTCAGATTTTCCGTATACGTATACCAGAAATAGTTGCAGCCGATCAGCAGAATAACGGCGGCAGCCACTTTCAGCCAGACAGGTATCAGTTTCCGGACAGGCTTCGAAGAGGCAGGAGCAGTCATTCTCTCCTTTATCCGCACTAAATTGGAGTTTTCTATTTCTGCAAACGACGGTACGGAAGAAAGTGCCCATACGGCAGACATTTCCCGGAAAGTCCGGGCAGCTGCTTCATTGGAAGCCAGAAAGGCAAGCAACGTTTCTTTTTCTTCATCGGTACTATTGCCCGACAAATAATTACTAATCTGTAATTCCAGTTCTTCTTTATCGTAATATTCTATCATAAACCGTTCTTTTTCTATGGTGTATATAACTAGATACGCAATAAAAAAAGAAACGTTTAAAAGAAAACCGATTTTTTTTAAAGAAACATCAAAATAGCTATCATATAGGGAGTACCAAGGGATTCGCGCAATTTAGTCAGCGCAATTTTCATCTGCACCCTGACGGTGGCGACATTAATATTCTGCTCTTCCGCAATTTCGCTGTACGATTTGCCTTCATACAGGCTCGCCTTAAAAACAGCACGGCATTTGGCAGGGAGTTCCTCTACTTTCCGCAGAATGATCTCGTTCATTTCACTGCTTTCCAATGCCTGCAATGGATTGTCGGAAGAAAGAATATGATTTTCTAGAAAAGCCCATATTTCCTCCATCTGTTCGGTCATTATGCGCTCATTAAAAGCGGAAGACCGCAAATAACTGATACTTGCATTCTGTATAGCCCGACGAAGATACGGAAGGGCAGGATAAGTGATATGGTGGCGATTCTGCCAGAAAGAGACGAAGACATCATTGACTATTTCACCGGCGACTCTCTTGTCATGTACATAGTAAACAGCTATCGCACACAGGTATAAATAGTACGTATGATAAATTTTATCAAATGCTTTGGTGCTACCGTGATTCAGTTGTTCGATTAGTTTTTCAGAGACTTCTGGTAAATTCATTCGTTCTTTTTCTTTAAGGGACGGGTGCAAATATAGCGATTAATTCAGAAACTCAAAATTCCGGTTATTAAAACCGGAACTTTGAATCGTGAATTATAACCCCATCGGTATCTTCAACAGATACCATACGATAAACAGCAATGTCCATGCTGCCAGAATGCACAAGGAGTACCTCCATGTATATTTCAGCAACGATCCGTATGTGATCTGTTTGTCATATTGCCGCATATACGTCAACACCAGCGGCATATAGAATAAGAAAGGAGTAATGGCATTCGTCGAACTGTCTCCGATACGAAAAGCACACTGCGTGACGTCCGGCGAAATCCCCATCTGCGCAAACATCGGGATGAAGATGAAAGACATAAACGCCCATTTGGAAGTGGCGGATACCATAATCAGATTGATAAATGCCGTAAACAGGATAAACAAGATGAGTGCGGACAAAGGAGCCGGCTCAAAAGAAGAAAGCAGGTCCGCTCCCATAATCGCAAGACACTTGTCCAGATGAGAATACTCGAAACAGGCAAACATCTGGGCAGCAAAGAAAGCAATAACGAAATACACACCCAGCAGTTTGATCGGCTGGGTAAGTCCTTCAATCACATCATTATCGCTGCGATAACGACCGGAACTGAACCCATAAGCCATCCCCGTAAAGCCTGCGCCCAAAGATAGCAGAAACAGGATACCGGCAATGAAGGGCGAGTGCATCAAACCTCCGTTAACGCCACGCAGGATACCATAGGAAGAGAAAGTAAGCCACAAAATAAGGGCAACGTATATCCCTGCCACTGTGACAGCCACCATCAACGCACGACGTTCTTTCCGTGACAAAGGGCGGTAGGCTTCGACTTTCACACTTCCCTCATATTTTCCTAAGTTCGGGAGAAGCCATTTCTGAGTCACCCAATAAACGATCCCTGTAATCACCACTGTCGAAGCGCTCATAAAGAAGTAGTTGCACAGCGGCTCCGTGTTTCCCTGATATCCCATCAGTGTGAGCGCGGCTTCCTGAGTGGTATGCGCCAAGAGCGGGTCCATCGTACTCAGTACGATATTGGCACTATATCCGCAGGCCACGGAAACGTAAGCCGTCACAATCCCCGCTATCGGATGAAGTCCCACCCACTGAAACAGCATGGCGGCAATGGGAAGCAGAATAATATAACCGCCGTCCCCAATGACGTTCGACAGCAATCCGAGGACAATCACCCACAGGATAACTTTTCTTTTCTCTTTCCGGTTTCCCACTCCCAGACGGATGCACGCATCGATAAATCCGGAATGTTGGGCCACCCCCAGTCCGAACATGGCGATAATCACCATGCCCAGCGGAGCAAAACCGGTAAAGTTCTTGATAGCATTCCGCAACCACCAGCGGATTCCCTCAGGACTCAGCAGGCTTTGCACCCGAATATCCTCCCCTGATTGCGGCAGCGTTACTTTCAGTCCGTAGATATCACATATCCACGAAAGAAAGACCACCGCCATTGTCAGCAGCAGAAACATCGTAGCGGGATGCGGCATACGCCATTTACTCTTCATCAGCTTCCAGATTATCCAGATCGATAATGCGTAATTCCAATGCACGGACAGCCAGACGGGTCGCGTTCACTCCCACCCGTTCTCCATTCGGGAAGAGACGTCCGATCAGGTCATTCTGTCGTTTCTCCAGTGATTTCACGCCGAATGGCATTCCTTTCAGATTGGCAATCATATCTTTGGTGTAGCCTAATGCCAGATGGCGAAGAAAACGCTCGTCATATTCATCAATATCATAGTTGATTACCGCTTCCTGACGCTTGGCATCATTCGCTACCGACTTCTTGAAACGGTCTACGATCTTCTCCAGAATCGGATAGTTGAATACCAGCTTCTTGCCGTCCATCACAGCTTGTACATCTGTCTTGGTCAGTAATTCTCCTGTTTTAAGAATAATGCCGTCCGCTCCTGCATTCAGCACATCCACCCACAGTTTTTCATTCAGTATTTCCCCCGTAAAGATCAATACACGAACCCCCTTGTAACGTTTGAAAATATTCCGGCAGATATCAACGCCAATCGTCGTAGAACCTCCCAGTCCCAAATCCAGCAAAACCAGATCGGGAAGCTGTGCCTCCATCAGCGGCCAGAACTCGCTTTCTGTCATTGCCGTGCCGATCACTTCTGCGTTGGGTATCTCATGACGGAAAATTTCTTCTGTGCCTTTCAATTCCAGTTTTACGTCCTCTACAATAATAACTTTAAACTTCTGTTCTTCCATTTTATTTATCTAATAACTTTTATGTGTCTTCTTTCTTATCTGCGCGGGATGGTGAAGTAAACCGTAAATCCCCCCCCTTCTGCCGGTTCGGCATTGATACGGCATCCCCTGCGCCCCGCAAATTCATCATGGTCACGAATAATCTGCTTGCATATCAGATATTCCGTTCCCCTCAACTCCCCTTTTTCGCCGGAAGTCATACGAGCCAGGTTCGGATAGAACAACTGGTTCAGCTCCGTCACACTCTTCTCGCGTCTGGTATCCGTAAAAAGGAAACGGATATATTCGTTATCCTTACGAGCCTGCAAGCGTATCACTCCTTCTTCACGAACCGCCAATGCTTCATCAATCAGATTCTCAAACAGGAAACGCAACTGATTCACGTCACCGATCACTTTGGCGTCCATCGGTTCTATGATTAGTTCTACCTTTTCCGTCCGATTTTTCGTGACCTTCCTGAAGTATTTTCCAGCAGCATCAAAAAGCTCCTGTACCGGAATCGTATTCCGGCGGAAAGTAACCTCCTCCAGCTGTCGAGCAGCGCATGAACTCAGAATCGTAAAGATCCCTTTATAATATTCTATCAGTTCTGTAATCGTTTCCACAGCTTCCCGTTCATCCTTTTCCGGAAGGTTCTGCGTATTCAACCGACCAATAATCTGTTTAATCTTGTTTGGATAATAAATTGTCTCATGTTTAATCGTCGAAAGGCAGTTATCAAGCACCATGTTCTGCACATGAAGCATACTGTCTTCCCACGAAGCACGGCGTGTTTCCTCGTGTGCCGACTCGATATCCCGGTATTGCGTAGCAAGCTTTACCACTGCATTGAACACCACAATCGATACATAACGTGCTACCAGCTCAAAAAGAAGATGATCCGTTTCCTGTTGCGTTCCTTCCCTCCGTTCCAGATAAAGCACACCTACACATTGATGCTCACCTCCGGCTTCCACCATCAACGGAATCGCCTGCAAATTCTGTTCTGAGAGATATTCCCCTGTTTCAAAACATTGCTGCACCATTTCCGGCATTTCCTGTCCGGGACAGGAAGCATATTCCAGCCGATGCGTGGTTTCGTTATAAACTGCAATGCCCATCAGGCTGATTGTCAGCAACTCATTTACTGAGCCAAAAGCCTCATTCACGATGCGCTGCGGAATCTCTTTAAGTGTATTTTCCTCTCTCTGAAGCGCTTCCTCGTTCTCCTGAGTCTGAGGTCTGACCAAAGAGGCGGCAAAAACTTTCTGATTTATCTCAAGCACCTGTTCCAGGTTCAGACGGTTCTGCAACATCTTCCTCATATACAAGAGATAATAGCCGATCAGAGAAACGATCAGCAAGACGAAACAGAGGATGATACCAACCGTCTTATTCGTGTTGGATCGTTCCAACTGCCTGCAATACCCTTCCAAAGTCTGGTCTTCTCCCTGTACCTTATATAAATCTGTAAAAGCAGAATTATTATAACTGTAGGCATCAATTTGTTTCAAAGCAAGGAATGCTACCGCCGCTTCATTTCTGATATCCAAAATCACATGATAGTCTGAATCAAAAAGTTCATTCCACCAAAACAGTTCGGCAGGGGTTCCTTTTCCCACCAGTTTCATGTATCGATGCGGCTTCGGGGTACGCGTATATTTCTTATAATGCTCATTCAGCGACATCATTGCCGAATCTATATACTGCAATGCTATTTCGTAGTTCTCATCCACATTGGCAAAATAAGCGGCATTGGCATAATCAGAGGCTGCATCAAGCAGATCTTCATAAGTAGAATCTGTAGTAATCGCAATGGAGTCACTATCCTGCAATATCGACGGAAGGGGTTCATGCAGACAAGAAGCCATTCCCAACGGAAGCAACAGGCAGAGCAACACGCCAATCACTTTACGTACTCCTGAAGGCAAGCGGAAATAAAAACGGCTTCCCTTTCCCGGTTCGCTTTCTATATCGAATACGCATACTCGGAACAGTTCATTCGTTTTCTTATATTTCTCTATGATTCCCTTGCAGTTCATCAAGCCAAAACCGCTTCCCTTATTCTCTTTCAGTTCTTCCGGATCTGCCGCGTCTTTCATGCCGATAGCACGCGAATCATATACCTTTTCACCAATGATATGCGCGATATCTTCTGCTGAAAGTCCTCTCCCATTATCTTCTACGGAGATTTCCACATACGCATCGGTAGCATGCGCATATACTTTAACCGTTCCCCCCTCAGGCGTATACTTACGGGCATTTTCAGCCAGTGTATTAATCATAAACAAGGTCAATGCACGATCGGCCTTTACCATCAGGGTGGTCGGTTCGATTTCCAGCTTTTGCTTTTTCATTTCAAAAGCACGCCGTCCTTTTCCCAGCAAATCAAACAATTCATTCAGACTGAATGTCTCGATGTTCAGACTAAGCGTACCTTGCTTCATCTTGATCCAAAGTGCCAGAATATCATTATATTCGTTGATGGTAGTCACCAGTTCATCAATGTACTGGTACTTCTCTTTCTTTATCTTGGTGTCATCAATATATCCTTTTTCCGTCAACTTATGTACTTCGTTCAGAATCCGGTCGATATAAGGATTAATCCCGTTGACGATGGCCATACAAGCCTTCTTTATCAGATTCTGACATTTGTTTCCTGCAATATGCTGCTCGTAGATATACCGCTGTTTCTCCAGCTGATTTCGCTCGTCGCTCAACGTAGCCACCATTTGTTCATTTTCAGCAGCCCATACGATATAAGGTTCCACTACATGCACCAATGCCTTCTCGTCCCGGTTCAGTCGATGGGAAGAAGGTACCAGTGCAGCTTTTCCTTCTTCCGGAATTTCCAGCGTCAGACGTCCTTTCCCGAACAACTGGTCAATGCCTTGCTGAATCAGAGGTACGTTCATCGGTATGGAAGAAGTGATATCCCGACAAAGAGAGAGAATCCGTTGCAGACGCTCCACATCCACCTGATTCCTGATTTTGGAACGTTTGTTGAAGAACCACCAAAGGATAATCACCAGTACCAAGCCGACAATAACCAGAAAAAGAACGACCGTCATCTGTCGCGAACCTGCTTCCAAAGACAAATAACGGCTTTCCAACTCCTTATCCTGACGGGTAAAGTTCAAAATATCCAGATAGATATTCCGGTTATAATCAGAAGCATCCTTCATCCCCAGCCCGGCATATGAAACGCTTAACTGCTCCCTTATCCGTGAGATCCATTCGGGAACGGTCTTCACCTTCTCCTGTCCAATCCATGGAACTCCGGTATAAGTAGTATCTCCCTCGGCAAACGTATATAATTTATCAAGCGTATCCACTTCATTATGATAATAAAGCATGTGATGATGGTTTACGCAGTTCAATGCTTTTGATAATGTATCCAAAGCTTCCTGATAACGTCCATGCGCATTCAGGTATTTGCCGATAGATACATAAGCTCCGGCAATCTGATACAAGTCATTATATTCGCGAAATTTCTCCAGTGCCAGTTGGGCCAAACGCAAAGGGAACAAAGAATCTACCGGAAAATCAAACTGATCCAACGCATGTGTACGCCTTGTCTTGAAAAACTCAAAATTAGACGGGGATGCCATCAGATTGGCAAGTCCCTGCATTCCATTCCCCTCAAAATACGGATGCTTGCTCTTCACGGCTGTCCGCCAAGTGAAATAAAGTTCGTCAAACTCGCGGAGTTTCCGTTCTTCCGGAGTATTCGCTGCGACCAAAGAAGCCGATCCTTTGAGATAATGATAATAAAGAAGCTGATTGGTATCGCTCAACGCTTCGTCTTCCTGAATATTATCGATAGAGGTTATCGCTTCCTGCCGTTGCTGGAGATAGTAATAGTAAATGGAGGAAACGAGAAAAAATTCGGTAAATGCGTAATCCAGCCGAAGCGCTTCGTGACGGTCGGCAAAGAGGTCGCTCTCTTCACGGATACGCTTCATCCGTCGGAGGGCACTGTTCCGGTAATCATAAAATTCTTTGTTGAGCGCTGTCCGCTGGCAGATTTTCATCAGTCCGATGTCTGCAATCAACAGCTCAAGCTCATTTTTAGTCAGTTTGTATACCTCTTTATGATACGCCTCGGCACGGTCGAAATCCATATTCATGAAAGCACAGAACCCCAGATTATTGGAAGCTTCCGCTTTCCCCGACTTATACAGGTTTACTTGCCGATATGCTTTATAGGCGTATTTGTAGGAAGAGTCCAGATTACGGTAACGATAAGCATACGCTTTTCCATTCAGCGAGTCGATAAGCCTCACTTCTTTTGTGGGCACCATGTCGGTACACGAAAAAAGGGAGGAAAGCAACAATACTCCTATTATATATAATGGAGAATGGAAAATGGAAAATGGAGAATAAAAAGACAGGCGATAACTATCTTTCATTCTTCGCTCTTCATTTTCTGTTTTTCGTCCATAATTCTTCATTCTTCATTCTCAGTTCTTCGTTCTTACTTGCAAATCTACAAATATTTCCGATAAGTTGGAGAGAAAATTATTTTTTCTACAATAAGTCTTTCTAAATAAT
>ENA-UESD01002453-UESD01002453.1-human-gut-metagenome-genome-assembly--contig:-NODE-2453-length-13114-cov-27.212089_pt1 | contig 13114 bp, 10 predicted proteins | sample MGYA00242985_ERZ507986 | MGnify/ENA primary metagenome ERZ507986 (study PRJEB26167, sample SAMN06115408) | human gut metagenome | host: Homo sapiens | place: China:Guangxi | collected 2016-04-06... | reverse complement strand
TTTTGTCCCTGTGTGCTCACAGTGGCTGTAGCCATAAAATAGTTGCCATCTTCCCTATGTATGAGTTTGGCATTATGGCTTATGATGTTGCAGTTATAAGATGCATTGTCGTTGCCCTCGAAAGAAACATGAGCTGTCCTTGGCTCATCGAAAAGATGCAAATACTTATATGGTACAAACACTTGCATTGTTCTTTGATTGAGAACCTCACCATTAGCCTCTATGGATATAGGATAAGGTATCTTATAGAAAGCGACTGCGAGGGCGAGGACTATGATGGTAATAATTATAGTCCCCAAGCTGACGAGGCGAGGAGGAACTTTGCCTATCACGTTCCTCACCTTCTCACTTCTCAACTCGATATTATCTGATTCTTTTTTTTTCTGTTCCATGTCAAAAACATTTTAGTTTCCCAATTCCAACTGATTCTTCACAAGATTATAGTATGCCCCTCGTTTGGCGGTCAAAGACTCATGGTTGCCTATCTCAATCACCTTTCCATGGTCGATGACCACGATCTGGTCGGCATTCTTCACCGTGCTTAAGCGATGCGCAACAATCACTACAGTTTTCCCTTTATAGAATTTGTCCAAGTTCTCCACAATACTTCTCTCGTTGTTGGCATCGAGCGAGTTGGTCGCCTCGTCAAGGAAGATGTAGTTAGGATTCTTATAGACAGCTCTTGCTATAAGAATGCGCTGCTTCTGCCCTTGGCTCAATCCTACGCCATCACGCCCAATCTTGGTGTTAAACTTCAGAGGTAACGCCATTACGTAGTCCTTGATGCAAGCTATCTCGGCAGCTTTCACCAATCGCTCCTTATCTATGTCGCCATTATCAACGGCAATGTTTCGTGCTATGCTTTCCGAAAAGATGACACCATCCTGCATAACAACACCACATTGCCTGCGCCACCACTTTTTGTTAAGCGTGTTAATATCTGTATTGCCGATATTGATTTGTCCCTCTAATACAGGGTAATAGCCAAGCATCAAACGAATGAGGGTGGTCTTTCCGCTGCCAGATGCACCAACGAGTGCCGTTACCTTACCTTGCGGAATGTGAATGCTCACATCGTCTATGGTTTTGCGCAAAGCATGTGGGTCGTACTTGAACATGATGTTCTTGATGTCAATGCCCTCATTCTTATCTTCAATAGAAGTTAGCAAGCCTTCCTTTCCATTCTCATCATCCATCTGGTGAATCTCGTTGATTCGTTCCAAGCTAATCTTCACATCTTGCAGTGAATTGAAGAAATTCATTAGTTGCTCTACTGGCGAGTTAAGTTGACCGATGATGTATTGCACAGCGAGCATCATACCGAGTGTCATTTGCCCATGAATTACTGCGGTTGCAGCCACTACCGTGACGATGATATTCTTCACCTCATTAATGAAGATGCTTCCTGCCTCCTGTGTCTGTTGGAGTTTGAGCGATTTCATCTGCACCCCGAACAGGTCTGCTTGGGTATCCTCCCATTCCCATCTTCTGCGCTGCTCGCAATCCTGCAACTTGATTTCCTGCATGGAAGTGATAAACTCATAGGTCTTGTTATTATTGATGGCTTGTTGTTCGAACAATTCATAGTCAAGTACTTTCCTTCGTTTTAAGAACAAGGTCATCCATCCACTATACAGAATGCTTCCAAGCAAGAAGATAGCAAACACCAATTTGTTGTAAAAAAATAGCACCACCGAGAAAACTACGAAAGTTAGCATGGCAAAGGTAATGTTGAGGGTCTGCTGCGTGAGGAAGTGGTTCACACGGCTATGGTCATTCATTCTTTGCATTAAGTCGCCCATGAGTTTTGTGTCAAAGAAAGACATCGGCAATTTCAAAAGTTTGATGAAGAAATCGCTTACCAAAGAGATGTTGATACGTAGGGATATATGCAGCAATAGCCATCTGCGGATAAAGTCTATAGCAGTGCGACTGATAGTAAGCATCAACTGTCCCAATAGGATAAGCCAGACGAATCCGATGTTTTGATTCTTGATACCGACATCTACAATAGATTGGGTAAGAAAAGGTAGAACTAGTTGCAAGAGGCTCACTACTATTAATCCCAATATGACATGTCCAAAATACTTGCGATATTTCTTCACATATCCAAATAGAAAGCGGAAAGATCTTTCCTCTTTGACGTTCTCTTCACCCTGAATCTTATAAGTGAAGAAAGCAGGGGTAGTTTCCAAGAACATAGCAATGCCCTTATCTTCTTCATTGGATCTGGTACTTATCCAATATTCCCTGAATTCATCAAGATTGTAAGTTACGAGTCCTTTACCAGGATCTGCTACATAGAATATCACCCCTTTCTTTACCTTATATAAAACCACAAAGTGATTTTGGTTCCAATGAATAATACAAGGTAGGGGAGCTTCACATAATATTCCAATTGTAGTTCTTGCACATGTGGTTTGCAATCCAATAGTGTTAGCTGCTTCATTAATGCCAAGCATGGAAACTCCTTCTGTTGTTGCAAAACAAAGTTTCGACAGAGACTCCAATGAGTAATCTCTGCCGAAATATTTACAAACCATTTGCAAACAGGCTATGCCACATTGCATAGAATCGTATTGATGAATAACTGGAAATTTTCTCATGAATGTTATATTCCCGCTATGAAAGTTAATGCCATAAAATGATAATCTATTATTACTTTTCACAAAAACTTGTTGTCTTGTGTAATATGTGTCGTGACTTGGTTCTTCTATGTGCTTTCTTATTTCAAAATTGCACTTTCACTATTTTGATGTTTGTAATCTGGTGACTTTGATGTCTTCTTGCCATAGTCAAAACTATAAACAATTTTCAAATTTGCATACTGATTATAACTACGACTTTGATCTATTTGCTTGAAGGAATAATATGATGCAGATAATTCATCTACAATGTTATTCTTCATCATGAACAAATTGTTTGCATTAGCTTCGATAGCCCAATTCCCATGATTCCACATTGCCGATAGTTGATACCGCCAAAATGTCTTTCTACTAATCTGGCTGTCTATCAAATCTCTTGCCGGTGACGCTATGGATGCACCAAAAGAAAAATCCCGAACATAGTAATTTATCATAGCAGTCCCAGAGAATGCAGACAAATTACGATGCTCTGCTCCTCCTCGAACTAAATGTTTAACCCATTGACCGGAAACTTTCATGTTAAGCGAACCTGAAGGTTTATAGGTTATAGACATATCTGCACTGGGACGATGATAGATACAGTCATCTCTAAAAGTGCTAATAAGATGCCCGTCTCGAATATAGTAATCCGAAATAATCGAATGATTCTGGTAAAAGTATGACACTCCCGTTTGCAAAGCGAATTTGTTAAGGTTCAAGGTATGGCTTAATCGCGGATTCAAAAGAATGGAATTATCCATATTCGGGTTACCTTTGAGAATGATGATAGGATCTATCTGCTGTTCTACATTGTTAATCGTATTTATTCTCGGATAAGTATTTCCCAAAGCGAACATAAATTGAAGTTGCTGTACTTTATCTATCTTATATGTAGCTCTTGCCTGAAGTCTCGGTGTAAGATGATTGATAGACTTCATCCCCTCCAAACGATATGTTAGAAATGACAGTCCAGGATTAATATCAAAGAAAAAACTCCCTAAACGTTGGGAATAGTCTGCAAAAAGGATGGTTTCGGACGAATGCAAATTTTGATTATATGCAGAAGTCCCAATGTATTCGGAATCACTAATTCTCATGAACTCGTATAAACTGAAAGCCAATCTATTTCTATGACTGAACGCCATAGAATAGTTTGCATTCGCTTTGATGTAATAATAATCTTCCTTGACAAGTGAACGAAAAGACACATTATCATCGTTATAGAGACGGTCATAATCGTTTCGAGAATAATATCCATCAAAAACATAATCCAACGATTTTGTGTTAGAAAATGTGTGCAATCCGTAAAAATAGACACTTGGACGATAAGATTTGTTTCGAGTGTTAATGTCCAAAATGCTACCGTTCTTGATTGCTGCATCAGTTTTCCAATACTCCGTCATTCCATTATTGACATCATTTCTTGAAGCATTCCATGCCATACCACCTCTAAGCATCCAAATATATTTTCTTCCTCGGTTGCTGATTGATGCCTGTATATATTCTTCCGTCTGCCTATTGTCAGCATTATTGTAATGCTGCAGTCTATTCAGTTGATAATCAGGGAAAATAAAAGTCTCATTCTTGTCCATAGACGATTTTGGATTTTCCAAAGAATATCCAGCCCAAAGGTTCAAACTTTTGGTTCCTGTGACAAATTTCGAAATAAGATTGTAATCACCATAGAGATAGCCTACATTCTGAGACGCATCAAGTTGCGTGTAGCCACCATTGTTGAGTGGTTTCATTATTATGTTTATAGCATATGCATCTTTTGCATATTTACCAGTCGGCACATCAAAATATTCCACTCGAGAAACGTCCTTCGGTCTTAAAGACTGTACCTCTCGAAAATCAACTTCACGCCCATCTATATAGAGAGTCGCAGCCCCATTGGGAGTTGTCACACTTCCAGTCGAACGCTCGACAGACACTCCCGGAATCATGAGATTGCTCAACAGATCATAACCAGTTACAGCATGTTTACGTTGCTCTTTTGTAGGAATAGCAAGGATATGATCACCTTCTCTTGTAAGATAAGATGATTTTACAACAACTTCACCAAGTTCTTTGCCTTGAATAAAAGTTTTAGTTGTATCTGGTTTTTGTGCATAAGTTACGTGTAGGCACAAACTCATTATGATGACTAACAATGCTTTCATCTATTGATTTTTTATTGTTTTTATTATATAACGGCGAGACTATATTATTATTGTTATATATGATAGCTAAAAATGATTCGGTAACACTTTCAATGCGCTTATTTTGCGACCATTTGTATTATAGTCAGAGGTGAAAATGGCATGAATGTTATGTTCAGAGTCTATCTTATAGTTTACGTTTGCATCGTAACCATAAGCTTTCTTGGTTGCCTCAAGTTCGTTGTCCGTCATGCGCTGATAAATCACCATGCCGTAGAATGGTTTCAGATTTCCATTCTCATCGGTTGCATCGCCCAGTTTCTGCATGGTGTGCATTTGCAAATAATTTGACTCTGTTTTTGTGAGGAGTAAAACTTGCATATAGCGGCTTTGCATACTTTGACTTGCAGAACCGCGCATGATGAATCCTGACACAGCATCATAAAACCATTCTGTTTTGTTATAGAACTTACCATCGGTATCGCCATGGTGGAAACCTATCAGATGACCGTCTGACTCAAACCAATAATCCATATATCCACCGCCATAAACTGTCTTGCGGTAGTCTGTTTGTGAAAGTCTGCCGTTATCCTGCACTTTATACATGCCTATGACTTTCCATCCATAGCCCTTTACCTTATTTTCAATGTCAGCAGCACTTACGGGCTTTAATCCTTTAAACACACAGCATCCATCGTTGTTAATAATATAAGTCCTATCGAACTCATAGTCAATAACTGTAACTGGTCCGCTAGGTTCCTCAGTCATATCACAACCTGTAAAAGAAACGATGCTGAGCATCGCCATCATAAAAATCATTCTAATTTTCATACGCTTCTTGATATTAAAGGGTTATAACTATTCAATAAACGCAAAAGGAATCAAAAACTTGCATGAGATTTCAAGATTATTTTATTCCTTGTGTTATTTCATCAATACAGGCTTATTATCGTAGCCGTTCATCTTGTTTGTCACTATTGTCGTTCCAAATAACCTCTGGTTCATGTACAGTTTGCAATGGTACTTAAACAATAGTGTCAGAAGCCACTTTCTCATAGTCATTTGGTGAGTGATTGGTTTGCTCTACAAAGGTTTTCTTCTTGGAGAGACAGGCATGACGGAGCTTACTTTGTTCTACACTCTTGAATGGTGGCAGTAGGCATTTCGTAACAGTGTCAAAGACGTTATCCAAAAAGCAACTGTGAAATAATATTTTTTAAGATAATAGTTTGCTCTAATCCAATATAAATCTGTATCTTTGCAACCAGATAAGCGTTCTGTAATACAAGAAACGGAAGAGGCTGAGAAACAATGCATTGCATTTGTTTCCAGAATCTTACAAAAAAGTCTAAAAAAGAAGCGGTACAACTTTATCGCTAACAGGCTGAGAATGAACATATTACATTTGTTGTTTATTTTCTCTGCACTTGTAAAAAGGGTAGTTGTACCGTTTAAAAGATAAAAGCTTAACTATCAGCAACATCCACATGTTGCATCGGGAAATAACAGAAATAGAAATAGGGAACGCAGCGTTCCCTATTTCTATATTTTACCCTACTCCCCACTCCTTCTTTACATTAAAGCAGGGACAAGCTTTATTGGCAAATTCATTGTGACCATGAATCGTGGCTAATGGATATTCCTCCTTCAGCTGTTCGATGAGCGAGCGCATTGCCGCTTTCTGGTCTCGGGTTCTTGTATCCTTCGGCTTGCCTTTCTTTGATAAGCCGCCGATGTAGCAGACGCCTATACTGATGGAATTATGACCCTTGCAATGGGCGCCAACCTCCTCTATCGCACGGCCTACATGAATGCTGCCGTCACGATAAATCACGAAATGATAACCTATGCAGCGCATTCCGCGCTCTCGGTGCCAGCGGTCAATATCCGCTACGGTGAAGTTGCAACCTTCCTTGGTCGCACTGCAATGAATGATGATTTCCTTTATCTTACGCATGATAATGATTTTACGGATGATTTGAAAGGTGATAAATACTTAAGCGGAATCGCATCAAAGCCCCAGTCTCTGATAACGAGCGTGATGTGCTCCCTGTTCCTGATTGCTTCATCCACCTTCTCGCAAAACTCCGAGAAGTATTCCTCAGAATGAAGCACAAGTCCAGAAATGTAGGATCTGCCCAGAATGATGCTGCCATACATTAATTTATAAGGACCATTGCCCGGAACAAAGAACGGCTTGCGGATAACTGACTTCGGAACTCTGCCGTTTTCCTTCAGAATGACAGGCATGATTCTGCTCTTCTCATCATCCCTCAGAAACTTCGGGTTGGAAACCGGCACAAGTGCCAGTCTGTAAGCATCAGCTTTCAGATAGCCCTGAGGACGCTCCAATGTTCCGCAGAAAAACTTACCGTTAATAACCATAGTGCCATCTACTCCCCATGGAGTGAAACGGCGGCGAAATATACAAATGTGCATGATAATTTACAATTAATAATGAATAATGAATAATTGGTTTAAGGGTGGTCATTAAGGCTGGGTTCAGACCCGAAAACCTTAATGACCTTAATGACCTTGACCTTAATGACCGGAAATAACCGGATTTAAACCATAGATGCTACTTTCTGGTAACGTGAATCGGGCAGAATATTGATGAGTCCCTGGCGCTTCCAGTTCTTCAGCATCTGTCTTACAGCCTCGTGCGTAACGTTAGCGCCCTTGATGGCAACACTCTGCTGCTGAGCCTGTTCGAAGGTGAAGGTTACGTCTAAGCGTTCAAAGATAGTATCGTTTCTTCCACGACGAATGCGGTCAGCAGGTGCCTGTCCACAATAATCCTTGGATGAGAAAGCAGCTTCGATACGACTGCGAAAGAAATAGAGCGCATTCTCCAGCTGATAGTTAGCCAGAACATCAAAGGCTGAAAGCATGCTCGGTGTCTGCATTTTCACAATCATTTCCTTCCACAAGAGAGGATTCTCCTTCAATCTTGTTTCTGCCTCTTCCGCTCCAAGTTTCTGTATCAGCGATTCTGCCACTTTGCAGAGCATGATGCACGCCATCATTCTCATCGTGGTAGGACAGATACGAAAACGCTGGCGGGCTTTCACTTTGTCATCATCTTTCATCGTCTCCAGTCTTATCTGCTCCAGCCATTCCCTACCCTTGGCTTCCAGCTTAGGCAGTTCTACTTCGCCTGCCATCATGGGTAACAGATGTGCTATCTGCAGAATATTGCTTTGCTGGCGAGGTGTAAGCACGAAGAGGTTATCTGTGAGCGGGGTGAACGTGTTGTCCGGCGTTCGCGCCACGACAATACGGCTCTGGAAACCATCCGTATAATTGTTCACTACTCGATAAAGTGCATCGGGAGTGCCGCACATCACCACATTCCATAACAGTCTGTCTATATGGACATTCACCGCATCTGCACTTCTTGCCTCACGCTCATAGCTTGTTCCGTCGTAAGCCTGTCTTAACATGACAGAAAAGTCGCTCATCGCTGATTTCCACTTCTGCGCTACTGTGTCAGCTTCTGGTGTAAATGAGAAGGCGTGTTTGCCTTCAGTATTCGCCAGTCTTTCAGCAAGATTCGCCACCGTATTGTTCAGTGTCAAGCATCTTACCGGCAGTTTCGGCTCTTCCGGCTGCTCCTTCTTGTTCTTAGCCGCACGCTTCTTGGCTCTCCATTCATCTTCCTTCTGCTGGTACATTTTGTCCATTGCTTTTACTTCCGAAGTCCAGACATTAATTACCGGGTCAATGCTTCCCTTTCCTGATGCAAAATCACCGGCAATGTAAGAGATGAGGTTGAGCGAATTCATCTTGCCGTGAATGGAGATTTTCACGCCAGTAGCCAGCATTCCGATGACAGGACAGATAGCGGTAATCACGGGTAAAGCAAGTGTCGGCCCTACTGCATTAACCGAGTCGCGTACTCCCTGCGGCAATTTTGGCAAGGCTTTGAAATAGAACAGTTCGTCCTGGGCATTTGCCTCGTCCAGTGCATTGATCAGTTCCTCGTTCTCCTTAAGCGTTATGCCTTTCAGAGTAGCTTGCTTCAACTTTTCCTGTCTCAGCGCAGCCAGTACATCTTTCAGTCGCTTAGGCATTTGCGTAAGTTTTTCTCCGAGTGCCGACTTGATGCAAGCCATCTTCTCCTGCTCAGAAAAACCATCATAGCAGGGAATAATCTGAGCCATCAGATTGCCATCAAAGCCGCAGATGTGGCGCAGGTTCACAGCCAGCTCAAAGGTCAGCGTATTGCGGTTGGAGCGCATCGGCTCCTGCCCGTCATTATACATCTGCCACCACTTCTTAATGATTTCGCCATAAGGAATCCCGAGATAATTGTCCTGAGAAACGGAGGGAGTCGAAGCTGATGAAGCAGCAGAAGAGGACGCAGCAGAAGAAGAAAAAATTCTCGAATTCTTAAATTCCTGACTCTTTAAAGCCCCCTGAGAATTCTGGATTTCCTTCCAAGGTTCATAATGCTTGTTTGCCTTGTGCGCCCCTTCAGGCAGTTCCTCCTGTCCGTATCTTTCACGCTCTTCCAGGACCTTCCCTTCAGCAGCCACAGCAGTCTCATCATATTCATCCTTGAAGAGCCGTGGCGAAAGGAATAGCAGATCTTCGTCATCCGATGTGGTCGTGAAATAAACCCGGTTAATGTCGTGAGCCGAAGTATCCATTTCACACTTGAGCATCGTAGCAATCCTCACCTGATTCTCCAGAACCGTCTTTCCCTTTTCGCGTTCAAACACCGCATGTCCGCCTTGTCGTGCACTGCGTTCCAGCATCAGAAGTCCGTACTTGTCCGGTTCCTTCAGCAGTAGCTTGGCAGCCTTGGCAAAAGCCTCCGGCTCATCCATATCAAATCCGAAAGCACCGCTTGGCAGTTTCATTCCCTTCACTACCCCTTGCGGATAGTGGCCGGAGTAGTTAAACTGTACCAGTCTCCGTTTCGCAGCATCGTTTCCAGCACGAGCCAGGCGAAGATTCGCCTTCTGCTCGTTGCTTCCACGCAGCTGCTTATACTCCTCTTCCGAGGTGATGGAGCGGGCAACCTTGTGCCCGTTCTCCACCTTAATTAAATAACAACTCATCTATCTGTTTCTACTTATCGTTTTAAGTTGAATACAAAAATCCTAATGTTTCAGTTGGTAATCCAATACCGCCTCAGCCCCTTCTTCTGCCTCAACAGCCAGCGTTTGGGCGATGTTGATTCCCTCATGGCAAAACACCTTCAAGGTGAGCTGAATAGCACCGTCCTTGGTCTTGCTCACACGACCGTGCGCCAGTTTCTTAATCAGTTCCGACTGAGTTCTGAGGCGGTGCTGAACCACGAAATCAAACGTTCCGTCTGGCATTTGCTGAGCCACGCCCATCGAACGGAATCGAGGAACCTTATTCACCCCCGATTCCTGGGGACTGAAGAGGAAATACTGCTTAGCATCATAGTAAGCCATTCCACCCAACTGCACATGCTGGCAGTCATTATTATTCACCTGCTGGTTCTGAACATTATTCTGAGCATTGTTCTGAACCTTGTTTACTTTCTTAACCATAATCTGAATTGAATTTTAGGAGAAGAAACATCCGGATTGTTGCGCGCTTTACCATGGAAAATCCTCCTCTGTTTCAACTCAGTTAATAACTAAGAATCTCCGCAATAAGTCTCCAAGCGAAGCCTCCCTTTTTACCTTTTTACTTTTTTACCCTTTTACCTTTTCTATGTCCGTAACCAGGATATCCTGATAAACCTGACCATTGTGCTCATGGGTAGTAAAGCGGAGCGTAACAGCCACCAGCTCGCCCGGAGCATACTTACATTGCGCCATATTGCCCAACATTGCCGCAGCGTACTGGTTCTCATACTTACCGCCCATCTCTTGGAGAACGATGTTGCATTTCATCATCTGTCCGTTCTCACTTTTCTGACTCTGCACAGCGAAGGTCTCGCCCTGCTGCACCACTCTCATTATCTGAGTATACATATTATATAATGTACGAAGAGGTTTTCAAGAGCACCAAACCATTTCAGCGTTGTCTTGTTTCTTCGACGCTGCAAAGATATAATGATTTCCAAACGTAAAAGCAAAAAAAATCCTCCACGAATCCGTTTGGGGGATGTGGGGGATATAGTTTATATTTTTAGGGGATACTATTGGGGGATACTATCTGAACTTTTCCACTTTTTTTGTATTTATCACCGTTCCCGGCTTAGCATACTTGGCGTCTTGAAATTCATCATCCAACTTGTCAGCAATCTCTCTGTAAATGTCACAACATTGTGGCGCATCACAATCAGCAAGTGTCCATTCATTATAGTCATTTTGCTTGAAATAAGAATTTATCTCATGAAAATCGGCCGTAGAACATTTTAGTAAGGTACTGAATGCAGAATTGATCTGGTCAATGAAAAGACGCTGAGTTGACTTCTTCAGCCAATTCTTGTTAAAGAAAACCTTATAAACAATAAACCAATGTTTCTGGGCGTTGAGCGTTTTGTCTTCGATTAAGTCTTTAAGTTTAAGCATCAGCTTGTCTACATCCACATTCTCCTTGAATGCGATGTTCTTGAATACGGCTTCAACCTTCATTCTGCTATGCTCCTTGGCAATCTGATAAGAAAGATACTTATCGAGAAAATCGTAAATATCGTTGTAGGTCTGTTCTTTCTGTTCCAGAATATAAGCAACAATCAGTTTGATATTCCTGCCATTGTTGTGAAATACCTGTCCGAATCGGCAAGTGAAAAGAATATTAGCCCGTTCTACGACAATGGTATTCTTCAGCTGGGTAGCATCAGGATAGATAAGCGCTTCATCCTGGCTGTCCTGCATGTAGATTAGCTCCAATCTCTCCTCATTTTCCTCACGATAACGTTTCAGTACCTTCCGGAACAGGTCTTCGTAATAGGTTTCACTGATGAAGGATTGTCTGAAACCATGAAATCCCTCATCAAGCATGAGGATGATGTCATTGATCATTTTGCGCATTTCTTCTCCTTCATAGTCTTTATAGTTGGTAAGCATAGGTTCCAATTCTATCTTAACCTGATAGAATCGCTCTTTCTTATCATCCAGCAAAGACCATGCAATATTTTCTTTCAACAAATTCAGTAAATCGAAAATATCTCTCACATAATTACGCAAGATTAGTTTCCAGGCTGTTATTACTTCCTCTTTGTTTGTTTCCACTTCTTCTTTGCCCAAAAGGCGAAAGCTGAATTTGAATCGGGCGGCTTTATCTTCCAGCAATGTCAGTTGCTCATCTTGTTCCTCTGTCTGCATATTACTTTTCTAGGTTTGTTTGTTATGTTGTTTAAATAAGCGGCATGGGGTTCCCTGTAAGTACCAGTATTAAGGTACCTGCAAGAACCTACGACAAGGTACAAACAAGTACTGCCCACGCCGTAGAGGAGTGGACGCCTTGCTGTCACCTTCTTCTTGTCGTTTTTGAATTTTGCAGGTTCTAAATACTGTAGAAGTGCAGATAATCAGCGTCAATATCTATATGTTATTTTTCTTGTTTACTTTCTGTTTCTTACTTCAAAATTTAAAGGGTTGATACTACGTTTTCTTCATCATCCGCCCAGTGGTCGCATTGGCGCATCACGGTTTCCAGCGCCTTTTCTGCACCCTCTGGTGGATACTTATACTTCTTGAGCAGTCGCTTCACCATCACTCGCATCTTCGCCCTCGCCGATTCCTTTCGGTTCCAGTCGATGGTGCGGTTGCGGTGCAAGACTTCCGTCAGTTCCCTGGTCAGTGCCACAAACTCCTCGTCGGAGTAAGCCTGCCGCACACCTTCGGGCGTGGAGAGCGCATCATAGAATGCCTTCTCCTCAGGCGAAAGTCCCAGGTCGTTGCCCTCTGCCTCTGCCTGCTTCATCTGCTGAGCCATCTTCAACAGTTCCTCTATCACTTCCTCGTTGGTGAGCAAGCCTTTCAGATAGTTGGAGAGACTCTGGCTGAGCATGTCGGAGAAGAGGTCGCTCTGAACCACGTTGGTCTTCTTCTGCTGCTTGATTTTCTCTTTCATCAGTTTGGTGAGCAGTTCCACCGCCAGGTTGCGTTCCTTCATGTTCTTCACCTCCTGGATGAAGGCGTCGTCAAAGAGCGAGAACTCTATCTGGCGGTCGCCGAAGAGATTGATGACTCCGTCGGTCTTCACACTCTGACGGAGCAGCTCGCCGATGCGCTCGTTGATTTCATGGCGGCTGATCTTGCCCTTCTGCGAGAGTTTGAGCATCATCACGCGCAGCGCATCCATGTAGCACACCTCCGCCTTCTGCTGCTCATCCAGAAGCGAACGGCAGAGCGTGGTGGCGTTGTGAAGCAGATTGCTGTGCTCCATGAAATTCTTCTTGCGCTGAACCATGGC
>ENA-UESD01002449-UESD01002449.1-human-gut-metagenome-genome-assembly--contig:-NODE-2449-length-13134-cov-3.021368_pt1 | contig 13134 bp, 16 predicted proteins | sample MGYA00242985_ERZ507986 | MGnify/ENA primary metagenome ERZ507986 (study PRJEB26167, sample SAMN06115408) | human gut metagenome | host: Homo sapiens | place: China:Guangxi | collected 2016-04-06... | reverse complement strand
CACCTCTCAGTCGGCTTCGCCGCCAGCTCCCCTCAAGGGGAGCCTTTTTATTTTGCACACTCCTAATGCCTCCCCTTGAGGGGAGGTGCCGCCACAGGCGGCGGAGAGGTGGAATCCCCATACTCAGAGCGCTTTCTCCGGATTCTTCCGAATCCATTCTGCCAGATGATCGACCAGTTCTACTTGAAAGGATGGGATCTCCAACAGGCGGCGGGTGGCACCGCAGCCCATCTCACAGATGAACTCCACCGGTTGACCGGCAAGCCCGGAACAGGCAGCCGGCTCTTCCCAGGGACTGTAGCCTGGATAATCCCCGATCAGCTGCACTGTAGACGGCAGCAGCATACGCGTGACAGAGGCGCCACAAAAGGCATCTCCCGCGATATAACGCACGGGACGGCCCTCAAATTCGCGGGGAATCTCCACAACAGCCTGGGTACCGCTGTAGTCCACCACACCAGCTGCACCGTCTTCAAACAGTTTCAGTTCCAGTCCCTCTGTCATTTTTATACCTCATACAAACCAGACGAGAGATACCGTTCTCCCGTATCCGGCAACAGCACTACAATCTTTTTTCCCCGGTTTTCCAGCCGCATTGCCAGTGCCCGCGCAGCCCAGACTGCCGCACCGGCGCTGATTCCCACCAGTAGCCCTTCGGTCCTGGCAAGCTGGCGGCTCATCTCAAAGGCTGCATCATCTTCCACCGGGATGATTTCATCGATGACGCTGTGGTCAAGTACCTTGGGTACAAAGTTTGCACCGATGCCCTGAATCTTATGAGAGCCTGCCACGCCCTGACTCAGCAACGGGGACGCTGCCGGCTCAACCGCCACCACTTGGCACGCCGGACACGCGCGCTTGAGCGCCCGGCCGGTACCGGTGAGCGTACCGCCGGTGCCGACGGCCGCGACAAAAAAGTCCACTTCTCCGTCCAGATCTCGCAGGATCTCCGGCCCCGTGGTCTTTTCATGGGCCATGGCATTCGCTGGATTGCCAAACTGGTCCGGAATAAAACTGCCGGGATGCTCCGCCTGCAACTGCTCGGCCCGCCGTACCGCGCCGTCCATCCCCTCCGCGGCCGGCGTCAGCACCAGTTCTGCCCCCAGGGCCTTTAAAAGCGCCCGGCGCTCTGCACTCATGCTCTCCGGCATGGTGAGAATCAGCTTATAGCCCTTGGACAGGCATACATAGGCCAGGCCAATGCCCGTGTTGCCGGAAGTGGGCTCGATGACCAGCGCTCCCGGCTCCAGCACGCCGCGCACCTCGGCATCCTCAATGAGCTCTCTGGCAACCCGGTCCTTGCTGGATCCCAGCGGATTAAAATACTCCAGCTTTGCAAAGACCCGCGCGCCACTTTTCCACTGGCATTGGGATCGCACCAATTCCAAAAGGGGCGTGTTTCCAATCAGATCCGGCAAATTTTGGTAGACATGCATTGCGCTCTCTCCTTTTACCCAGAAACTCAGTTGGTATTTATCGTAATCACTTTTTATGGGGATGTCAAGAATCTGTATTGCACATTTTCACAATTTGTGTATAATAGGATTATATTTTTCAATAGGCAGAGTAGAAATCTGCGGGTTGGCCGGGATTCCGGCCGCAGTGCCTGGAGGACGGGGAGTTGTCTCCAGGACGAAAAGCATCCGCTTGCCGTGCAGGTTTCGCATCCCGCTGCCGCATACGGACTTCCTCCGCTATGTGGCACCTGCCCATAGAAGGAGGATTTTTTGATGGAACATCCTAATCTGTTCCGCCGTTCCGCGGCAGAACTGCGCCATCCGCGCTGTCTGGCGCTGACAGCGCTCTTCATCTCTCTCAACATCGCCATGGATCTGCTGGGTATCCGTATTCAGCTGACGCCCACCATCCGCATCGGTCCCGGCTTTCTCTGCAACGCCTGTATTGGCATGCTTTTCGGTCCCTTTGTGGCCATGCTGGCGGGCATCTGCACCGATACGCTGGGCTATCTGGTCAATTCCGGCGGTGCAGCCTATTTTCCCGGCTATATGCTGACGGCTATGCTGGGCGGCATTCTGCACGGCCTGTTCCTCTATCCGGCAGGCCGCAGCCGGCCCCGGCGGCTTGTGCGGGTGGTGCTGGATAAGACATGCATCAATCTGTTCTGCAACCTGGGCCTCAACACACTGTGGCTGTCCATGCTCTATGGCGACAGTTTTCTCGTCCTGCTGCCCGCCCGGGCCATCAAGAACCTGATGATGCTGCCGTTCGAGTGCATTGCGTTGGCGGTTGTCACCGAGGCGGTCTATCAGATTGAGACCAAGCGGCTCCGGACCGCGCACAGATAAATCTCTTGGAAGTGGTGTTTTCCCATGCACAGCAAACAATCCTCGGCGCTGTGCGCCGCATTCCCGCTGACGCTCCCCGTCATGGCCGGTTATCTGGTTCTGGGAATGGGCTTTGGTATTTTATTGCAGAGCAAGGGCTATCATTTTGGTTGGGCCATCCTGATGAGTCTGACCATCTATGCCGGCTCCATGCAGTATGTGGCCGTGGATCTGCTATCCGGCGGCGCAACGCTCGTTGCCACGGCTCTCATGACCCTGATGGTCAATGCGCGGCATCTGTTCTATGGCATCTCCATGCTGGACAAGTATCGCACACTGGGACGCAAGCGCTGGATGATGATTTTTGAGCTTACAGACGAGACCTACTCCATCGTCTGCAGCCACGAGCCGCCGGAAGGGGTGGACCGGGGACGGTTTTTTCTGGCCATCTCCATGCTGGATCAGTCCTACTGGGTCGTGGGCTGCACGATTGGCGCCATTTTGGGCGCAGTGGTTCCCATTGACTTCACCGGCGTGGACTTCGCCATGACGGCACTGTTTCTCGTCATTGTCACAGAGCAGTGGCTCACCAACAAGAACCACCTGCCCGCCCTTGTGGGCATCGGTGCATCCGTGGTGTGCCTGGTTCTGTTCGGGGCGGACAATTTCATCATTCCAGCCATGATTGTCATCACGCTTGCCCTGTCGCTGCTGCGGCGGTACATGCCCGCGGAGGAACCTGCCAATGTCTGATACCTTACATACCGTCGCGCTCATCGCCGTCATGGCCCTTGTCACCATGGTGCTGCGCTTTCTGCCCTTCTGGCTGTTTCCAGCCGGGAAAAAGACTCCGGCCTTTATTCTGTATCTGGGACGGGTGCTGCCCTGCGCCGTCATGGGCATGCTGGCGGTCTACTGCTACAAAAACATCACGCCGCTCGCCTGGCCCCATGGCCTGCCGGAGCTGATCGCCGGGGCCATTGTGGTTGGACTGCATCTCTGGAAACGGAATACCCTTCTGAGCATTGTGACCGGCACCGTCAGCTACATGCTGCTGCTGCAATTTGTCTTTTGACGAAAAGAAAACACCAACTCAAAAGAGTTGGTGTTTTTCTGTATCACAGCCCCGCCAGATGAAAGATGACGCCGAGTACTGCGCAGATTGCCAAAAATACAATCGGATGCAGCTTGCGAAGCGGCTTCCAATTGGTGAGAAAAATGAGAATCACCGCCAGCACAATCTCTTTCCAGCGAAATAATCCTGCAAGGCCCGCCACAGTCTGCGGAACCTGCAGGGAAAACAGCGTCATATCGCCCACATGTATGGGGATATCTGCGGTCTGAGTCTGCAGCAGAGTGGCCTCTGCTACTGACAGTCCCGCCGCGGCCACAAGGCCCGCAGAGGCCGCCCGCAGTCCGTACATCACCGCCTTCACATACCGGTTCTCCCGGAACCGCTTCAAGAACTGCGCCACAATCAAAATGACGATGATGGACGGCGCCACCAGGCCCAGTGTCGCCACAATACTGCCCGCCACGCCCATCATGTGGTAACCCACATAACTGGCCATATTGACGCCCATGGGGCCCGGCGTGGACTCGGAAACCGCAATCATATTGAGCAGCTCTTCATGGGTAAACCAGCCGGTTTTTGTGCCCAGCGCCTCTAAAAACGGGATCGTGGCCATGCCGCCGCCCACGGCGAACAGGCCCACCTTAAAATACTCATAAAACAGACGAAGCAGCAATATCACAGCACATGCCTCGCTTTCTGAATGAGCACACCAGCCACACCGGCACATATAACCAGAATCACCGGCGACAGGTCTGTAAAGCTTCCGATCAACAGCGTCAGGCAGAAGATGCAGATGGTCTGCGCATCCACCAGCGCACCGCGGATGAGCTTGCGCATCGCGTTAAAGATCAACACGCAGACACAGACCCGAATCCCCGCAAAGGCATTCTGCACAGCTGGGATGTCGGCAAAATTGGCCAGGAATGCGGCGATGATTGTGATAATCACAATGGAGGGGAATACAATTCCCAGGGTTGCAATGATTCCCCCCGCTACACCGGCCCGTTTGGCGCCGATAAAGGTCGCCGTATTGACCGCAATGACGCCCGGCGTACACTGGCCCACTGCGAAATAGTCCGCAATCTCCTGTTCTGTGGCCCAACCGCGCTTTTCCACAATCTCCCGCTGCAAAATGGGCAGCATGGCATAGCCGCCGCCAAACATCACAGCGCCAACCTGTGCAAACGCAGTAAACAGCCGCAGCAATTCCCTTGCCATTTGGCGTTCCGGCTGCCTGCTCATAGGGCCCGGACACACAGATAGGAAACGCCCAGACAGGCGACAGCCACCAGCAAGCCAATCGTAATCATCAATACCATCTCACGCTTTTGCAGTTTTGCACGATAAAAAATGCCAACGCCTGCACACACCAGCCCCAAAACTGCCAGCATCTGCAGCACCAAGATCAATCCCTGCACCGTTTTCACCTCCTGTTATAATTCCGCTTCCGGCAGATAGCCATAGAGTCCACGCACCGAGACCTCGCCGGAAAAAATGCGTTCTTTTGTCCCATCTGGATAGGTCACAAGCAGCGCGCCGGTCTCATCCAAATCGTCACAATGGGCGCGCTGCGCTGTTCCATTGCGGAGAATTTGGATATCCTTCCCTACCGTCAAACAGTCCGCCCGGTATTGGTCCATCCAGCTGTGCCAGTCGCCGCAGAGCGCCTGTTCCATGCGGGAAAACGCCCGAATCATCTCTGCCGCCAATCTGGCCCGCGGAACCATGATCCCGGTCAACGCATACAAAGAACCTGCCACAGCTTGCAGCTCCGGCGGGAAATCCGCCTCTCGCTGCCGGACATTGACGCCCGCGCCGACCACCAGATAGGATACCACCCCCAACTCCGCCTCCACAGACAGTTCCGTCAAAATACCGCAGATTTTGCGCTGCTGCAGAATGATGTCATTGGTCCACTTGATCTGGGGCCGCTGCCCGCAGACCGCCTGCACCGCATCGCAGACGGCCACCGCCACCAGCGCCGTCACCGGCGGCAGTTCATCTGGCCGCAGGTTGGGCCGCAGCAGTGCCGAGAGGTATACCCCCATTCCGCCATCTGAACGGAAGCTTTTCCCAAGCCGCCCCCGTCCGGCACTTTGCCTGTCCGCCAGAACTACTGTTCCCGCCGGCGCGCCGGCGCTTCCCAGCTGTTTTGCCCGGTTGTTGGTGGAATCCACCTCTGCCAACACCTGAATCTGTCCAGCCCAGGGGTGCTCTCCCAGGGCCTGCCGGACAGTCTGTTCCGTCAAAAGGTCCGGCGACTGTACCAGCCGGTACCCCCGGTTGGTGCGGGAGTCAATCTCATATCCCGTCTGCTGTAATGCCTTGATATGCTTCCAGACCGCCGCCCGTGAAACCCCCAGCTGCTCCGAGATCGCCTGCCCGGACAGATAGCCGTCTGCAGCCTGCAACAGCTCCAATACCCGATCCAATTCTGTTCCTCCGCTTCACACAAAAACAGCGTGCACAGCGCCAGCAAAAGCACAATGCCGCCCAGCATGCCCAGAATCCAGTAGAGCAGATGAAAGCTTTCGCTCTCCGGCTCCTGCTGGGATTCCCCCAGTTCTTCCATAAACGCGTCGTATTCCTCTTCCAGAATCTCCCCGTCATCTGCCTGCCAGGGGAGCTGCTGCGGCTCGTGCAGCTCTCGCCGCACACGCAGGTTGCGGCGGCGCATGCCCGGCCGGTATTCCCAGCGCCCATTTTCTCCCATTGGCATCTTCCGCCATCCCCTTGTTTCCATATGTTCCTATTTTGCAACCAAAAGGCTTGCTTGTCAATCAGAAAAGCCCGCCGCACAGAGGAATGCGGCGGGCTTTTTTCACAGGTTCTCTATGGATCCCTCTGCCGTCTCAGCGGGCGGCTGCTCTGGAGATTGTTCCACCGGTTGCTCTGCGGTTTCTTCCGGGGGCAGTTGGGGCTGCTCCAGTGTCTGCATGGTGTAGAGCATCTTGGCCACCTGGGCGCGCGTCACCATGCCGGTGGGATTCAGCTTGCCGTTGGAGCCGTTGATGACGCCATTGGCCACCATGGCCGAGACATAATCTCTGGCCCAGTCGGCCACCTGCGCGCTGTCGGAGAAGGCCGACAGGTCATCGCGTGCCTCGCCAAGCTGCTGGCTCCTGCCCAGAATGGTCATGGCCTCCTGACGGGAGATGGAACCCGTGGGCTTTGCCAGAAGCTGGCCGCCGGTGGCGCTGCCGTTGAGATACCCGTTTGCATAGGCCGCACGAATGGCGGGCAGCGCCCAGTCCGCGATCTGATCCTGATCGTCGAATGGCAGCGCAATGGCGTCATACTGGGCGGTGTCAATGCCAAGTGCACGGATCAGCGCCACCATGAACTCCTGCCGGGTCATGTTGTCGTCCGGCCGGAACACCAGATTTCCCTCCTTGTCATAGGCGCCGGTCAGGATGCCCTGAGTATACAGCGCCTCCACCGGCTCCCGGGCCCAGTGGTTCTGCATATCCGTCATAATCGCCTCTTTGGCGCCCACGGTAAGGTTTACCGTGGAATAGGCGTTTCCGCAGGAGACCTTCAAAACGCCGGATTTGCTCTCATAAGTCTCCGCCGCTGTAAAGAGGCCGTTTTCATCTATGGTGCCGATGTCGCCTGTCAGCTCCCAGGTGAAGCTGGTGTCATCTGCATAGAGGGAAATGCCGTTGTATTTGGCTGTGGCGGAAAAATCGATGGTGGCGCCGGAGCTGGCCTGAATGGTCGTGCCGTTGACGGCGCTTCCATTGCGCAGAATTGCGATGGAGGAGGGGGTCTGAATGATCTGCACCACGGCTTTGCCGGTGGCGCCGTCGCCCTCCACTGTCACCGTCGCCGTGCCGATGGAACCGGCGCGGAACACATTGTCCTCCATTGTACCGCCCTCTGCGCTGTAGGTCAAACCGTCCGGCGCCTCGCTGGCCCGGTATTCGCCGTCGGTCGCCTTGGTCTCAAAGGAAATCGTGCCGTTCGGAAGCGCAATGGCGTCATAGGGGTACAGATGCAGAAGCTCTGTCTCGTCCGCCGATTCTGTGTCCATAGTCAGGAAGATGAAGTTGGCACATTTGCGCTGCTTTCCATCGGAGGGCTGGTTTATGGTGGAATATTGACTCTCCCCTGGGTACTGCGCCCCCAAAATGGTGGATCCACCACCGTCTAAATTGATGGCCGTGACGCATCCCAGCTCCTGCATCCGCACCGCCAGCTCCCGCAGGGTCAGGCCCGCAGAGTAGCCGGATTGGAGGCCATCTACCGTATAGAACACCGTGCTGCCGTCCTCCCGCACGCCCAGGGCCGTGCGGCAGGTGCGGCGGCCGGCGGAGTCCAGCACAAAGGTGTTCTTGGCCTGCCCGTTTTCCACCAGCATCTCGTCACCGCCGCAGGCATAGACCACATCGGCCCATGCCTCGTCGGTTTCCGTGCTGATCGTGATGACATCGCCCGCCTTGAGGCTTTTCATGCTCTCCAGTGCCGTCTTATAGGCCGTATCCATGGCGATGGACAGCACAAAACCGTCCTCCGGAATTTCACAGGAGTAGCATGCACCGCCGTACTGAACCTCCAGCTTTAGTGTGTCGTTGAGGCCCAGCCACATTTTGGGCTGTTCTTCACCGTCCTCATCAAGCTCTGTACTCACCGGCTTTACAATCACATTGTAAGCGTCGATGGCGTTTTTGGTCAGCGTATCGTAATCTCTGGAATACAAAACCACGCCATTGACCGTGGTAAGGCTTTTATTATAATTGATGACCGTGGTATCGCCCGCGGGGTATGCCATCGTCACATACAGCCCCGGCGCGCCGATAACGACTGAACCGTCGTCGCGGAAGCCCACCGCATTGTTGCTGCCGGACGAACGCAGAACACCGTCTGTCACCACCATGCCGATGGGAACGCCGTTGGTCATACTGAAAAAGCTGCCGTTGATACCGGCCACGATGGTCTTTCCGTGTTTCTGCGTCCAATCGGCCAGATAGTCCATGGTGCTGCGGCCATAGAGCGTATCTCCAAAGACCACCGTTGGCTTCACGGTCTCATTTGGCGTATATGTAATCACATGTTCGGTCTGCCGTGCGGAGATATTTCCGTTCCAGTAGACACCGGTCGCCATCTGAGTCTGCGCGCCCACATCGAGACTGGATGTGGCGAGCGTGGATCCCAGGCTGGCCGCCATACAGTTTCCAATCAGCAGTGCCGCAGCAACCAGCACCGCCACCACCCTGTTCATTCGTCTTTTCACTTTTGGTTCCCTCCTGTGTTCTGGTTTCCCATCTTACCACATTTTTTCCATTATGTAAACCGTTTTAACAAAATTGTAAAGTAAAAATGCTTGACATTTTTTTGTGAATGCATTACAATAGGCACGCTGTCAAGTAATTTTCCTTGAAACGAGGGGTTGGATGAAACGCGATGCGGTCGCCATGACCCTTTTATTTGACTACTACGGCGCCCTGCTGACGCAAAAGCAGCAGGAGCTGTTCGACCAATATTACAACCAGGACCTGAGCCTGGCGGAGATTGCAGAAAATGAGGGCATCTCCCGGCAGGGCGTCCACGACGCCATTGCCCGCGCCGAGGCGTTACTTCTGGAATTTGAGCAGAAGACCGGCTGTATGGCGCGGGGCCGGCGGGTGACGCAGGCGCTGCAGACCATTGAGTCCGCGGCGGCAGCCATTGTGGCCGGTGTGGAAAATCCCGCCCAGGAGGCGGAAACAATACTGGCGGCCGTACGAGCGGCAAAGGAGTGATCAGATGGCCTTCGAGGGCTTGACGGAGAAACTCTCCGGCGTATTTAAAAAGCTGCGCAGCAAAGGTCGGCTCACCGAGGCGGATGTCAAGGCCGCTATGCGGGAAATCCGGCTGGCACTGCTGGAAGCGGATGTGAGCTTCAAAGTCGTCAAGGACTTTGTTCAGGCCACCACGGAAAAGTGTGTGGGCGCCGATGTGCTTGAGAGTCTGACGCCGGCGCAGATGATCATCAAAATCGTCAACCAGTCGCTGACGGAGCTCATGGGAAGCGACAATCAAAAGATCGCGATTTCCCCCAAGCCCCCCACGATTGTGATGCTTGTGGGTCTGCAGGGCGCGGGCAAGACCACCAACGGTGCCAAGCTGGCTGGCTATATGAAAAAGCAGGGCAAGCACCCACTGCTGGTGGCCTGCGATGTCTACCGCCCTGCCGCCATCCGGCAGTTGGAGATTGTGGGCGAAAAGCTGGACATCCCGGTCTTTCAGATGGGCCAGGGCAACCCGGTGGATATCGCCAGGGCAGGCGTGGCCCACGCGGAAAAGCACGGGCTCGACATGGTCTTTCTCGACACCGCCGGCCGGCTTCACATCGATGAAGCGCTGATGCAGGAGCTGCAGGCCATCCAGGCCACGGTGCATCCCACCGAGGTGCTCCTGGTGGTCGATGCCATGACCGGCCAGGATGCGGTCAATGTGGCGCAGACCTTCAATGAACAGCTGAACATCGACGGCGTCATGCTGACCAAGCTCGACGGCGACGCCCGCGGCGGCGCGGCGCTGTCGGTCAAAGCCGTCACCGGAAAGCCCATCAAGTTTGCCGGTATTGGAGAAAAGCTTGAGGACATCGAGCCCTTCCATCCCGACCGGATGGCCTCGCGGATTCTCGGCATGGGCGATGTGCTGACGCTGATCGAAAAGGCCGAGGCCGCCTTCGATCAGAAGAAGGCCGCAGAGCTGGAGCAGAAGCTGCGCAGCAGCAAGTTCACGCTTCAGGACTTCTACGATCAGCTTGTCCAGCTCAAAAGCATGGGCAACCTGCAAGATATGCTGGGCATGATGCCCGGCATGGGGAATCTCAAAAATGTGGAGGTGGATGAGAAGGCCATGGGCCGTACCGAGGCCATCATCCTGTCCATGACCCCCTACGAGCGGGAAAACCCCAATGTGCTCAACCACAGCCGTAAGCGCCGCATTGCAGCTGGCGCGGGCGTGCCGGTGGAGGAGATCAACAAGCTGCTCAAGCAGTTTGAGACCATGCAGGCCCTGGTCCGGCAGATGTCCGGTCCCGGCGCCAAAAAGCGCATGCGCGGCATGGCCAAATTCGGCGGCGGAATGCCAGGCGGCTTCCGGCTGCCCGGCATGTAACCTGGTTCGTTCAAAGCAGCCTTGCTTTGCGATAGATTTTAGAAAAATATGTGAGAGGTGAACCCCATGGTAAAGATCAGACTGCGCAGAATGGGTGCTAAGAAGAACCCCTTCTACCGGATTGTTGTCGCTGATTCCCGCAGCCCCCGCGACGGCCGCTGCATCGAGGAAATCGGCACCTACAACCCCCTGACAGAGCCGGCCACCATCCAGGTCGACGCGGACAAGGTGAAGACTTGGATCCAGAACGGCGCACAGCCCACCGATACGGTGCGCGGGCTTCTGAAAAAAGCCGGCGTCATCGAGTAAGGAAGTGTTCCCATGAAAGAACTCCTGCTTTATATCGCCAGGAGCCTGGTAGATCACCCCGACCAGGTCTCGGTCACAGAGCTGGAAGGCGAAGAGACGGTCCTGGAGCTCCGGGTCGCCCCGGAGGATATGGGCAAGGTTATCGGCCGTCAGGGCCGGATCGCCCGGGAGATTCGCGCTGTGGTCAAAGCCGTGGCCCAGCGCCAGGGGAAAAAAGTCTCGGTCGATATTGTCGACTGAACGGAATGCGTGGTTTGCATAAACCACGCATTTTTTCTGCCCTGGTTGGAAAATCTGTGTAAAACTGATATAATAACCTTAATCTAATCCACAGGAGGAATCGGATATGGCCCCCTCTCTTTTGCAGGCCGGTGAAATCGTAAATGCCCACGGCGTGCACGGTGAAGTAAAAATTCTCCCCTGGGCCGACGGCCCGGAGTTTCTGCTGCAGTTTGACACGCTCTATCTTCAGGACAGGCCCTACAAGGTGGAATTCTCCCGCGTGCATAAAAGCTGTGTGCTGTGTAAGCTGGAGGGCGTGGACGACGCAGCGGCCGCCACCCATCTGCGCGGTCAGGTGGTCAGCATCGACCGGGACGGACTGGAACTGCCGGAGGGCGCAGTCTTTATCGCCGACCTCATCGGTCTCATGGCGCAGACAGCGGACGGCGCCACCATCGGCACGGTCCGTCAGGTCATCCCCATGCCGGCAGGCGATGTGCTCGTCATCCGTGGAGAAAAGGAATATATGGTACCCAATGTCCGCGCCTTTGTCCGGGAGATTGACCTGGAAGCCGGGCGGATTCTGGTAAACCTCATCGAAGGGATGCAGACCGATGCGGATTGATATTATGACGCTGTTTCCCGACACCGTGGGCGACATGATGAACGAGAGCATCCTGGGCCGGGCCCAGGAGCGGGATCTCATCCGCATCGAAGCCCATCAGATCCGGGACTACACGGCCAACAAGCAGTGCCAGGTGGACGACTATCCCTACGGTGGCGGCCGGGGCGCCGTAATGCAGGCCGATCCCCTCTACCGCTGCTGGACGGCCCTGTGCGACGAGGCGGGCGGGCCGGTGCACACCATCTATATGAGCCCGGCCGGCAAGACCTTCACCCAGGCCGACGCCAAACGGCTGCTGCAATACGACAACCTGATCCTGGTCTGCGGCCACTACGAGGGAATCGACGAGCGGTTCATCGAAGAATGTGTGGACGAGGAACTCTCACTGGGCGACTTTGTGCTCACCGGCGGCGAGATTCCCGCCATGGCCGTGGCTGACGCTGTGGCTCGGATGGTCCCTGGGGTGCTCTCAGACCCGGAGTGCTTCGAGGACGAGAGCCACTACAACGGGTTGCTGGAATATCCCCAGTACAGCCGGCCTGAAATCTGGCACGGACTGCAAGTACCCCCTATTCTACTCTCCGGCCACCACGAAAATGTGCGAAAATGGCGGCGCAAGCAGGCGTTGCTGCGCACCAGGATGCGCCGGCCGGATTTATATGAAAAACTGGATCTCACAAGTAAAGAGGATCAGAAGCTATTGAAAGAGTTGGAGGCCGAATGCAATGGATCAGGCGATTGAAACTCTGCGCGGTTGGATTGCAGACTGCGACAACATCGTGTTTTTTGGAGGTGCCGGCGTCTCCACCGAGTCGGGTATTCCCGATTTTCGCAGCGTGGACGGGCTGTACTCCATGAAATTCAAGTACCCACCCGAGACCATGCTGAGCCATACCTTCTATGAGACGCATACCGCCGAATTTTTCGACTTTTACCGGCAGAAGATGCTGCCGCTGGACTATGCGCCCAACGCAGCCCACTACAAGTTGGCAGAACTGGAGCGTCAGGGCAAGGTGAAGGCTGTCGTCACACAAAATATCGACGGTTTGCATACCAAGGCTGGCTCCAAAACAGTCTACGAGCTGCATGGCTCCTGCTACCGCAACCACTGTACCCGCTGCGGCAAGTTCTATGATGTGGATTTCATCGCAAACAGCACCGGCGTGCCCCGCTGCACCGCGTGCGGCGGCATCGTAAAGCCGGACGTGGTGCTTTACGAAGAGGGCTTGGACGAGGAGGTGTTGTCCGGCGCGGTGGATGCCATCCGTCATGCCGATACCCTTATCATTGGCGGCACCAGTCTGGTGGTGTACCCCGCCGCCGGGCTCATCCGGTATTTCCGGGGCGATAATTTGGTGGTCATCAATATGCAGCCCACCGGGGCTGATGCCTCTGCCGACCTGTGCATCGCAAGGCCCATCGGGCAGGTACTGAGCGAGGACATCTCGCTGGACTGCTTTTTGCACTGTAAGGCGCGCCGTTTCGCGCCGGTTCGCACGCAGTTTTCCGTA
>ENA-UESD01002434-UESD01002434.1-human-gut-metagenome-genome-assembly--contig:-NODE-2434-length-13179-cov-3.335750_pt1 | contig 13179 bp, 12 predicted proteins | sample MGYA00242985_ERZ507986 | MGnify/ENA primary metagenome ERZ507986 (study PRJEB26167, sample SAMN06115408) | human gut metagenome | host: Homo sapiens | place: China:Guangxi | collected 2016-04-06... | reverse complement strand
GAATCATGTAAAATAAAAAGGCCCGCCTCCCCCATGCCTCCCCTTGAGGGGAGGTGGCACGGCTGACGCCGTGCCGGAGAGGTGTTTTCCCGTTCCCCGCCCGGAACGCTCTGGAAAGCCTGTGAAAAAGATTGTATAAAACGATTGACAAATGGGAAAAGTTCCATATAATAAAGACAAACAATTGAAAATCCCGTGAGGGAGTAGTTAGCATACGATGTATGTGGCAAGTCAACAAACGCGACCGTCTCGGTCTGGCTTGTCTTAAATAACGAGACTCATGTATAACCTGGCGCTATACATGGTTTCACCACACAGTTCCCAAGTATAGCCCATCGGTTGTACTTGGGTTTTTTTGTTGTTTATCACGAATAAGGGGGAAGAACCAATGCAAGCGTTTATGGAACGCGCCTCTGAGACGCTGGAGCGGCTCAAGGTCAATCCGGACACCGGCCTGACACAGCAGCAGGTGCAGGAAAACCGGCAGCAGTATGGCGAAAACCAATTTACCCGGGAAAAACCGGACTCCTTTGTGAAGCGGCTGCTGGAATCCGCCAAAGAGCCCATGACCATCATGCTGATTGCGGCAGCCATCATCACGCTGGGCGTCAACATCGTCCGGGCCGCCACCGGCGGCGAGGCGGATTTTCTGGAGTGTCTGGGCATCTTCATCGCCATCGCCCTGTCCGTCTCCATCACGGTCATCATGGAGGGCCGCAGCGCGAAGGCTTTTGAAGCCCTCAGCCAGATGGGCGAGGACATCCAGGTCAAGGTGATCCGAGACGGCGAAATTCAGCTCATCGCCCAAAAGGATTTGGTCGTGGGCGATATTCTCTATGTAGAGACCGGCAACAAGCTGCCGGCCGACGGTCGTCTGCTGGAGAGTACCGATCTCATGTCCGACGAGTCCGCGCTCACCGGCGAGAGCATGCCGGTCAAGAAGGACGCTGCCGCTGTCTTTGAAACTGAAAAAACACCGGTGGCCGAGCGCACCAACCTGCTCTATTCCGGCTGCTTTATCACCGGCGGCAATGGCCGCATGGTGGTTACAGCTGTCGGCGACCATACTGAGTTCGGCAAGATCGCCCAGGCCCTCTCCGACACCTCCAAGAGCAGCACGCCGCTGCAGGAAAAACTGGCCATGCTCGGCAAGCGCATTGCAATTCTGGGTGCCACTGTGGCAGCCATCGTCTTTCTCGTTCAGCTCATCCGCTTTATAGCCGCCGGTACCGCTTCCCTGCTCACCGTCACGGACGCCTTCATCACCAGCATTGTGCTGATTGTGGCCTCTGTGCCGGAGGGTTTGCCCACCATCGTGGCCGTCTCGCTGGCCCTCAACATCATCAAGATGTCCAAACAGAACGCGCTGGTGAAAAAGATGGTCGCCTGTGAGACCATCGGCTGCATCAATGTGATCTGCTCCGACAAGACCGGCACGCTGACGGAAAACCGCATGACCGTGACCGACATCTACGACCATGGCGCCCTGCACGGACCGGAGCAGCTGCAAAACCGGGATTTGATTCAGAACTTCTGCATCAACAGCACCGCGGATGTACATTTTGAGCAAAATCAGCCCAGCTTCATCGGCAACCCGACAGAGTGCGCCCTGCTCACCGCTGCGCACAAATCCGGAATCGATTATACTGCCGTCCGTTCGGGCGCTGAGGTCCTGCATGTATTTCCCTTCAGCTCCGAGACCAAGAACATGACCACCGTTGTCGCCGCAGGCGATGGCGTGACCGTCTATTCCAAGGGCAGTCCTGAAAAAATCATCGCAATGTGCAAGATGGAGCCGGAGGAGAAGGCCCAGGCGGAGGCGGAGATCCTGCGCTTCCAGTCCCAGGCAGGCCGTGTCATCGGCTTTGCCCACAAGCAGACGCCGCGCTTCCAGGATTTTGAGGCGCACCGTGCGGAGCTGGAAGCTGATCTCGTATTCGACGGCTTTGTCTCCATCAAGGACCCCCTGCGCGCCGATGTCTACGAGGCGGTGGCCAGGTGCCGCAGCGCCGGCATTGACCTTAAAATGCTCACCGGCGACAACATCGTCACCGCGACTGCCATCGCCAATGATCTGCATCTGCTGGACGAGGGCCATATCGCCGTGGAAGCTAAAGATCTGGAAGGGCTCTCCGATGAGGAATTTCTGGAGAAGATCCCCACGATCCGCGTCATCGCCCGCAGCACGCCCAGCGTCAAGATGCGCGTGGTCAACGCGCTCAAGTCCCTCGGCAATGTGGTGGCCGTCACGGGCGACGGCATCAACGACGCCCCCGCTATCAAGAACGCCGATGTGGGCATTGCCATGGGCATCACCGGCACCGAGGTCTCCAAGGAGGCCAGCGACATCGTGCTGCTCGACGACAGCTTCTCCACCATTGTCACCGCCGTCCACTGGGGCCGCGGCATCTATGAGAACTTCCAGCGCTTCATTCAGTTCCAGCTGACCGTCAACCTGTCCTCTGTCATTGTTGTTCTGGTCTCGGTTCTGGTGGGCTTCCCCGCCCCCTTTACGGCGCTGGAGCTTCTGTGGATCAACCTGATTATGGACGGTCCTCCCGCCCTGACGCTGGGCCTGGAGCCCATCCGTGACAACCTGATGGACCGCGCCCCCACCCGGCGCGACGCCAGCATTGTCTCCCGCGGCATGCTGATCCGGATCGTGGTCAACGGCCTGTATATTTCTCTCATCTTTATGCTTCAGCACTTCACCAATTTTCTCGGCGGCACCGAGGCGCAGATGAGTACCATCCTCTTCTCGCTGTTTGTGGTATTCCAGCTCTTCAACGCGCTCAACAGCCGGGAACTGTCGTCCACCAGCATCTTCCGCAACCTGCTGCGCAACCGGATGCTGTTGGGTGTGTTTGCTCTGACCTTCCTGCTGCAGGTGTTCATCACCCAGGTGGGCGGCGCCTTCTTCGGTACCGTTCCCCTGCCCCTGGAGATGTGGGTCAAGATCATTGTCACCGGTTTCACAGTGATTCTGCTGTCTGAGATCGTCAAGTTCTTCCAGCGTCTGGCGGCCCGCCGCTAAAGACCAAAAGCCCCGCACCGGCCGGTGCGGGGCTTTTTTCCTCTGGTTGACAAACGGCGCCCTGCGGGTTTATAGTACGAGGTATCATCCCGATTTAAAGGAAGGAAGATTGCCCATGAAAAAGTTTCTCCAGGAATTTAAGACCTTTGCCCTGCGCGGTAATATGATGGACATGGCCGTCGGCATTCTCATTGGCGGTGCGTTCTCCGGCATTGTCACCGCTCTGACCGACAACTTCATCCAGCCCATCTTAAAGGTGATCACCGGTGCCGAGACCTATACGCTGCAGGATGTGGCGGGCTTTGCCTCTGCCTTTGTGGCCGCACTGATCAACTTCTTCATCATGGCGCTGGTGCTCTTCTGCCTGCTCAAATTTATCAACCGCCTGATGCGTCTGGGTCAGAAAAAGGAGACGGCACCTGCCGCCCCCACCACCAAAAAGTGCCCCTACTGCATGAGTGAAATTGCTATTGAGGCCACCCGCTGTCCGCACTGCACCTCGCCGCTTCCCTCCGCAGATCCGGTCTGAAGAGAGACAAAAAACACCCCTGTCCCAAGACAGGGGTGTTTTGTCTGTTTGCAGAAGGATTACCACTCCGCGATGGAGCCGTCCTTGTGCCGCCAGATGGGGTTCTTCCAGTTGTGCGGCGTCTTGTTCTCCTCAACCACCAGATCGCGGTTGATGACGGTGCCAAGGCCCGGACCCTTCGGCAGATCCACATGGCCGTCGACGAACTGGAAGTCCTCCGGATTCTTGATGTAGTCCAGAACCGACTTGCCCACATTGTAGTGGATGCCGATGGACTGCTCCTGGATAAAGGCGTTATAGCTGGTCGCATCGACCTGCAGGCAGGAGCTCAGCGCCACCGGGCCCAGCGGGCAATGCGGCGCCAGCGCCACATCATAGGCCTCGGCCATGGAGGCGATCTTCTTGACAGAGGTAATGCCGCCGGCATGGCTGAGATCCGGCTGGATGATGCTCACGCCGCCGGCGTGCAGCAGGCGCTTGAAGTCATAGATGGTATAGAGGCGCTCGCCGGTTGCAATGGGAATATTGCAGCTGTTGGCGATTTCGTGGAAGTACTCCATATGCTCGCAGAGCACAGGCTCTTCAATGAACATCAGATCAAACTGCTCCAGCTCCTTGGCCAGCAGCTTTGCCATGGGGCGATGGACGCGGCCGTGGAAATCCACCGCAATGCCGAAGTACTTGCCGCAGCTCTCCCGGATGGCGGCCACGCGCTCTGCCACTGCCTCGAGCTTGTCGTAGGTGTCGACAATCTGCAGCTCCTCGGTGGCGTTCATCTTGATGGCGGTAAAGCCGGCGTTCTTCTTCTCCAGCGCCGCCGCGCCCACATCGCTGGGACGGTCGCCGCCGATCCAGCTGTAGACCCGCATCTTGTTGCGGCACTTGCCGCCCATCAGCTGCCAGACCGGGACGCCGAAGAACTTGCCCTTGATATCCCACAGCGCCTGGTCGATGCCGGACAGGGCGCTCATGAGCACGCCGCCGCCGCGGTAGAAACCGGCGCGGTAAATGGTCGTCCAGATGTCCTCAATGTTCTGCGGATCCTGGCCGATCAGATAATCCTTCATCTCCTGCACACAGGCCAGAACCGTGGCGGTGTGGCCCTCCAGAACGGGTTCGCCCCAGCCGGTGATGCCCTCATCTGTCACAATCTCAACAAAACCCCAGCGCGGACGGACAAAAAAAGTATTGACTTCCGTGATTTTCATGGCACATTCCTCCTAAGCATTCCTGCAGCGCAAGTGGGGGATCGCCTGCATGCTCTCCGCGCTGCGTGTTTTTATGACCACGATACATTGTACACAACCCGGCATTGGATTGCAAGGAGCATTGTATAAATTGCACAAAAATTTTGGTTAAATTACCAATTTTACGGACAGGCGCTCTGCCGGGTGATCTCCCGCCGCAGCCGGAGCATAATGCGTTTTTCCAGTCTTGAGATATAGGACTGGGAAATCCCCATCAGATCCGCCACCTCTTTCTGGGTCTTTTCCTTTTTCCCCTCCAGCCCATAGCGCAGCACCACGATCTCCCGCTCCCGCTCGGAGAGCTTGCCCAGGGCCTGCAGCAGCAGTTCGTGCTCCACGCTCTCCTCCATGGGCCGCATCACCGTGTCGCCCTCCGTGCCCAGCACATCCGACAGCCGCAGCTCGTTGCCGTCCCAGTCGGTGTTGATGGGCTCATCCAGAGAGACCTCTGCCTTCTGGCCGGAGATCTTGCGGATATACATCAGAATCTCATTTTCAATGCAGCGGGAGGAATAGGTCGCCAGCTTGATGTTCTTGTCCGTCTTGAAGGTTCCCACCGCCTTGATGAGCCCGATGGTGCCGATGGAGATGAGATCCTCCAGATTGATCCCGGTGTTTTCAAAGCGCCGGGCAATATAGACCACAAGGCGCAGGTTGTGTTCGATGAGCTTCTGCTTTGCCGCCTCATCCCCCTGGCCCAGGCGCTGCAGAAGCTGCTGTTCCTCCTCCTGCCGCAGCGGCGGCGGCAGGACATCGCTGCCGCCAATATAGAAGATGCTCCCCTTGATGCCGATGCGCATCAGAAACCGTACCATCGCCTCTGTCAAGTGTATGTACCTCCCGTCAATGCCTGATATTCTCTCGCCTCATCCAGAACCGTCGGAGAAAACGCCACCAGCGCGCCGCTCGTAACGGTTTTTCCCACCTGAATCTGGTCGCAGCGCACTGCAAGCAGCATGCCGCTGTTTCCAACCACATGATAGGGGACCAAAAAAGCCCGCAGCTGCGGGCACTGCCGGCGCAGCAGGCCCAGCAGCGTGGCCGGGTCGGCAAAGGCCTGCTGGGTCAAAAGCGCAGCCGCCTGGCTTGGCAGCAGCTTCGGTGCAATCTCCCAGTCTGCCACCAAAACCGGCTTTCCCGTCAGAGGGTCCCGCAGCCGGTTGCCGGTGTCCACCAGCGCCGGCAGCTTGACTTGGCGTCCATCCAGTGTCAGCACCGCCCGTGCAATGGCGGCGGGTGCGGCCGCGTGTCTGGAAAAACAGTGGCAGATCAGGCCGGCCAGCGCCGCCATCAGGATCATTGCCCGGAAGCTGACCGGATAGAGGAAAGTGCCGCGGGCCAGGGAAGTATCCGGGCCCAACAGCTTGGCCGCGCTCACCACGATGCCGCAGATGGCAAGACTCAAAACCAGATAGCAGCCGATCTGCCGCACGGCCGAGAGCCTGCTGCCAAAGGCCAGCCAGAACATCATGGCCAGTACCACCGCCATGGCTCCCGGCTGACGCAGCAGTTGTGCCTGTGGCAGCATCACACCGACCGCATACCCGGCGCCGATGGCAGCCGACAGCGCCAGGCGCCAGATCGGAACCTGGACGCCGCTGACGCGCGTGCTGCCCAGCAGCAGCAGATAGTTGATCAAAAGATTCATGGTAAACAGCAGATCCGAACCCATTGGCCTCTCCCCTTCCCGCTTCATGGGACAAAGTATAAAACACCTGAAATAAAAATGAGGTCGCAATTCCGGCTGGAATTGCGACCTCTTGTCGGGGGTATTTTACAGTCCCCGCATATATTCACTTCGGACCCCCACCGTTCCCGCCAAAGCGCCATCCAGCAGCTTTAACATCCGGTCCCGATCCTGGCTCAGGGTCCCCTTGAGGGGCAGATAGTTGGAGGCATGGTCCGAGGTGAAGTGGATGTGCTCGGCTTCGATGCCGGCCACCAGGTCCCGCGTCTCCTGCAGGCTCTGCACCGCCGTGATCTCCTGAAACTCGCCCCGCACCACCTCGTCATACAGCTCCGTCCCCGGCACCGTCATGAGATTCAGCGCGGACAGATGGTTGGGCTGCATCTTGTTGATGAGCTCCACCGTCTTCTGGATATGCTCTTTGGAGCCGTTCCGGCCGCCCAAGCCGATGATCACCATGGTCCACAAATCCATGCCCGCGGCCTTTGCCTGCAGGCCGGCCCGCAGCATGGTCTCAGCGTCCACGCCCTTTTTCACATGGCGCAGCACCGCGTCCGAGCCCGACTCCACGCCGAGATATACACGGCCAAGGCCGGCCTCGCGCAGCGTCTTCAGCTCTTCCGGCGTCTTGAGCAGAATGCTCTGGGGCCCGGCATAGCACGAGATCAGACGCGCATGGGGGAACGACGCCTTCAGCGCCTCTAAAATGGCCAGCATGTTTTTCATGGGCAGGATGAGCGCATCGCCATCACAGATAAAAATTTTCTCAAACCGGTTGTAGAGCCCGGCCACCTCTTCAATGTCCGCCAGGACATCCTGTAACGGGCGCAGATGGAATTTCTTCCGCTTGTACATCTCACAGAAGGTGCAGGTATTGTGGCTGCACCCCACCGTCGCCTGCAGCAGGAAGCTTCTTCCCTCGCCGGGCGGTCTGTAAATATCCCCTTCGTAACGCATGGTTCCTCCTTCTCCGCCCCTTGGCGGACTGTTTTTATGATTCTCAAAAAGCGCCTCCCCTTGAGGGGGTGGCGCGGCGCAAGCTGTGACGGAAAGGTGTCATCTATCCGGGCTTGATCACGGTCTGCCCGCGCCGAATTTGCCGGATGTTTTTTTCCGCCTTCACCCGCGGCAGCAGGACTTCATGGCCGCACCCGGTACACCGCAGGCGAAAATCCATCCCTGTCCGCAGCACCTTCCACTCAAACGCGCCGCAGGGATGCGCTTTTTTCATCACCAAAATATCTCCCAGTTGCACATCCAAATCCGTTCACCTCTTTTGGAATAATTGAACTCCGATTGGAAAAGACTATGCCCAGGAGTGATTGAGCATGTCTCTGACAATTTCCGCATCCTTTGAAAGCTGCTACGCCGCCGCGCGGGCGGTGAATCTGCTGCGCCAGCGGGGCATCCCCGCCGCTCAGACCAGCCCCAAAACACAGCCGTCCTTTGTTCCCTATCCGTATACCATCAATCCGCCGCCCTCTGCCATTCTGCCGGGCCAACATGCCCTTCCCATGTTCCAGCCGCCTCCCACACAGCCCCGCCGCATCTTCGTCTCCCTATCGGCAGAGCCCGACCAGGTTCCTCAGGCCCGCGCCATCATCTTCCGTTGCGGCGGAATCATTTTATCCTGATGCAAGACATTCCTGCCCATGCGGGAATGTCTTGCATATACTATATTATTCAGATCATAAAGGAGGCTGTCATATGCAGCAGTATCTGCCGGAAGGCCTGATGTTACATAATCCCGCGCACTGTTACAGCCAGGCTGAACTGGAGCGCGCGCAGCAGGATGGAACCATTTTAACGGCCGTTGCAACCATGTGCGACGCCCAGCACAATCTGATCGTGAATCTCGGCAGCGCCACGGGCCTGATTCCATACGAACAAACCGCAATCGGCATCGCCGAGGGTGCCATCCGTGATGTGGCCATTCTGGCCCTGGTGGGCCGTCCGGTCTGTTTTCAGGTACAAAATGCCGCTTCCTCGCCCGTCCTGCTCTCCCGCCGCGCCGCACAGCTTAAGGCAAGAAACGCGCTGTTCGCGCAGCATCACCCCGGCGATATTCTGCCCGCCGTCGTGACCAATCCCGCCCGATTCGGCGCCTTCTGCGACATCGGCTGCGGCCTTGTCGGTTTGCTTGGCATCGAGAACCTCTCTATCTCCCGGATCCGCCACAGTCAGGAGCGGGTGCAGGAGGGGCAGCGTCTGTTTGTCCTTCTGCGCACCATGGACCCGGAGACCGGCCGGGTGACGCTCAGCCACAAGGAGCTGTTGGGCACCTGGGCACAAAATGCAGCTGCGTTCCAGGCCGGTCAGACCGTGACCGGCATTGTACGCAGCAAGAAGGACTATGGTCTTTTCATCGAACTGGCCCCCAACCTCTCCGGCCTTGCGGAGCCGCGTGCGGGGCTGGAAGAGGGCGACGCTGTCTCCGTCTACATCAAGTCGATTCTGCCCCAAAAGCAGAAAATCAAACTGATCGTACTCAAAAAGCTGGACCGTGCCCTGCTCGCCCAGCCGCCCATCCAGTACTTTGAAACGGAGGGCCATCTGCAGAGTTGGCAGTATGGACCGTCCGACCCGCTCACGCTTTTTTGATCTCGTCCCAGTACCGTTTGGCCGCCTGTTCGGCCTTGTTCTGACCGTACACATAGTACTGCGTGCCCACCAGCTCGTCCGGCAGATACTGCTGCTGCACCCAATGGTTGGGGAAATTGTGCGGATACAGATAGCCCTGCTCCCGCTCAAAGCCAGTGCCGTCACAGTGCATGTTCTGAAGCTGGCGCGGGATGGGGCCGGTCTTGCCGCGCCTGACATCCCGCATGGCCGCCTCAATGGCCATGCAGCCGGAGTTGGACTTGGGCGAGGTTGCCATGAGCACCACCGCATCGCCCAGCGGGATCTGTGCCTCCGGCAGTCCCACCTGAAGCGCCGTGTCCACACACGCCTTGACAATCGGGATGATCTGCGGATAGGCCAGCCCCACATCCTCCGCCGCCATCACCAGAATCCGGCGGCAGGGTGAGAGCAGATCCCCGCTCTCCAGCAGCCTTGCCAGATAGTGCACCGCCGCGTCCGGGTCCGACCCGCGCACCGACTTCTGCAGCGCCGAGACCAGGTCATAGTGCTCGTCGCCGTCCTTGTCATAGCGCATGGCAGAGCGCTGGGAGACCGCCAACGCATCTGGCATCGTGATCTGCACCATCTTTCCGTCGGTCCTGCCTGCGGAAAACAGCAGCTCCACCGCGTTCATGGCCTTGCGCACATCGCCGCCGCAGGCCATGCAGATATGCTCCAGCGCCCCGTCTTCGATCTGGGGCGTCAGGCTGTTTTTTTCGGACAGATACTCCACCGCCCGCCTGACCGCATGCAGAACCTCTTCCGGCTCCACCGGTTTGAACTCAAACACGGTGGAGCGGGAGAGGATCGCGTTGTAGACATAGAAATAGGGGTTCTCGGTGGTGGAGGCGATCAGCGTGATCTTTCCATTTTCGATGAATTCCAGCAGCGACTGCTGCTGCTTTTTGGTGAAATACTGGATCTCGTCGAGATACAGCAGCGCGCCGCCCGGCGTCAGGAAGGTGTCGAGCTGGCTGACAATCTCCTTGATATCGGACAGGCTGGCCGTCGTGGCGTTCAGCTTATACAGCGTCCGCTGGGTCTGGGATGCAATGATATTTGCAACCGTGGTTTTCCCCGTGCCGGAAGGGCCGTAAAAGATCAGGTTCGGGATATTGCCGGACTCCACGATCCGGCGCAAAAGCCCCTGTTCGCCCAGAATATGGCGCTGGCCGCACACCTCGCTGAGCTGCTTGGGGCGAAGCTCATCTGCCAATGGACGATACATCCAGATTCCCCCTTCCTACCGGCCACATACCCTCAATAGAGCGGGTACTGCTGGCACAGCGCGCACACCTCGCTGCGGATCTGCTCGGCGCTGTTTTCAAAATCCGTGGCCGTCAGATACATCCACTGGGCGATTCTCTCCATCTCCGGCTCTTTGAAGCCGCGGGTGGTGGCCGCCGGCGTGCCCACGCGGATGCCGCTGGTGACAAACGGGCTTCTCGGATCGCCCGGCACCTTGTTCTTGTTGACGGTGATATACACCTCGTCCAGACGGCGCTCCATCTCCTTGCCGGTGAGCTCGCCGAAATTCTGCAGATCCACCAGCATCAGATGATTGTCCGTACCGCCGGAGACCAGTTGGAACCCTCTGGAAACCAGGCCCTCTGCCAGCGCCCTGGCGTTCTTTACCACCTGCTGCTGATAGGTCTTGAACGAAGGTTCCAGCGCCTCGCCCAGCGCCACCGCCTTGGCTGCGATGACATGCATCAGCGGGCCGCCCTGGCTGCCGGGGAACACCGCGGAGTTGATTTTCTTTGCAATGGCCTCGTCATTGCAGAGAATCATGCCGCCGCGGGGGCCGCGCAGGGTCTTGTGGGTGGTGGTGGTCACCACATCGGCATAGGGCACCGGGCTCGGATGCAGCCCCGCTGCCACCAGACCTGCGATGTGGGCCATGTCCACCATCAGATACGCGCCCACTTCCTTCGCGATCTCGGAGAAGGCGGCAAAATCGATGGTGCGCGGATAGGCGGAGGCGCCCGCAATGATCATCTTGGGCTTCTCTTTCCTGGCAAGTGTGCGCAGCGCGTCATAGTCAAGATAGCCGGTCTTTTCGTCAACACCATAGGGAACGATGTGGTAGTATTTGCCGGAGAAGTTGACCGGGCTGCCATGGGTCAGATGGCCGCCGTGGTCGAGGTTCATGCCCAAGACCGTGTCCCCCGGCTCGCACAGCGCCATATAGGCCGCATAATTGGCCTGCGCGCCGGAGTGGGGCTGCACATTGGCAAATTTTGCGCCAAAGAGTTTTTTTGCCCGCTCGATGGCCAGATCCTCCGCGATATCCACGCACTGGCAGCCGCCATAGTAGCGCTTGCCGGAATACCCTTCGGCATATTTATTGGTGAGCACAGACCCCATCGCCGCCATCACAGGTTCAGAGACGATGTTCTCCGAGGCGATCAGCTCAATATTCCGCTGCTGTCTGGCGTATTCCAGCTCAACCGCCTTGCCGACCTCCGGGTCGGCCTGCTCTAGAAACTTCATTACTTCCTGAATCATGTTCCATCGCTCCCTTTATTAAGGTTTAGTCTTGTTATTATAGCAGAGACCCCTGCGCTTATGCAATATGGAAACTTGTCGAAACCTGTGGTATAATGGAGAAAATCCCGCGCCGAACCACAATCACGGCGAGAAATGAGAGGTCTCTTCTATGGAAACCAAAGTGCGCGTCGACGCAATCATCGACGCTCTGAAAGCAGCCTATCCGCTGGCCCGCTGCGCGCTGGAGTATCAGAAGGACTATGAGCTGATGATCTCCGTGCGGCTGTCCGCCCAGTGTACCGACGCCCGCGTCAACCTGGTTACCCCGGCCCTCTTTGCCCGGTTCCCCACCCTGGCCTCCTTCGCCCAGGCGGATGTGGCAGAGGTGGAGGAGATGGTCAAATCCTGCGGTTTTTACCACCACAAGGCCCGCGACATTGTCCTGGCCTGCCAGATGCTGCTGTCCGACTACCACGGCGTGGTGCCAGACACCATGGAAGAGCTTCTGAAACTGCCCGGTGTGGGCCGCAAGACGGCCAACCTGCTGTTGGGCGACCTCTACGGGGCGCCCGGCGCCGTGGTCTGCGACACCCACTGTATCCGCATCTGCGGCAAGCTGGGACTCACCGACGGCACCAAGGACCCCGGCAAATGCGAGCAGCAGCTCCGCGCCATTCTGCCGCCGGAGGAGAGCAACGACTTCTGCCACCGCATCGTGCTCCACGGCCGGGCCGTCTGTACCGCCCGCAGCCCCAAGTGCGCCGCCTGTACGCTCTCGCCCTATTGTAAATTCTTCACAGGCGCGTAAAACAAAAACCTGTTTCAGCCTTTGCTGAAACAGGTTTTTTCATCCCTCCTGGCAGGCCGGCGGCTCCAGTGCAAAGGGCTTGCCCGGCAGTACCACCTGACGGATAAACGCAAACAGCGCCTGCTCTCCGTGATCGCGCAGCATGGTGAGCAAAAAGCGAAGCTGCTGATGGGTCACGGGATGCATCATCTGATACTCGCTGGACCGGTCCAGATAGGCCAGCGCGTCGCCGTCGGTGTAGGCCGCGCCGTTGTACACCCGGCAGGCCGCAATCCGGTCCATGCACATCTCCACTAAGTATCTGGGCGGCATCTGAACCGGCGTGTAGATCCGGGTCCCCGGGCGGTAGTCCACCCAGTACTCGAAGTGGTGCTTGTTGCGCCCCTTGTGATGCATCCAGGCGGTAGAGTACCCCAGCTCCCGCCGCTCGGCCATGTTGGGACTTTTGTCGCCGGTCCAGTATTTGGCGCCGACCCGAAATTCTGTCCAGGAGTACTTCGACAGATCGTGGGTCAGCCCCTGCCAGATCAGGCCCACCCGAAAACAGTACTTCATCACCAGCCATCTGTGGTGCGTGATGGTTTGAAAGTGCTTCCAAGCTCTCATCTGAGCTCCTCCTTTTTCACTTTTCCATCATACCGCATTCTTCCCATTCCTGCAAGCCCCCACCTCTCCGCCGCCTTTGGCGGCACCCCCCTCAAGGGGAGGCTAAAAGAAAAGGCTCCCCTTGAGGGGAGCTGGCGGCGAAGCCGACTGAGAGGT